>SXGQ01107761.1_pt1 | contig 16661 bp, 21 predicted proteins | sample 3178371 | NCBI WGS metagenome assembly SXGQ01 (sample SAMN11356859, study PRJNA531348) | freshwater metagenome | isolation source: freshwater sample F1-20 | place: China: Fuxian Lake, Yuxi | collected 2017-12-25
CCGGTTGCCAATCACGCACACCGGCTTCAAGCAACAACCAACCGGTTTGCACGTTATCAATGTCAAACAACATTTTTTTGAGTTGGATTTCCTGCCCCGTCTTGTCGCTCCACATGTTCATGGATGGCGAGAAACGAATGTAGGGAAGACCTGATCCACCACCTGTAAGTCCTAGCATGTCAAAGTTTCCTATTTCAAAGTGAGGTCAAATTTGGCGCTGGTTTGCGCCCAAGTGTTAAGCCACTTGATTCAGCGGTGACCTTATCCGCGAATGCTTCGTAAACATCTGGAAATTTCTTCTCCAATTGTGCTGGCGTGATCGGTACTGTTTTCACGGCGCCTTTGTGCGCACTAAGCAATCCCGCCATCAGTTCATCGTTTTGCCATTTGCGCGTTGCACGTTTCGGTACAAGCGTCCAATCCTGCAACTCACGCCCTGCTTGCAGCGCGTTTGTTACGCGCTCTTTGATGGCCTCAATCGTGTGCAGCGCATCGTCTGCCACGTTCATCATCGCGTTCAACGCTTCATTAGTCGCTTCATCAATTTGCTTTGGCGTAACGCCAGCGAACGATTCAACACGCGCAATTTTTGCAGGACACTTTGACCTGGCCGGGCACCAGCGGCAATGCTCACCTTCATTGGTTGGCGGGAATGGTGCCAGCGTGTCACGCAACGCCGGTTCAAACACATTGGCGGACCAATCGATAAGTTCGGCTTTAGTCATGAACGCCAAACTGATCTGCGGTTCTTGCGTTGGCTGAATGATCGCAAGCGTAATGTTCTTCACGCTTGCCGGTGCCTTTTGCAATGCACCTAACGCGTAAATCTTAAGTTGCGGACCTTCAACATCCACCTTAATGCGACCAGTTTTAAGGTCTCCAACAACCAGGTCAACATCGTTAAAACAAATAAGATCGGCAGTGCCATACACATCAGCGCCAGCGTAATTAGGAATCCTAAGACGTTCCTCGATGAGGCAAGCACTTTCCATGCGCTTTTCCAGTTCGCCCGCAAAGTCCGTATAGACCTCGGCCCAAGACGCCATCTCTTCGCTAATCTCAACACCTTCAAATTCCTTTCCAACAAATGTATGCGGTGCTGATCCTGTCAGCATCACCGTTTCCGCCAATGCGTGTACCGCTGTTCCAACTTTTGCAGCGTCTCCGGCTTCGCGTGGCGGCACACCTCGTGAGAGTTTGATTGATGCCGGGCACGCTATCCATCGCTCGGCGGCTGATGGTGACCACTCTGAGTGTGCGTTCATGTCTTGTTCCTTTTCTGTTTAAGTTTTAATTTTTTGCGTGCTAGCTTGCGCTCTTCGTAATGCAAGATGCGATGGCAGTTTGAGCACACGGCGATGCACTTCTTAATTTCTTCAAACGCTTTCGCGATGGCACCATCTTTAACAAGTTGATTGACGCTGTACTTTGGCGGCGAACGATCAACATGGTGAAAGTCAATGACGGCTTCGTGTTGAATGCCACATCGTTCGCATGAAAGCGTAGACTTAAACACTTGCCACTTTTTGCGCAACAAGCGTCTTGATGCAAGCACTGCCTTGATTGTTTTTTCGCGGTTGTTTTCGTAATGACGCTTGGCGTAAATCTTTTGCTTGGTTGCTTTAACCTTCGGGTCTTTGTACGGCAAGCGTCTTCCTCCAGTACAACGTATTGGGCAGCCCCCAAGGGTCTTCCGGCTCGAACATTCTGAACCCTGTGGCAATCAACGCATTGGCTGATGCCACATTGTCTGTTGTATCGGTAATGGCCTCCGTCAACCCTAAGTCCTTGGCGAACTTTAAGCGCTCTCGGATCAGCTTCTTTTGCAGCCCCCGGCCACGAAACGCTTCCAGCGTACCGGCCCTGGCTAAGTAAACGGCCTGCGGCGTTTTGCTGGATTGCAGCATCGCTGCGAATCCGGCTAACCGTCCATCGCAATAAGCGACCCACCACCAACCGTTTTTTGGACTCAATACCGTGTCCAGCGGCAAGCACTCTTTCTGAAGAAAGCGTATGGCTTGCTCGGTGGTTTGTGACATTTCCGTCGCCCGCTTGATCCGAAACATGCAGCATCCTCGTGAACTCCACGATTATGCTATAAGTTTTGTGTCGAATCAACGAAACGCTCAAGCACCCAAGTGCGCATCCAAAGCGGGCGCATGGTTTGCTTGGCGTGTCGCTCATCAAGCCATGTGCTTGTGCGCGTAATGCCGCCAGGCGCTACCCAATGATAGGGTTTGATGTAGTGCGGCACATAGGGTATGCCCTCAAGCATGTACACAGGCATCGGATGCAATTCAGCTTTCTTGTCAGTATTGTTGATGTTCATTTGCTTTGCCATTTATCTAAGTAACGTTGCGCTGATTCTTTCCACGCTGGACCCATCAAGCCTTGACTGTGATGGATGGCGGAAATGGATGACACATAAATTGATAAGCCTTTCTTTGTAAATTGGCGGCACAGGTCCATGTCGTAATGATGGAAAGTAAATTGCTTATCAAACCTTATATCGTTGTCATGAAACGTCTTTGAGTAAGCCGCCATGAACAAGCCGTCAATCAATGACACTTCACGGTTTGGCGATGCAAACACATCCCAACTCGTTAGATACTCACCGTTGCCACGCGCTACGCAACCGGCCCATGATTGGCGATCCGATAACGTGCCTTCCATGTCCGTAATAGCCCATGACGTTTGGCCTGGCGATGGCTGACAGTTGCCCGCCAGGCCAACCAGGTGATGGTCATCAAGTGACGCTCCTAAGCGCATGTACCAATACCAATCAACAATCTCAACGTCATCATGTACAAACACAAGCAACGCTGGATCGTTCTTTGCGGCTTCAATGGCTTCGTTATAACGCTGGCAAAGTCCTACGGTGTTGTTCGTGAACAATTGCGCTTCAATGAATGACAGATGCGAGAAGCGCTGAATCGTTACGCCCAACGGCGTTCCTGCAAAGTCCTTTCTGTTATGGCGAGTACACGCCACAATCCTTATCGGTATCATTCGATTCCCCATTGTTTGATGTAATCAGGTCTGTTTTCTCGTAACCACGGTAACGATTGCTGTAAATTCGATTGCATATCAACGCCAATCGTCATTGATCCAACGTGATGGATATAACTTCTGCTGATCCAGTGCTTAAAACCCAAAGCAACTAAATCAGCGCACAGCACATCATCACTAAACCAATTCAATGGTGGGAACTTGACTTGCTCGAATGCCACTCTCGGAAGCCATGCAAACAATGGCGATACAACGTGATTCTTTTTTATAGCGCCCTCGCCCTTCCATCGCATCCCAACAAACTGGTCTCTATCATCTCTAGGCACACGGATGTTTTGCGAAGGGCGCACATAGTCAGATCGAGCCGCAACCAATCCCAACTTAGCGCTGCACAATTTCTTCAACGCCTCAACATCCTCCATCAGCAATCGCAACGAATAAGGCGTGAGCACAATGTCATCGTTGGCGATGATTACGCCATCGTCGTCCTTTGACATGAAACGCTCAATAGCTCGGTTGTAGTCATCGCCAAACGTTGGCCCTTTACCGTTCTCGATGCAAAGGTCAACCTCTGGCGCATAGGCATCAACGCTTGCCGCCAAAACGTGTAACGATCCCTTATCAACACGGACCGTTGACACGATCATCTTTATGCCCATTCGCCAATCCTTTTTAGGCACTCAAGTGCGCGGCGGCGAACAACCGAATCGTTAAAGCGTCCATAGCTTTCTAAACCTTTGAGCGTTTCAACGCAATCCGCCAAGTTCTCTAACGCAATATTCAAACGCTTTTCAAGTTCGCCAACCTCAACGTTAGCTTTTGGAGTCCGCCCCTTTTTCGGTGCTATCGCCTCGAAACCAAACGTGTCGTCCGCCTGATGCTCGCCTTGGGCAGCGTCTGCCCTGGTAACAGTCCCCGTTGCAACAATCGTCACTTTTTGTTCCATTACGATCCCTTTCAGGTTGGCGGGACAATGCCCGCCATAAAGCGTTAAGTGAAAAGTTTTTGATAAAAGGCATCTTCATCGCTGCAACAAGTAGCGTGCAATCTGTCCAAGCATTAAGACACCGCCAAAGTAAAGCGAACCAAGCAAAAGCAACTTGGCTTGCCTGTCGCGGATCGCATAGGCCGGTACGCGCTTAAACGTGTAGATACTTTGTATCCACAACTGATCATCCGCCAAATAGTTTGGCTTTGGCGGTTCATAGGCTGATCCAATCTTTGGCCGATCTACGACAACCACGGTTTCACCATTGAGTTGCACTAGCATCACATGATCCTTTGTAAGACGGTCATGGCTTGACCACGCACCTGGTCAGTCACTTGACCGCCAAGTCGTTCAACGTCGGTTAACTCGCCAATAAATTGCCTGGCGGTTCTTAACTTGCGATCTGAATCGGCTGCGATTTGGCGGGTATAGGCCAGCAACTCCTTCAGGTTCTCCACTTCCTGTGTGCTCATCGTTTTAACTCCTATTGCATCGAACCATATAAAGCAATCAGCGAAGCGTCCGCCCGCCCGTTATCCTTCACGCGGCTAAACGCTGAACTCATTTCGGGAAACATTTGCATCGCTAAAGCGCGTGCGCCTTCCTTGCCACCTGTTAAGCGCACAGCGCGTTGCCATGTTAGTGGCGGTACAAAGTGATAGCGAATCTTGAGACTCGCCAATACGCCTTCCACGTTACCAAGCGAGCGTCCAAAATTAAACATGCTTGTTACACCTTGACCTGGCATGGCGGACACTTGCTCAATAAAGCATTCGCACTCATGATCAATTAAGAATGCCGCCAACTCCGTATGGAGTTCGTGCGGCGCAACAAAGCGTTTCACTGACTTGCCAACCTTGCGTTCAACCGTTGGCATGTCAAAGACGCTTACAAGTTTCTGACCTTGAACGGCTGCGATAGCGCCGCTCAAACCTGGATCAATACCGAGAATGATTTTCATGGTTTGCAATCATGCACCATGTTTACGAAATGATTGGCTCATTTCTGACAAACGGCCAAAAAAAAGCCGCCAACGGTAGGCGGCTAAGATCTCAGGGGGAGAATGACAACAGAAAAGGAGACAGCGTTGGTAGTTTACCTTCTATACCCTTCGGTGAGAAGACCCCCCATCACAGGGAATGGTGCAACCTGTAATGGGCCAACCTGAAATGGTCCTGCCATGCGTTGTGCAAGCATTCTGCGCTGCCTCTCGCGCTCAAGCGCAGCGGCAGGCGATACAACGCCGCCTTGCGCCGCAGCTTGTGTCGCTTCCACATTAGCGGCGGTTTGCATACGCTGCGAAATGTTTTGCGCCATAGGTCCAACTAACGGAACATTTCCGCCAATCCCACGCGTTACGATATTCATGAGCGTTGGCGCTGTGCCTGATCGATTGATAAGTGGTACGCCGCCCGTTGCTGGCTCGCCAAATGCTGCGGTTGATGCTCGGCCAATACGCTTTAGCTGATCAACTTCTTCCTTGTTGAAAAGCACTTCAAGTTTCGGTTGAATGCGTTTCAGCGCGGCATTGAATCCTGCCTGGCTAAAAGCACCTGACGTACCAACGGCACTGTCAATAAGCCATTGGACTGTTTGCGCTCTAACGTCATCCCATGCCGCTTTGGCTTGATCGAGCACTGCTTGGTCAATCTTTGCACCGCGTGGCTTAGTAAGCGTATCGCGTAGCGCAATCACGTCTTTGGTTTGTCCGCCAATAATGAATCGCTGGAAAAACTGATCTTGATTGGCTTGACCCGCAACGATTGGTTTGAATGGTTCAAATTCTCTTGCCCTGGCGGCTGACAGATTGATGCCTTCGCGAAACTTTTGCACCGCTTCGTTCGCCTCTAGTCCTTGCGTAGCTTCAGCCAAATAGGCATCGAGTTGGCGTTTAATGTCACCCATTGCTTTGGCGGAACCAGGGTTTTCGCCAGCTCGTTGCGTAAGCAACTGACGAAACTTGATCGCCTCTTCAATACTAAATGGCCGTCCAGCTTCACCGCCAATAGCAAACTGATCAATTCTTTTTTTGACAGGCGCAGGGATAACATCTTCAAAGTCATCAAGCGTTGCTTGAATGCGTTGGCGGAAATCGCCAAAAGGTATTTGATCCTTTGCGCCTGGCAATCCACGCGCTGCGTTGTAAGCCGCATCAATGTCGGCGCCTAATGCTCCAAAAATACCGCTACGATCAACGCGCTGACCAATCGCACCGGTGACGGCCTCACCCGTTGCCAATGGCGTCGGTTGCGCCTGGCCTCGTATCGCTTCAAGCCGTTCGCGTAATAGACGCGGTTGCTGCGTAAAAATGTCAAGCAATGGCTGGCCTGATTGCTCAATGGCGGCTAAGTTGCGCTCCATAGCAAATTGCCTTGGATCACGCGTAACCTGTCCTGCCGTATAAGGCATACCAAGCCTTTCAAAGTCTTCACGGCGCATCAACGATGCCGGATCAAGACTTCCTGAAGCGCGTAACTGTTGCTTCGCACCTTCAGCCAATCGCGCTTGCGCGGTTGCCGTAAGTTGCGAAATGTCAGCTTGCGGATCAAGTGATTTGATGTAATTGTTGATCTCAACACGCACTTGGGCTGGCGGCATTGTCACTGCTTGGCGGGCCATGCCACCAACTACATCTCTTGTGCCTAACGCAAGACGCGTTGCGCCTTTCACTACTTCAGGCGCCACCACACCGGCAACGGCGCCTGTTCCAGCTTGCGCAAGTTTAGATTCAGGCGTTCCTGCTTCGCTATACATCGCGGCGGCTGGCAAGGCGCCTTGAAGTGTCCGCGCCGTTATACCTCCAAGCGTCAACTCGCGGCCACCAGGCATGAGCATGGCTGGCGCAGTTGCCATGACATTACCAACCATGCGCGGAATGTCTGCCGCCGGTCCTGCATCGGTACGCATACCGCGCTCGCCATAAATGCTAGGCGGCTGCGCAGTACCAATGGCGGCTTCGTATAACGCCAAATCTCTATTAACCTTTTGCGTGTATTTGGTGGCTTCCTCGGGATCGGTTGCCATCAAATACAACTGCTTAATCCCCTGCCCAACATCCATAAACCCACGAATCGTTCGCTCGCCAATGGTTGGTGATGGCGGACGCCCCATGCGCGGCGTTTCAACAGGTATCAAACGCACTTCGCGCTTTTCTTCTTCATCCTCAACGGGTATGAGTCGGGCTTCGGCCATGATTTATTCCTCTACTCGGTAACGCTTGCCTTCAACAGTTACATAGTAATTACCATCTGTACCTTGTGTGGCGGTCATTGATTTACCTCGCACCGTGACTTGTTTGGAGTATGGCTTTGGATCGCTGATTTGATACAGCGGTGCAAATTGCTGCATACCAGGCGTTGCAAGGATGGTCTGCGCCGCATTGCGTCCGCGTTTGATTAACTCACGATCAACGCGATCAGAGATATCTAGCGCTTGGCGCAACGATGCCTCGCCAACTGAAATATCGGCGTTTGATACTTTTGTGAGCAACAAGATATCCGAATCAGACAGTACGCCTTTCATCTTCGATGCGTTGTTCAACGTGCGTTGTGCAAGTTGAGGAATTAATGTGGCGGTATTTGCAATCCTTTGATCGTTTTGATTAAACCCTAACGCTTGCGCTGCCTGGCCTAACTTAAGCCTTCCTTCAGCACCAAAGCCAGTAATCACGCCCTGATCAAGCAACGCTCTAACGCGGTTGCTGTTTTCAATTTGGCTTGCCGCTGATTGCCCTTGTTCAACTTGTCCTGCGGCCATGGCAGCGGTAGATTTAGCCATTTCTTTGCCAAATGTTTCGCCAGTGGAAACGCTAATGTTTGTTTGCGGCTTTCCTGCTTGAGCAAGTAGTGTTTTCATCCTAAGTACGGCTTGACCAGCAGGAGAATCAAGATAGTTTGGATTAGCCATGATCTCTTGCTCAAAACTCAATGGCTTTCTTTCTTCTGGCTTAAACGGCGCCTCAGCAATCAATCTTCCTGTTGCGCTAACTGCTCTTGATCCTGGAGAAAGCACTGTCGGCTTTTGCACTTCACTGATGTTTTGTGCAAGTTCGGTTAAAGCCTTGGCTTGCGCAGCGCCACCAGGTTCAAGCGCCAATTCTGATGCTACGCCACGCAACAAATCAGCCCTCATTTGTTGGCGGGTATCTTCGGGTATGCGCTGACCAACCATTTGCGCAGCCTGTTGCGTTGGTCCGCCACCACCAGCAAGTGCCATGGACGGCGTTACTTCGGTTGGCAACCCTTGTAAGCGTTGGCGTAATCCGGCCATACGCTGTGACAGTTGCTGTTGCTCAAGCAACTTGCGCTGTTGCTCGTTAAGTTGCATTTGAAACAACTGCCTTTGCAACCCTTGTTGCTGCACACCTTGCAAGCCTTCAGCCAGTGTGCCGCCACGGGCAACCGTTGAGCCTAATTGAGCAAGCGTTAGCAATCGCTGCCTGCGCCGCTCTTCCTCATCCATTGGCATGGCGGGCAAGCCAGGGTACTGCTGCAAGCGATCAAGTCCAGTGCCAAAACGGTCAAGTATGTTTGGCGCGTAACCTTGCGATGCGGCTTCAGGCGAATTGGGCAATTGTTGCCCACCGAAATTACCGCTGCCCGTGAAAAAGTCTAGTAAAGACGCCATGCTTATCCCCTTGTCCTGCGGTCAAGTTCCTTTACAGCTTCAACCAGTAGCCCAGTTACTTTCGGGTAATTCACCGCCATCATGCCGTTATTGCCTTGCGCTACAGCATCAGGCATGACACGGCGAACGTCTTGCGCCATTACGCCGCCCGTTCGTTGATCATCGCCCTTGTAGTTGTAGTTATAACCGGAAAGTTTCCCAATTTGGGAAAGTGGCGAATCCATGCGATCAATGTTTTCCTTCATGCGCTTGTCTGAAAACAAGTAGGCCAATGACGCCAAAGTGCTAACGCCCTGACCGATCTGCTGACCAGGTGACATGCGTTGAGTTGAAATTTGTTGATTTTGAGCAGGAAACTGACCAAGTCCAGCCTGAAGAATCCCAAGTTGCTGCAACGGATAAGCTTGTTGGCGTAAAAAGTCTTGATACGCCAAATCAAGTTGAGACTGTTGTTGTGCCTGTTCGGCTGCGCCAACACCAAGCAATTGCTGTGCTTGCTGGCTGCGAATCGCTTGTTGTTGTGCACCTAACCCTGCCAGTTGCGCAGCCTGCGCCTGGCGAGCCGCAACGTCTTGTTGCGCAAGTTGCGCCGCCTGACCAAACCCTTGATAAGCTAAACTGCCAGCCGTTTGGCCTGCGGCCATGAGTGCTGCCTGATTCGTCAACGCTTCTTGCACGCCCTGGCGCGATCCGCCAAAGGCGCGGGCGCGAGTGGCGGCGGCTTGATTGCCAAGTTGTTGCTGTTGGCGTTGCGTCTCAATATTTTGCAGTGCCGTGTTAATCACTTGCGTCTGAAACGGATTGGTAAACTGACCAATGTTTTGCGCAATGCCCGTTGGCTGCATAGCCAACGATGTTGCGTAATCAACGGTTGCGGTTCCAGGTCCGGCTTGACCAGCTTGCGCTAACTGCTGCAAACCCATCGTTGTGGCGGCAGTCGGTGCCGCTAAACGTGCGCCTTGGTATGGCGTATAATCTTGATCGGCAATTTGCTGCGCCCTGCCATATACGTCAAGCGCTGCCGCCTTAAACTCTGGGTCAAGTTCAACGCGAGTTGTTTGACCGCCGCCGCTTTTGCTCATAGTGATAACTCCTTGGACATAACCGTCCAACATTCCTTGTAATCTTCATCCGCCAAAAACGAACGAATCCAACCTCGTCTTCCGGATAATGTAATCATGTTGCATTGGATATGACGCGCCCACGATTCAATAATAGGGCGCATGGCTGAGAGTTCTTCCAGTTTGCCGCCAGCTAGAAAGTAATGGAGTGCTTTCTTTTGCGGGTAAACGTGGACCTCAGTGATGACTGCGGATTGCTGACCGGGCCAAAATTGCATTGCCTTGTCAATAACAGCCTTTCGGATGTCTTCAATGGTATGCGTTCCATGGCTAAAGCGCAACGCCGCTTCAAGGTATGGTGAGCATCGATCCCAGTACGCTAAATCATTCACGTTGCGCCAAATCCAAGTAATGTTTGACCCGCCACTGAAGGAAATCCGCCAGCCAACAAACCTTGGCTAAATGCGCCAGGCGCGGTGCCTAGCATCGCCATAGGTTGTGCGCGTTGCGCTGATGCCAACTTGGTAAGCTCTAGCAAATCCTGATTAGATTGTTGACCGATACCTGTGTTGATAACGCTCAATGCCTGATCGTAATTCAAACCGCTATTAAGCAAATCGTTAAAATAAGATGCTTTTCCTTCAGCGGTTCGCTGCTGAAGTTGAGGTGCCATTTGTACGGTTTGACCGAGTTGGCGGAGATAGTTGAAATCTTGTGGCGTTTGATAGCCAATAGACGCGCCAACAAGGTTTTGAATTTGCTGATCGCTGTAACCCTGACTGCGCAACTGATTGTAAAACGCGGCTTTGGTCAACGGTGATCCTGTTGATGCTTGGCGGGCTTGAGTCATCACAGCTTGGTTAGCCGCCAATAAGCCTGCTGTTGGTGCTGCGGCTTGCATGGCGGCAAGATTTGCCGCTTGCGTTTCTCGCACTTCTGGACGCGTTGCAATATCGCTGAACAATCCTTGCTCTGGACCATACCCATAACTCAGTAGACCTGTTGGCGCCAAAGCTGAACGTTGCTCATAGTCGGTGATTGGTGCAATGTTGTATTGCATCTCGCCTGACTCAAGACGTGTGCCGCCAGTGCGTTCAGTAGTGCTTCTTGTTGTTGTTGGGATGGGTATGCCCAACGCCTCAAATGAGGTTGCCTCAACAGGTGTTGGATCAAGTCGAATGATTTCCGCCCTGATTTGCGATGGCGTGTAATTCATAGCAAGCAACTGCTGAACAAGTCCGCGCTTTTGCTCAAGCGTTGCGTCACGATCCCAATCAAGACCAAAAATGTTCACCACGCGTGATGGTTGCTGAGTCGTTGTTTGTGCTGGTTTTTGTGCTGTTGTTTGCGTTGTTGTTTGGGTTTGCTGCTGCGCTGTCGTTTGCGTTGTTGTCGGTGCCGCCAATCCAAGCAACTCAAAGTTTGACTCGGTAAGCGCTGACCTATCAGGCTCAAGGCGCGATATTTCATTGCGCACTTGCGTTGGCGTAAATCCATCATTGATCATGCGCTGCACCAATGCCTGCTTATTGGCAAGACTTGCGGTGCGATCCCATTCATACTGACCAAATGGGCGCAAAATCGTTGAAGGCTGAACGGATGCGGTTGAGTCTTGCTGAGTTCTCACTGTTGCCCCTCGATCAAGCGTTGGCTGCGCTGATTGCGCGGTTGTATCAAGCGCAGTTGACGCGGTTACAGGTTGTGCAACTGTTGTTGCCGTATCAAGCAAACCCGTTTGTGTTGTAGCGGCAGGCGGTGCTGCAACAGGTTCCGCCAATCCAAGAAGTTCAAAATTCCTTTCTGTCAGCGCTGACCTATCAGGTTCAAGCCTGGAGATTTCATCTCTAATTTGCTGAACGCTGTAACCATCATTGCGCATGTTTTGAACAAGCGCTTGCTTACTCGCCAATGATCCAAATCGATCCCAGTTATAAGCGCCAAACGGACGAAGTATTTCAGACTGTGGCGCAGCCGCAGGCGCTGATGCTGATTTAGGTTCCTGGGCTACCGTTTGTACCACTGGTTGTGCTTCGGCAACTGTTGCAGTGGCAGGCTCAACGGGCGGGCGCTCTTGGACCGGCGGTTCGTAAACAGGTGGTGGTGGCTCGTAAACAGGCGGAGGAGGTGGCTCGTATGAGTACAGCAACGGCTCAGGCTCAGGCTCAGGATTATAGTAAGCGCTATCAAGCAATCCTTGCGTTGATGGCGGCTCAGGTATAGGCTCAGGCGCAGGAGGTGGCGCCGCAACAAATCCGCCGCCACCCTGAGAAACTGGCGTAAGCATCCAAGCAATATCTGAATCGCTTGCAACGCTTCTTAACTCGTCAAGCGTGGTTCCAGCTGCCATAAAACGACGAATCTTTTCAGCCGGACCTTGTTGAAACCAGTTATCGTCGAATACAGGCAGCGCCATAGCAATTCCTTACATGGTTGTGGCGCTTAATACGCCAGCGTTTGATACCGCCAATGAGTAACGCGTGCCATTGGGCGAACGAATGATGATCAGTTCATCCTGACCCATTTCGATGTTAGCGTTCTTTTTGCGGTTGATAGTGTCTGCTAACTCCAACGCACGCCGAAACGATTGCTCCTCAATTTGGTCGTATTCAACACCTGGACGCGGAAGTTTCATCGCTTGCCGCCCTGCTTGGCGTTAAAACGCATGATCCCTACTCGCCAATCGGTGTTGTTGTTACCGTTCACACGGACCTTGACTTGCCTTCCTTGCAAACGCACTGACGTTGGATTGGCTAACGAATAAGGGCCATGCGTTGTTTCTGTAGCGGTAGGGTATAGACGCGTCTTAAAGGTTGCCGTTACATCGCCAAGCGTTAGATCATCAGGAATGAGTTGATCCGCCACAAGCAAATTATCACCAACGCCAATCTGATACGGACCTGATTCGGCGTATGGCGTGCTGCCGTCATAGTTCCATCCGGCCTCATGCTCGTACACATAACCATCGGATGAGCACATCAATGGCGATGTAAATACGCCCTGACCCGTTCCTACGGTCCTGCCCAATGTGCCAATCGTCCAATGGTTTTCGCGGTAATTCCACACCACATAACTGTCAATTTCGTTGCTCTCAGACGACGGGTAAAACCACACAATTTCGGCAAATCGAGAATTATGGACAGCACTGACTTTGCTAATTTGATTTCTGTTGATGTTTTTGAAAACATAGTCTGATACATCAGAGGCTAACGGTTTAATGTAACCATCAAAAAGCCAAAAGCCTGATGAACCCATCCATGCTGCAAACGTATCAGCAGCAGCAATCCCAAGAACACTTACTGCGCCACACCCTGTACCAACTTTCTCAAACCCATAAACGTATGGTGGTCCTTGGTACTGCGCAAAATGCCCGTCAACATCTGTAAGAATCAACACACCGCCACGAACACGTCTTGCGCAAATAATTGAGCCTGGCGTTGACAAATTAAAGTCACCGGCTTGGTTGTTGGCGGCAGCGGTCCATGTTGTGTTGTCCTCTTGGTCGGACCAAGCAACACGCCTTGGATCTCCGCCAGAACCTAAAGCAAACAAAAACCGTTCATCGGTAACGATCAAACCTTTACATCCTGTTGGCGAATTTGTAATTTGCGTGGCGGCAGTTGCCGGATTAAACCCTAATTGCCACTCGTACAGCTTTCCATCGCCATCTGAACAAGCAACTAAAAATTCTCCCCAGTTGTCCATTGACCAAGTAGTGGCTGGCAGCACGCCTGAGTTGCTAGCTGGGATTCTTGCAACGCCATAAGCTTGTTCGCCATATTCGCCATTTCCAAATCCAATTGCGCTTGTTGCGTTTGTGCGGCCAACGTTAAAACCAACTGGCGTAATATCTGCGTAATCGCCATCGCCCTGGTAAACGTACAGCTTGGAAGCGCTGCCAACGGCTAGCCATACAGCAAGCGTATTGTCTTTCCACGCATACATGCCACGCGGCACACCTGATACTTGATTGTTTGACCATTTACGCCATCCGCCCATTGGGCGAAGCGTTCCCTCAAACCATCTTACAAGGTTGGCGTCATACCAGCGACCCTGAGACTGATACTCGGTGCCGTTTCGATAAATGCCTGGTGGTAATTTGATGGGGACAAGTGGCATGATTAGTTGCTCATGTAAAGGGCCATTTCATCGCGGCGGCGTTTGACCAGGCCCGGCAACTCTTTCCCTGCCGCTTTAGTCCACATCTTAAACGCAACTGCTGCGCCCGTATAGTCGCCACGATTATGGCGCATCCTTAACGTTGATCGTTGGAGGTTGCCTAGCCCAACATTGAACGAAAATGATGTGAGTGCATCAAGGCGAGGCTGAGTAAGACCAGCAGGACATAATCGTAGTACGCCAGCCTCAAAACGGCGTAAGTCCTTTGTAAGGATCTCATCAACTTCCGCCATAGATAAGGTGCGATCCCAACCCGCTGGAATAGGTAAGGCTTTACGCTCTTCAACTTTGACGTTGATGTGCGATGGGTCAATGACATGGCCCACACCCACGGTCCAAAGCAACGCCGGACAGCGATAAGGACGCACCCGCACACCTTCGTGATGCTTGATCATTTGAAGGGCGCGTTCGCTGATCATTTCGCAAATGCTCGTGACCCAAAGTGAAAGGCCACAATCGCGGCCCAAATTTGCTGCGTATCGTCATCCCACAATTGATCAAGCATTAAATCGAATGGCACGTTCGTTGTCCACGCGTACCAGAATCCGCCAATCTCAACGAATACTAATAGCATGAACATGCCATAGGTCAGCACAGGACGCACTAACGCTCTGGCGTTCTTAACCCACTGACTCGTTCCCTCGCCAATTGCAATGTCATGAGCGTAGAGCGCTTTCATCTCTTCGGCTTGCGTTTGCATCGCCACTTGCTCAGTGTGAATCTCTTCGATGCGTTGTTGCGCAAGCAATCCCATGGCGGCTAACTCGCGCTCACGCTCATTTTGCATACGGGCAAGTTCCAGCTCATGCGCCTTGTCTTTGGAGTCCTGCCAAAGGTCAAGCAACTTAGGCACGCCCCCGGCTAAGAATGACAGGAGCGTTGATAAAAGCGTGAGCATTACTTGACCTTAAGCACCAGGTTCAGCAATAAGATGATAATCGTTCCCGCCGTAGTCATAACCACCATCTCTAAGCGCTTGAGTCTGGCGTTGATCTGTCCGTATCGTTCTTCGCATACGGCCTCATGGGTTTCGATTTTCGCCATTGCGCTATCAGTGGGTGTCATGTCCTTCACCTTGATTATCTTGAAGTTGCGATTCAGCTTGAGCCTTTAGCAATTCAAACAATGGGTATGCGCCAGAGTGCGTGGGCAGGCTACCAACAATGTTGATAAGCATTTGCGCTTGCTGCGCATCCAATGTGAACGTGAATGTCTTCATCGATTAAGCCGCCCAAGGTAGCGGCGGCGTAATCACCGGAGGATTGATCTGGTTATTGATATTGCTCTGCACCGCAGCTTCGGCGCTGGCTTTGTCCACGCCATTAGCCCAAATCCAATTCAACACTTCTTGCTGTGTCAGATTGGCGTAAGGGATGAAGCTGGCAGGGTCAGCCGGTGGTAGTGTGCAAGTGGAATAGACCGATGCTGTGTACGTCTTGCCATTGTCTACTTGTTCACCGTTACATGCCCAACCCACTGTGATAACGGCTTCAGGTGGCGTGGCTGATGTGGTGGTTGTTTGCATGTATTGGATGATCCAGGTGGGGGTCATGTTAGTTTCCTTCTAAAAGTGCGACACGGGCGGTTAGGGATGTGATGAGGGCTTGCTGTTCTTGGATGGCTTTGGTCAACAGAGAAACCATGTTTCCGTAAGCTAGCGCATCAGGGCTTCCATCTGGTGCGTATTGCACAAACTCCGTCAGTCCTGCGGAATGGACTTCTTCGGCAATCAAGCCTCCAAAAACTGTATTTCCATCGTTCTTGCCTTTGTAAGTGACGGAACGCAATTGCATGACTTCAGCAAGGCCATGCTCCGCATTTTTTACATCTGTTTTGTACTTTAGAGATGAAGTGGAACGGGAAATGCCACCTCCGCTATCTACAAACAAATTGGCAGCAGAACCTGTTGTATTGTTGTATGGAGATGCTGCTAAAGTGCCAGTATTTATGTAACCATCATTTTGGATACGAAAGGCAGCGGCTGGCGTTGAGTTTGAAACATAAAACGCATTTGTTGAGCCGGTGCCTGATCCTTGAACAGTCAGTCTGCCATTGCTGGTCGTCGTCCCCACCAGCAAATCCCCCCCGCTGGTGATACGGGCGCGTTCTGTGGCATCAGTACCAAACACCAAGGGTTGTGCATACCGCGTTTGAATCAATCCTTGAGATGATGCTTGACTAATTTGCAGAGCACCCGTCTCGGACCCGGAGTTTGCAATACGAACATCACCAGCAACGTGAAGCCTGTATCCCGACGAAGCAGAAGTAACGCCAATCGCCAAATTCCCACTCGCATCCAGCGTCATCGCCTGCGTGAAACTGATGGGGTTTCCTGCGGTGCCGGAGGGGGCGGTGTACCACTGATGCTCACCAGATACCTGCCTATACTGCATCGCAAAGCCATCGCCAGCATACAAGTCACTTGGTGTCGCAGAACGATAGTAGTTGGTTGAAACAATCGTAATACCGCTACCAGATGCTATTCCACCAACTTGGTTATTGCTGTTCGTGCCACCAGCCACAAAAGCCTTGTAGCCTGAGTTCCAAGCACTCGGCGTCACCCCGATGCCCAGGTTGCCGGAGGAGTCGAGGCGGAGGCGTTCAGTACCACCTGTGCTCCAAGCAAGCGTATCCGCAGCCGGAGACCAAAATCCTGTATTGGTATCGCTAGCCGGCGTGATGCCTGGAAGTGCATCCGTTCCTGCGTAAAATCTTGTGGCGCCAGTCAACGTAATCGTGTCTGTAGTTGCGTCACCAAGGGTTGTGTTGCCATTAGCCGTTAGCGTGGATGACAAAACAAC
>SXGQ01778514.1_pt1 | contig 16661 bp, 13 predicted proteins | sample 3178371 | NCBI WGS metagenome assembly SXGQ01 (sample SAMN11356859, study PRJNA531348) | freshwater metagenome | isolation source: freshwater sample F1-20 | place: China: Fuxian Lake, Yuxi | collected 2017-12-25
GGGCAGCAACCGGAGCAGAAGGGCGGAAGAAACACAGGGCCCGAATGGGTAGGTCCGGGGCCGGCAGAGTTTGTCCCGCCCCAAAGCAGCCAGCGCCAAGGCGGCCTTCCATCCATCGTTCCGGCGAAAACGGAAAAGCGGGCGAAGGGACTCGAACCCTCGACATCCAGCTTGGGAAGCTAGCGCTCTACCAACTGAGCTACGCCCGCGTGCCGAGGAGTTTAGCAGTCCTCCCGGCGCGATCCAATCGGCCCGTCGCCACGTACGTGACCGGCCCGCCGTTGGGGCGGAGGCAACGGTAGGATGATTGGCGGAGACAGTCGCCACGATCCGGATCGGTGGCAGGCGTGCGTTGACCGGACGGTCGAACGCCGCGGTTCCTTCGCAGCGGAGAACACCCATGCCCCAGCCCGAATCCGGCGCCCCGGTAGGCCCCACTGTCCTCGTCGCCGGGCCGGTCGCCCCTCCCGCTGGAGACCCTCCGGCTGGGCCTGTGTCACGCGGTGGCTGGCGACGGTGGTTGCTCACCGCCGGTTTGCTGACGGTGGCGGCGGTCTTGCTCGGGGCAGGGGCGGTGCCGTGGTATTTCGGCGAGCCGGGCCGCCTTTCGGCACTCGTGTCACGGGCGCTGCCCGGTCTCGAGGCCGACGTGACGTTCGGCAAGGTCCATCTGGGCTGGCTGACCGCGCCGGTGTTCGAGGACGTGCGCGTCGTGCCCCGCGACGGCTCCCGTGCCCCCCTGTCGATCAAGCGGATCGAGGGGAGCCACGGCCTGGCGGCGATGCTGCTGTCGGGGGGCGATCTCGGCCGGTATGCCGTCGATGGCGCGGAAGTCGAGGTGGTGTTCGACGCCGATCGCGAGACGAATCTCTCGCGGCTCGTGGTGCCACCGCCGCCGCCGGCCGCCGCCGGGAGCGGGAAGCCGCAGCCGGGGCGGGCACCGGTGCGCCTGCGACTCGACATCGCCGATGCCCTGGTCCATGTCTCGGGGCCGTGGGCCGATGGCCGGTGGACGAGCGCGCCGATCGACCTCCAGGCGGCGCTCGAGCCTGCCCCCGGCGGCACGCACAGCGACATCGTGATCGGCCCGACAAGGTTGCTTGCCGACGCCCGCCTCGACCCCAACGTCGCCCAGGGTGTGCTCGCCTACATCGCACCGATCCTCGCCGACGCGACCCGGACCGGAGGACGTTTTTCCCTGGAACTCGACGGGGCGCGCCTGCCGCTCGGGGTGCCGGAGGCGGGCACACTCTCCGGCGCGCTGTCGATGCACGCCGTCGACCTCGGACCGGGGCCGCTTGTCTCCGACATCCTCGCGATCCTGCCGGGGCGGTTTGAGAACCCCCCCTCGGTGCGCATCGCCGACGATTCGCGGATCGCGTTTCGATTGGCGGAGCGCAAGGTGTGGCACGACGGACTGGAGTTCGGTGTGCCCCTCCCCGGGCCGGCGCGGCGACTCGACGTGGTCTCCCGCGGGACGGTCGCGATCGACGACGGGGCCCTCGACCTGAAGCTCTCGCTGCCATTGCCCGAGCAATTGCCGGCCGACCGCCCGCTCCTCTCCGCGATGGCGGGCAAGACGGTGTCGATCGGGGTCGGCGGGGCGCTCGGCGAGCCGAAGGTGAACTTCGACGGATCGCTGCGCCGGTTCGCCGGCGATGTCGTGGGTGATCTCCTCGGTCGGGTCGTCGGTCAGGGAGCGCCCCTGCCGCGGCAGTCGCCGGCCCCCGCGGTGCCCCCCCGTGTGCCCGGCACGCCGCCACCGCCGACGCCCGGCTGGATCGCTCCTCGGCCCGACGCGGCTGCGGCCGCTTCCGGAGCGTCGGCCGACGAACCGGCACGGCTGCCGGGCAGAGCGGGAGTCGAGGAGTTGGTGCTTCCCGCACCGAAGTCCCGGCCATCCGCTGCCACCACCGGTGGCGACGGTGGGGGCGCCGGTGCCCAGGCTCAGGCCGCGCCGCCGCGTTCCGCCGGCACCGCGGACCGGCTCGATCAACTCAAGGATCGGCTGCCGCCGGAGGTGGCGGGCAATCCAGCCACCGACCGGCTCATCGATTTGGTGGGGGGCGTGATCGACGAGTTGTCGCGCCGTCGGGCGGAACGGGCCGCAGCCGAGCAGCCGGCTCCAGCCGGCTCCGCTCCCGCTCCCGCTCCGCAGCCGAGGCGTGGCCGACTGCTGCGCCGGTTCCTCCCGTCTCCCCCTCCGGCGACTGCCCCAGGGGGCGCCCCAGCGGATGCGGCGAGTGGGGGCTAGTTCACGCTCCCGCCGGGCTGCTGTTGCGACCAGCAAGCCAGCGGATGCGGCGAGTGGGGGCTAGCAGCCCGTGGCCAAAGTCCATCCATGGCCTTTGGGCAATTGAAAAGCTGCGCTTTTCACGGGAGCTGCGCTCCCGGCACCTCGTCCGTGAGGTGCAGCAGGCTGTTTGGCCACAGCCTGCTCATTCACTCTCCCGCCGGGCTGATTCCGCCGTGGGCGAACGGACGACACACAAAAAAAGCCAGGCCACCCCGGAGGATGGCCTGGCTCTCTTGTCTTCCGGGATCCTGGTGATCGACCCCTCGAGGTCGACGACCAGGAAATCACATTCAGGTCGCGGCCGGGGCAGCCGGAGCGTCGGCAGCCGGAGCCGCGGGGGCAGCCGGAGCCTCGGTCGGGACACCCTCGGAGATCACGCTGCCGCCCTCGGTCGAGATGACCGACTCGCCGCTGCAACCGCCGCCGGCGCAGCCGCTGGTCATGACTTCGCCCTCGCTGGAGATGACTTCGCCACCGCCGCAGCTGCTGCAGCCGCTGCTGACGGCCTCGCCGCCACCACAGCTACCGCAGTCGCTGCTCACGGCCTCGCCACCGCCGCAGCTGCCGCAATCAGCCGCCGCCGGGGCCGCCGCACCGTGGCACTTGTTGGCCTTCTTGGCGTGGAGCTTGGCGAGCAGACCACCGCCATGGCAGCCCGAAGCCGGCGCTGCCGCAGCGGCACCGTGGCACTTCTTGGCGTGGAGCTTGGCGAGCAGACCACCGCCGCCGTGGCACTTGCGGCCGTGGCAGCCGTGGCCGGCAACGGCACCTGAATCACCACCGGCCAGGGCGATGGCGACCAGCGCCACGAACATCGCCGCACCGAAACCGACGAACCGCTTCATGTCATGTCTCCAAAGAAGGAAGGAACGCACCCAAGGTCATCCGAGCCGTCACGGAACCCACTCGATCCGGGACGGCCACCGGACCAAAGCACCCGAGCGGCGAACCGCTCGTGCCAGCCGCGAGAGCAAAACACCTTGCTACGGCTCCAGCCCCTGCGGACATCCCGCGGCGACCGTGCCGATTGGCGAAACACTCCCGCCTGGGCAAGCTGGGCAGGCTGCTAAGCTAGCAGGGCACCCCTGGGTGTCAAGGATGGATCACACCCTTGCGGGGGGGTCTCGATTGTCTCCGGACGGCCAAGAAGCGGCCCCCGGCGGTGGGGTGGGGGCAGCGTGGTGCCCGTGAAACGCCGCGAAACAGGCCGTGGCGATCAGTTCGGAGACCATTCAGGGCGGGGACACCCGGTCGGGAGACAGCGGCCGCGGAGCCGGGCGTGATCCCGCTGTCACTTCACCGCCGGAACCGGATTCCCGCGGGCGGTCCGTTCGCCGGCAGCAGAACCCGACTTGGCGGCCTCGGCGGCGGCGCGGCGCTGCAGTTCCTCCGCCACCGCTTCCTGCTTGGCGACCATGTCCTCGGGATCCTCGAAGTTGAGCAGGAGCGGGGGCATGTCGGGGAAAACCTTCAGCGCCATCCCCACCACCCGCCAGCCTTCCGGGTCGAGCCGCACGACCCAGACGACGTTCTCGCTGCTCTTGAAGCCCTCGTCGTCGGTGTCGGTCCAGGTGGTGGCCACGTGGACGAGGTCGTCGGCTCCGCCGACCACTTCGCATTCGCTGACCGAATAAGTGGCAGTGGGCTTCACCGGCGGGGCCACCATCATCCCCAAGTCCTCGGTCTTGGCCTTGGCAACCTTGCTGAGCATCCCGCTGGCTGCATCGTTGTCGCCGCGCTTGATCGCCTCGAGAAAGGTGACGACCGCCTGCTTGGCCGGTTCCGTCGCCACGACGGAGGACGAAGCCGCCGGACCGGACGATGCGGAGCACCCGGTGATCGTCAGGGCGACCACCGTGAGGCAGCCGGCGACGAAGCTGGCGACCCACAGCGACCAGTGGCGGGGGGCGACGGTCGGGTGAAGGGGTTGATCCTCGGGCTGCATCTCGGGGCCTCCGTGCGTGCCGTCATCTGCGGCCATGGCTCGATCGACGGGATGACGGAGGAAGGTGACGGGCGGTGGTGCTGCAGGTCAAGACGAATCCCGGGGCCAGGGAACCGCCTGTATCATGCGGATCGTGCGGTCGAATTCGCCTCCCCGGATGGTTCGGCGGGAACCGGCTCTCACCCCGCCAGGAGGGTTGTCCATCATGCCCAGCGCACCGATCACGACCGGCGAATCCATCATCCCCATCCCCGGCGAACGTCGTGCTGCCATGGTCCGCGGGTGGGTGAGGTGCGCGGCGATCGTGGTTCCCGCGATCGTGGCGCTCACCTTTCCCTCGGGGGAGGCACGCCGCGGCCCGGCGCGCGGCGCGGCGGTGGCGGCACCCCCGGGCCGGGAACGGGTCCGGGCCCGGCCGCCGGTCAGTTGGCCGGCACTGGCTCGGGCGACGTTTTTCGACGACGCGTTCACCACGCTCGAAGGGCAGCGCCCCGATTTCAGCGCCTTGGCAGGCAGTCGAGCCGCGAACGCCGGGCCGGACGACCCGGGCAGTCCAGCTGCCGTTGCCGGGGATGGGTTCCGCTGGTCGGGGTTGGTCTCCCCAGACACGCTCACCGACGAAGTGAAGGACATGAAGGCCACCGTGCAGGAGGCGATCGCCTCGGCGACGACGTTCAAGGGGGGTGGCTACGAGGCGGCGCGGGAGGCCTTCTCGTCGATCGCCCTCGTTTTCGGGGTGATTGCGGCCTACGACGGCGACATCCGCTGGAAGAAGGACGCGGCCATGGCACGCGACCTGTTTGCCCGGGTCGGCTTCAACTGCAAGGTGGGCACCGACCAGTCGTTGAGCGAATCGAAGGCCCGGGCCGCCGACCTTGCCGCGTTGCTCGAGGGCAACGGGCTGCCGTCGCGGTCGGAACGCGACCCCGAGGCCGGAGAGCCGATCTGGAGCCAGGTGGCCGCCCGCCCGGCACTGATGGCGCGGCTCGAGCGCGCCGACGCGGTCGTCAGCGCGGCAGTGGCGTCGCGCACCGAGTTCACGCGGGCCGCGGCCCAGCTGCTCCACGAGGTGGAGATGGCGGCGATCGTCGCCGAAGTCATCCAACGGAAAGACTTCGAATACCACGACGACGAAACCTACCGGGGATACGCAGCCGCGATGCGCGATGCGGCGCTCAAGGCCCGCGCCGCCGCGGCCAAGGACGACTTCGACGGTGTGCGGTCGGCCGCGGGCGACCTGAAGAAATCGTGTGATGCATGCCACGGCGACTACCGGAGTTAGCAGGCTGTGGACAAACAGCCTGCTGCACCTCATGGATGAGGTGCCGGGAGCGCAACTCCCGTGAAAACAGCAGGTTTTAGAGTGGCCACAGGCCAAGGATGGACTTTGGCCACGGGCTGTCGGCAGCCCGGGGGAATCCACTTCCCGTCGTGTTCCCGCCGTGGGGGCACGGGCTTCCCCGCGTGCGGGCACGGGCTTCCCAACGTGCGGGCACGGCCGTGGGTTGCGGAGCGAACCGGGGGCGCCTACGCTGCCGTTTTCGATATCAGGGGGTCGGTGACCCACCCACGTGGCGGGTGACGGCCGGGCGTTGTTTGTCGGCGACGGCGCACGCCGGTGGCGCGAGAACGAACAGCGAAAGAAAGGGCCTCACGGCGCGTGGGCAGAGGAAGCCCCGGCCTGCGGAGCATCGAAACACCATGGCAGCACGCAAGGCAGCGCAGCCCCCGAAGCCGGATCCGGACGAGGAGGAAGGCCCCGGTGGCCCGATCGAGATCGCCGTCCTCGGCGACCTCGGCAACCACGAATCGGACATCACCGGCAGCCTGATGGGGATCGAGCCCGGCGGGGAGTGCATCATCTACTTCGATTCCCCGGGGGGAAGCCCCTACTGCGCGATGTCGTTGGTGTCGCTGATGCGCCTGCGCGGGATCGAGGCCACCGGCATCGTCACCGGCGAGTGCTCGTCGGCGGCGCTGTGGCCATTTGCCGCCTGCCGTCGCCGTGTCGTCACTCCGTACAGCGTATTCCTCTTCCACCCGATGAAGTGGCAGAGCGAGGAGCACATCGGGATCACCGAGGCGGCGGAATGGTCGCGGCACTTCGCCCAACTCGAAAAGGAGATGGATGTCCTGCTGGGGCACTTGTTCGGCACCGCGGTCGACCTGATCGGCGAATGGATCCGCACGCACCGTTACGTGACCGGTCGTGAGATGGTGAAGGCGGGCCTGGCGGAAATGGTCGACCTCGCACCCCTCCCGGGGTTGGTGCCGACCCGCCGGGGCCGGTGACTTTCGGTGGCCGACGTCCATCCATCAGGTGTGGCAGGCTGTCTCGAGACTGCCTGGTGGCAGCCCGCTCCCGCCCCCTTCCCCTGTCTCTTTCCCTGGACGGCCGGCGGTGTGCGGCGGTCGCCTCGGGCCGTGCGGATATCATGCATGAACTCGGAGCGGACGAGCGGTCCGGTCTGCATTCGCCCCACCACGATGAGGAGCTTCCCCATGCTTCGCCGCCGCGCCTTCCCGATCGCCTTCTCCGCCGCCGTGGTGGCGGGATGGATCTGCCTTACGACGACGCCGATCGTGGCGCAGGACGACGCCCGGGCGTTCCGCATCGCCGACGGCGGCTTCTCGCTCGAAGCACCCGCCGGATGGAAGCGGGTGCAGCCGAAGTCGGGGATCGTGGAGACGGAGTTCGCGATCCCGTCGGCGGGGGATGCCCCGGCGGGCCGGATGACGGTGATGGGGGCCGGTGGCAGCGTTCAGGCCAACGTCGATCGTTGGTATGGCCAGTTCACCCAGCCTGACGGGGCGGCCACCAAGGACAAGGCGGTCAGCAAGACGCTCAAGATCGCCGACTGCACCGTGACGATGGTCGATGTGTCGGGCACCTACAAGGACAGCCCCGCTGGCCCGTTCGCCGGTGGGAAGACGATCGACCGCCCCGGCTACAGGATGCTCGCGGCGATCGTGGAAACGCCCGCGTCCGGAAGCTATTTTCTGAAGTTCTACGGACCTGCAGCCACCGTGGCGACGTACGCGGACGGTTTCCGCGGCATGGTCGAGGGCCTCGTGCCGGCCGGCAAGTAACGGTCGCGGCACGCGAGGCAGGTGCAGGTAGCCGGGGCCCGGCCGGGGTCCCGTGGGCCCCGTGCGGATCCGGGGCCGGGTCGGTCACCCAGCGGCGGGCACCCATGAACATCCAGGAATTCCTCGCGCACCACGGCATCGGCGGCAACCCGTTCGCCGAGGAAGACGCGCAGAACGACACCGTCTTCAAGCGCACCTGCCTCGACTCGACGTTTCATCCGGCGTGGGACAAGGTCTACGGCAACCCCGACGACCCGAGCACGGCGATCGTCTTCGGCGAGAAGGGGTCGGGCAAGACGGCGCTCAAGCTGCAGATGGTGCGGCAGTTCGAACGGCACGGCGTCGAGCACCCCGACCGGAAGACGTTCGTCGTCCTCTACGACGACTTCAATCCGTTCCTCGACCGGTTCATCGATCGCGTCGGCCCGCGGCGCTCGGTCGAGAAGGTGCTCGGACACTGGAAGCTGTGGGACCATATCGACGCGATCCTCGCCTTGGCGACGACGCAGCTGGTGTCGCAGGTGCTCGATGGCGGGGCCCGCGGCAAGGCCCGGCTGACCGCCCCGCAGGCCCGCGACCTCGCCCTCCTCGCCTCCTGCTATGACCAGTCAACCGGCGAGACATTCCCCTCGCGGTGGGCCCGGCTGCGGCGGCTGATCGGTTACCGGACGTGGCGGGCGGCGTGGCCGCTGTGGCTCGGGGTGGCGGCCCTCGGGCTGGTGCTGCTGGCCCTCGTCGGCTCGATCAGTCGCGGTGAAGGGTGGAGCGGCATCGTCCCCTCGAGCGCGCCTTGGTGGCTGCCGCTGGCCTTCCTGGCGGTGGCCTGGGCGCCGTGGCTGTGGAAGCAGGCGCGGTCCTGGTGGACCGCCCGGCAGGTGGTGCGCAGCATGCGCACCGGCAATCGCACCGTCGGCCAACTGACGCAGGCGCTGGCGAGGATGCCGGCGGTCGATCTCGCTGCCCAGCCGTTGCCCAGGCATGCCCGCAGCGACGACCGGTACGAGTTGCTCGCCAAGTTCCAAGGGATCCTCTCCGCCCTCGGCTATGGCGGGATGGTGGTGATCGTCGATCGTGTCGACGAGCCCCACGCCGTCAACGGCCAGGCGGAGCGGATGCGGCTCCTCGTCTGGCCGCTGCTCGACAACAAGTTCCTCAAGTCGCCCGGGCTCGGCTTCAAGCTCCTCCTCCCCGAGGAGCTCTACCGGTTCATCGAGCGCGAGGACGAGTCGTTCAACCAGCGGGCGCGGCTCGACAAGCAGAACCTCGTGCCGAACCTGGAATGGACCGGCGAGACCCTCTACGACATCGCCTCCCAGCGGGTCAAGGCCGCGAGCACAGGGACCCCGCCGGCCACGCTCGCGCAGCTCTTTGACCCCGCGGTCGATCAGCGCCGGCTGATCGACGGCCTGCGCACCCTGCGCGTGCCGCGGCACCTCTTCAAGTTCCTCCACCGCCTCTGTGTGGCCCACTGCCATTCCCACACCTCGGAGCAGCCGGTGTGGACGATCCCGCTGGAGCGGTTCGAGAAGGAATTGGCGGTCTTCCGCCGCGATCAGGATGCCTTCGACCGCGGTCTGGCGCCGCGGTAGCGGTCATGGACGCCGACCTCCACACGCTGGCCGTCGGTCGCGACGCGATGGCCTGCCGGTTCGAAGTGGTGTTCAACGCCGGCGAGGTGGCGGAGGCGACGGAACTGGGGATCGCCGCCCTCGACCTGGTCGAAGAGGTCGAGGAGCGGATCACGATCCACCGTCAAGGCGGTGAACTGGCGTGGCTCAACGCCACCGCCGCCGATGGCTGGCAACCCCTGGCCGACGACCTCTGTGGCCTGCTCGCGCGGGCCGGCATGCTCTGGGAGCAGACAGCCGGCGCGTTCGACATGGCGACCGGTGCGCTGTCGCGCTGCTGGGGCTTCCTCCGCCGCCAGGGAAAGACACCCTCCGCCGATGATTTGGCCGCGGCGCTCTCCTGCTCCGGTTGGGGCCGGGTGGAGCTCGATGCTCCGGGCCGTCGGCTGCGCTTCAGGCAGCGGGGTGTGGAGCTCAATCCGGGGGCGATCGGAAAGGGCTGGGCGCTCGATCGGGTCGCCGACCGTCTGGTTGGCGCGGGGGTGCGCAGCCTGCTGGTGCACGGCGGTTCGAGCAGTGTGCTGGCACGCGGCATCCAGGGCCCCGACCTTCCGGGGCGCCGGGGCTGGCGGGTGGGGCTGCGGCATCCGCTGCGCCCCCAGGCGCGGCTCGCCACCCTCACGCTCGTCGATCGCTCACTGGGAACCAGCGGGTCGGGCACGCAGTTCTTCATCGACCGGGGTCGCCGCCTCGGTCACATCCTCGATCCGCGCAGCGGTCTGCCGGCGGAGGGGGTGTTGTCGGCCACGGTTCTCGCCCCGAGCGCCGCCGACGCCGATGCCCTGGCGACCGCCGCCTACGTGCTCGGGCCCGCGGGCCTTGACCGGATCGCCCCGGCGGGCGGTCCGGTGGCGGCGGTGGTGGTCGTGCCCGCCAGGACCGCGGGGGGCATGCGGGTGATCACCGCGAATCTGGACCCCGCCGACGTGGAATGGGCCGTCGCAGCGGGCATCGAGGTGGTCCGGGCGATCTGACGGCGACAGCCTGATCACCGCGGGAATCGCCGCTGCCCCATGCGGGGCTGCCGCGGTAGAATGAGGGTCCGGTTCCAGGCGTCCCTGCCCATCCCGCCCCCACGGCGTCACGACGTTTCCGCACATGATCGAGTGGGTCGAGCGGGGTTCCTACCTCGGTATCGTGCTGTTTCTCACCCTCACGGGGCTCGGCCTCCCCGTGCCCGAGGAGGTACCGATCGTCGCCGCCGGGGTGGCGAGCCGGGCCGGGGCGATCCAGTGGTACTACGCGCTGCCCGCCTGCCTCATCGGGGCGATCCTCGGGGACAGCCTGATGTATGCCATCGGGCGTTTTTTCGGGGCCCGGATCCTCAAGGAGCATCCGTGGTGGTCGGGGTTCCTCACCCCCGAGCGCGAGCGGACGATCGAGTCGCTGATCGAGCGCCACGGCATCAAGGCATTTTTCGTCGCCCGATTCCTCGTCGGCCTGCGCAGCCCCTTTTATCTCACCGCCGGGATCCTCCGGGTGAAGTACCGCTGGTTCCTCTTCGCCGACCTGATCTGCGCGTCGGTGGTGATCGGTGGGTTCTTCGGGCTGTCGTACTCGTTCGGTGACCGGATCACCGGTCTGATCCGCTCGGCGGAAGCCGGGCTGACGCTGGCGGCCGTGTCGTGTGCCGTGCTCGCCGTGGTGGCATTCTTCTGGTTCCGGAAACGGCGGATGCGGTTGCTCGACCAGGATCCGGAACGGCTGTTCGAGAACCGGGAATTGATCTTCGGACCGGCAGCCGACCGGATCACCGATGCCGTGGCGTTCGACGCACGGTCCGCCGATGGCCCGCTCGAGGGGAGCCGTGTCGCCGATACGGTCGGCGACGATGGCTTCGCGTCGTCCTCTCCGCCCACTCCGGAGGCGCGGCGCGTCGATCCGGCCGGCGCCCAGCCGGAGTCGGCCCGCGGCGGTCGTCCGGGCGACTGACGGTCCGGACGACTGACGGTCTGGGCGACTGACGGTCTGGGCGACTGACGGTCTGGGCGACTGACGGTCTGGGCGACTGACGGTCCGGGCGCTTGTGCGGGAGGGCTTCTGCAGCCCGGAACGATCCTGCCGGTCGTGACGACCGCGGTGCGAAGACAGGGCAACTCTGACGGCTGCGGAGAGTTTGCGGCGCCCGGGCCACGGCCTAGGTTCCATAGCAGACCCCTCGCCAGTCGGAGCCCGCATGACGTCCGCCGTTGCCCCCACAGGCTCGCCCCCCGGCCGGGTGATCGTCGTCGACGATGATCGGCGGACGGCGTCGGCACAGGCCCGCTGGCTGTGTGGGCTCGGGTGGCACGCCCGCGCCGCAGGCACGGTGGCGGAGGCCGAGCGGCTCCTCGACCGCGCGCCCTGCGACGTCTGTGTGATCGATGCGGGGCTTCCGGCGGTCGAGCGCTTCTGCGTGCATCTCGCCGCGCGGTCTCCGACCATCGCGATCGTGCTCGTGCGGTCGGAGACACCGCACGCGGACCCGCTCCCCGTCGTCGATCGCGTCGTCGGCCCGCGCCCCAGCGATGCCGACCTTCTCGCGGCGATCGCGGCCGCCCGTCCGGCCGCGGCCGACCGTGTGGCGCGGCCCCGTCTGCCCACGGGGGGGCCGCTCGGCCGCGCCCCGGCGGTCCTCGAGGCCTTCGAGACGGCGGCGCGGATCGCCGCCACCGATGCCACCGTGCTGATCACCGGCGAGAGCGGGACGGGCAAGTCGCTCCTCGCCCGGGCGATCCATGCCGCGAGCCCCCGCACCGGTCGCCCGCTGGTGGAGGTTTCCTGCGGCAGCCTCGCCGAGCCGCTCCTCGACAGCGAACTGTTCGGGCATGTTGCCGGAGCATTCACCGGGGCCCTGGTCGACCGTCCGGGACGGTTCGTCGAGGCCGACGGGGGAACGATCTTCCTCGACGAGATCGCCACCGCCTCGCCGGCCCTCCAGGTGAGGTTGCTCAGGGTGCTGCAGGACCGCCGCCTGGAGCCGGTGGGGAGCAGCCGCACCCGCACCATCGACGTCCGGGTCGTCCTCGCGACCCACGAGGATCTGGCCGGCCTGGTTGCGGCGGGCAGGTTCCGGGCCGATCTGTTCTGGCGGATCAACGTCGTCGCCATCGAACTGCCACCCCTCCGCCGCCGGCGCGACGACATTCCGCTCCTCGCCGAGCACTTTCGCCGGCAGGCTGCCACCCGCGCCGGCCGGCTGGTGGAGGGGTTTTCGCCCGCCGCCCTCGACGCGCTCGTGCAGCATGCCTGGCCGGGCAACATCCGCGAGCTCGAGCATGCGGTGCACCGGGCGGTGCTCCTCGGCCGGGGGGCGGTGATCGACGTCGGCGATCTGCCGCCTGCCATCGCCCCGGCGGGAGCCACCACCGCGGGGGCGCTGAAGCAGGCGCTGGCGCTACCCGAACGGCGTCTGATCCTCGAGGCACTCGAGCGCCATGGATGGCGGCGCGATGCCGCTGCCCGGCATCTGGGGATCAATCGCACCGCGCTCTACAAGAAGCTCAAGCGCTTGGGGATGGACCCGCGGTCGCTCCCCGCGCCGGGCACGGTCGCCGCGCCCGGATCGGCGGCCGCCGTGGGGGCGTTCGCGGGCGTCGATGCCGCGATCGCGCCGACCGCTGGGGCGGGAGCCCTCCCCGACGTGAGCCACCACGCCAGCAGTCCCGCCAGCGCCAGCCTGTAGGCTACGAACGGCCACAGCGTCTGCGTGGCGAGCACGCGCAGCAGCCAGCGGATCGCGACGAAGCCCACCACCGCGGCGGTGAGTGTGCCCCAGACCATCGCGGCGCGCGCTTCCGGCGTGCCGAGGATCTCCTTCCGCTCCTCGACCGCCTCCAGCACCGCCGCCGCCGTGATCGCCGGCAGGGAGAGGAGAAAGGAAAACCGGGCGGCCGTGGCCCGGTCGAGCCCGGCAAACATGCCCGCCGAGATGGTGATGCCGCTGCGCGAGGTGCCGGGCATCAGGGCCAGCGCCTGCGCCACGCCCATCACCAGACTCTCCCGGAGGCCGACCGCTTCCAGGCCGTGCCGACCGTGCGTTCGCCCGGCCCCCCGCCGGGATGTCCACCACTCGGCGGCCGCCATCACCGCGGTTGCCGCCAGCAACGAAGCGATGATCGCCTCGATCGATCGCAGCGGCCCCTTGATGAGGTCCTTGAACACCAGGCCGCAGACGACGATCGGCACCGTGCCGACGATGATCCACAGCGCGGTCCGTGATTCCGCCGTCGCCAGCGGCCGACCGATCGACAGCGCGGCGAGGAAGCCCGCCGCGAGCCGCCGGATGTCGCGCCACATGACGGCGACCACCGCCGCCAGCGTGCCGAGTTGGATCACCGCCGAAAACCCGCCCCCCGGGTCATCCTGACCGAGGAGCGCGGGGACGACACGGAGGTGGGCGGTGCTCGAGATCGGTAGGAACTCGGTCAGCCCCTGGACCACTCCGAGGATCACGGCGTCGAGGATCGTCATCGTGGCCATGGCGACTGGTGGAGCGCCGCGGGGGATCCGCCGTCTGGACGGCAGCCCCGTCGGGGCGGCACGGGGAGAGGGTCACGGGGGCGGGGCAGAGGCATCTTCCCTTACCCGCGTGGGGAGGGCATAATCCCAGATTCTCCCCAGCCCAACCAGGAGCCGAATCCGCGCATGTTCCGGAACCTCAGCACCGTCGGTCTCCCCCTTTCGGGCCGTCCCAGCGAGCTCATTGAACTGGCCCTCTCGTTCGGCTTCGACGGCATGGACATCGACATCGTCGATTTCCAGCGGCAGGCCGACATCTTCGGGGTGGAGCATGCCCGGCGGCTGATGGTGAGCGCCCGGTTGAAGTCGGGCGTCTTCCAGTTGCCGGTGACTCTCGCCGCCGACGAGGGGGAGTTCAAGGAGGAGATGGCCGAACTCCCGCGCCGGCTGGAGTTGGCGAAGGCGACCGAACTGACCCGCGCGGTGGTGCCGGTGGCCCCGGCGAGCGACGACCACACGTTCAAGGATTTCTTCGAACTGCACCGCACCAGGCTCCACACGATCGGGGAACTCGCCGCGAAGGAAGGGATCCAGGTCGGGCTGGTGCTCGTGCCGGAGACCGATGCCCACGCGGGCAAGGCTCTGCAGTTCATCCACACCTACGAGGGCCTGCTCGGGCTCGTGGCGGTGTCGCATCCCTCCGTCGGCGTCGTGGTCGACGGCTGGGCGTTTGCGGTCACCGGCGAACCGCTCGACATGATCGCCAAGGTGCCCGCGGGCCGGATCGTGGAGGTGCGGATCTCCGACGCGCCACGCGAAGTGCCCGGTTCCGAACTGCACCACGGCCAGCGCCTCATGCCCGGTGATACGGGGACGATCGACTCGGCGGCGATCCTGTCGCATGCCCGGGATGCGGGCTTCGACGGGCCGGTCACCCCGTGGGCCGACCGGGCCACGCTCGCCGGCCGCGGTCGCGAGAAGATCGTGCGTATGGCCGGTGATCGGCTCGATGCCGCGTGGCGGGGTGCCGGCCTACCGATCGTGCCACGCTGGTTCGCTCCCGTGGCCCGCGAGTCGGGCCGGGTGGAGGATGGTGGTCCGGCGCCGGTGCCCGCGACCGGGGCGGTGCCAAACCGGGCCCCGAGCTATTGATCGGGCAGGCTACTGATCGGGCAGGCTACTGATCGGGCAGGCTACTGATCGGGCAGGCGGGTCAGGTTTTCACACCGCGCCCGGAGCCCTGTTTCGGCCGCGCGGTCATGCCCCCTCGCGGATCCACTGAATCTTCGGAGATCCCCCCCCTTCGGACGTGGTACCGCGCGCGAATTCCGACACGTAGCGCAGGGTCTGCGACGGGCGGTCGGGGTCGCGGAACGCGTCGCCTTTCTGCAGGATCGGCAGCTGGTCGGGCATGCGGCCGAAGGCACGCGAACCGGCGGCCTGGCAGGGGAACCACCAACCGTCCCCGGTGCCGTCGACGAGATGGAACTCGGGATAGCAATGCCCCTCGACCCACACGGTGCGCGCGGGCACACCCACCGCCCGGGCCATGGCGATGAACAGGCAGGTCAATTCCTCGCAATCGCCCCAGCCGTCGGCCAACGCCCGGGCAGCGCCCTTGAGGGGACCGTTGCGGTATTCGACCGTCTCCCGGACGGTGTCGTAGAGCGCCTCGACCAGCGCCCAGCCCTTGTGATCGGCGGCGGTGGCCTTGGCGAGCTTCACGATCCGCGGATGGCGGCTCTCGATGTAGGGGCTCGGCGTCAGGCTGATGCGGAGGGAGCGGTCGGGCTTTTCCGGGACTCGGAGCGCCGCCGTGTCGGTCGGTGGCAGCAGCGCCGCCCGCGCCAGCGAGAAGGTGACCACCGCCCGGGCCCGTTCGCCAGCGGGCAGGTCGGGGATCTCCACGAGCATCTGCTTCACCCCACCCGGCAGCGTGCGGTACCGCAGCGCACGGACGTCGGCCGAAAGGTCCTCCCCCTCGATCGTCACCCGTTGCTCCGGCCAGTCTTCGGGAACCGGCAGCGTGGCATACAGCCCACGGCAGGGCCCGCCGACGGCGGTCACCACCATGCCGACCCGAAAGCGCTGCTCGCGGACGTCGCCGAGGATCGGTCCCCCGCCGGTCGGGCCGGGATCGGGAAACTGGGCCCACGTCTTCCCCGGGGCGAGCGCGGCGGCCGGGAGAAGGCCGAGCAACGACCGGCGGCCCAGCAGGATCGGCGGCAAGCCCGCCGACGGCACGCTGCGCGACCCATCGGCTGACGGACGGTACGGGACCGGGCGATCGTTCATCTCGAGGTTCCTGGCGAGCGTCCGGCGGCATCGGGCTCCGAGGAGGATTATCGGCGTGCCGCACCACCGGTGCCCCGGCCTGGCTCGGGGCTGTCGGTCGGGCAAACCGCGGAATCGGGGCAAATCGCTCGATTGTTCAGGTGTGCTGCGGCTGCTAGACTGCAGGTTTCCTTGTTTTTGCCGATCTTCCACGGGCCGATGGTCTGCCCGTAGCCCCACTTCCCCCTCACCCCACCCTCCCCCAACACGCATGGTCAACCGCAACCTCATCCGCGAACTGGAGATCGGCGACGAACTGGACCAGGAAGTCGATCTGGCAATGTCGGGCACCGACGGTGCGGAGTACGAGGGAGGGGGGGCTTCGCTCGCGGTCAACTCCGTGCTCGAGGGGAAGGTCCTGCGTGTCGACGACGAGTTCGTCCTCGTCGACGTGGGCTACAAGAGCGAAGGCTACATCCCGCGCAACGAGTGGGACGACTCGGAGCCGCCGCCCCAGGTGGGCGACTCGGTCAAAGTGCTGCTCGAGGAGTTCGAGGACGGGTCGCTGGAGGAACAGCGCGGCCTGATCACCCTCTCGAAGCGGAAGGCGCGGCGGATCGAGGACTGGCTCCGGGTGATGGAGAGCGTCAAGGAGAACGACGTCGTCACCGGCTTCGTCACCCGGAAGATCAAGGGCGGGTTGCTCGTCGACATCTCGGGTGTCAACGTCTTCCTCCCTGCCAGCCAGGTCGATATCCGCCGTCCTGCCGACATCGGCGATTACTGCGGCCGCTGCATCCAGTGCCTCGTGCTCAAGATCGACGAGTCGCGGCGCAACATCGTCGTCTCGCGTCGGGCCCTCATCGAGCAGGAGCGGGCCGAGCGCAAGAAACAGCTGATGGAGACCCTCGAGGTCGGCCAGGTGCGGCGCGGCATCGTGAAGAACATCGCCGACTTCGGTGCCTTCGTCGATCTGGGCGGCATCGAC
>SXGQ01240384.1_pt1 | contig 16657 bp, 17 predicted proteins | sample 3178371 | NCBI WGS metagenome assembly SXGQ01 (sample SAMN11356859, study PRJNA531348) | freshwater metagenome | isolation source: freshwater sample F1-20 | place: China: Fuxian Lake, Yuxi | collected 2017-12-25
CTCACCCGCCCAATGGCGTCTGCTGGCTTATCTTGGGCTGGTGGCATCTGGTCTCGGTTTTTTTCTTTTGAATCTTGGCGCGACCCGCGTGAGCGCCGGCACGCTGGCCGTCATGAACAACGCCAAAATTCCCCTAGCGGTTCTTTGTTCTTTGCTTTTTTTTGGTGAATCCGCTGATCCCTACCGCTTGCTCCTGAGCCTGCTGCTGCTCGGCGTAGCCATCTGGCTGGCTGAAAAACGCGGCGCCCCCAGCCCCAGCGCGCCACCGTCGGCTTAAGCGCGGCGCATCGCCTGAGCCCGCGGCGCCTTCGCCCGCGAACCACTCAGCGGAGCGGTGGGGGCGGTGCGGCCGACGCCGCCCCGAGGTCGCGTAATTTTTCCCGATAACTTCCCGGCGCCTCCCAGTTGCCCTGCGCCAGCGCGACCGCGAGCGCGGCTTGTCGTCGTAAATGTTGCGCGGCGACGTGGTGCGGCTGGCGTTGCAGCACCGTCTCCGCCACCTGCATCGCTGGTGCGGCCTGTTGCCCCGCGAGCAAAGCGTGCCCCAGCGCGAGCGCGAGCTCCGCATCGTGCGGTCGATTAAGGTGCGCGCAGTCATAGGCAAATATCGCGGTCGTCGACCAACCCAGCACCGTCGCTGCTCTTCCGAGCAGGTCGAGGGCCATCGGCTGATTGATTTCTATTTGCAGCACCTGATCAGCCACGGCCACGGCCCGGGCTGGGTGGCGGCGCAGTTGTCCGTGCGCCCACCGCAATTGGCAACTATGCCGGAAGCGAATAAAAATATTAGGTCCTCGCCGGTTGTGCGCTAGCTGCGCGCGCCGCAAAAAAGCCCGCACTGGCAAACAGGCGGGCTGCTCCCTGAGCACCGCCCCCGCCGCGGTGATGGCGGGTTCATAACGGCCTTGGGCCAAGGCGAGCTCGGCTCCTTCCAGCTGCTTCTGCAACCGCAACTCGAGCCCACTGATCATCATCTCTGTCATGCGACGGCGGCTAGGCGGGCCTCGGCGGCCGCACGGCTACTCCCGCCGCCTCTTTCGACCCACAACCCTGCGGCGAAAATAGTCACGCGATTTAAAGCACAACTAAATCAGCGCGCGCCGCCATGTTCAATCGCGCCAAGCCCGCGGTCACCACGGCCAGCGTCGGCCCCTCCACTAATAAACGCAATTTAGGCTCCGTGCCCGAGTAGCGGACCAACACCCGCCCGCTTGCCCCCAGTTCCGCCGTCACAGTGTTGATTGCAGCCGATAACGTGGGCAGTAATTCGAGCGACGTTTTTTCCTGCACCGTCAGCGCGAGCGAAAGCTGGGGGAATTTAACCAATACTCGGCGCAGCTCCGAAAGGGGCCGACCTGTCGCCTGCATGACAGCGATTACTTTGAGCGCGGCCACGAGGCCATCACCCGTGGGGGAAATATCGGCGCAAATAACATGCCCGGAAGATTCCCCACCCAGTTGCGCCCCCACCGCGCGCATGCCCTCAATTACATAACGATCCCCTACCGCTGTGCGCAAAGTACGCCCACCCGCCGCGGCCACCGCGGCATCAACGCCCAGATTACTTTGCACCGTGATCACGAGAATTTTTCCCGCGAGCTGGTTTTGCTGCAGGGCGTGCACGGCCAAAATCGTCAACAGCTCATCGCCATCCAAGACGTTGCCCTGCTCATCACACAACACACAGCGATCCGCATCACCATCGTGCGCGATGCCGAGGCGCGCCCCCGCCGCCCGCACCGCCGCGCTCAGGCGCTCGGGGTGCTGACTCCCAACCCCGGCATTAATATTTTTCCCGTCAGGCAAATGGCCGATCAGCGTCAGGGCCGCACCCAACTGGGCGAGCGCCGTACGGCTCGTCACGGCCGCCGCCCCATTGGCGGTATCGAGGACAATCGACCAGTTTTTCAAACTCCCGGCGGGGAGCAAAGCCGTGGTCAGCGCCAAGTAATCTTTCAGCGGCTCCGGATAGAGTGAAATATTTTTTTCGACCGCCGCGGCCACGAACAGCGGCGGCTCGTCCGCAGCGCGCGCCGGGGGCATGAGTTGCTCAATCCGCCACTCCGCTTCATCGGTGAGCTTAATTCCACCGAGACCAAAAAATTTAATGCCATTATCACTCGCTGGATTATGCGAAGCCGTGATGACAGCGCCCAAGGCCGCGCCCGTTTGCCGCGTCAACAAACTTACGATGGGCGTCGGCACTACGCCGAGGCTCAGCGGGTGCAGGCCCGCGGAGGCTAAACCCGCGGCCAAGGCCTGCGCCAAGGCGAGACCGGTGCCGCGCGTGTCGCGGCCGATCATGACCTGCGATCCAGCCACGCCCGACTGGGTCGGCGCAAACCGAGCCGCCGCCACGCCCAAGCGCCAAGCCAACGCTTCGTTCATCTGCGGACTACCGTAAGGACCGCGCACTCCATCGGTGCCAAAATAGTGACGCTTCATGGCCGGTAAAATTCCTTCGTCGCCGCGATCCGCGCCTGCACCGCGCCGCCCAAAAGCAATTCCCGCGCGGGCGCCAGTCCTTCGCGGATCGTTGTGGTGCGACCAACCATCAATAGCCCGATCGCCGCATTAAACACTATGGTATCGACCAATCCTTGCGGCCCACGCCCGGCGAGTACCGCTTCAACGATAGCTAAGTTGGCGCTAACATCCCCACCCTGCAAATCAGCGAAAGGGGTTCGGGGTAAACCGTAAGCCTCGCCTTGAAAAGACATCGGCAGATCCCGGCAACGACCGACCCCGCGCACCTGATTAACCGTCGCGGTGGTGAGTTCGTCGATCCCACGGTCAGCCGTGATCACCCCGTGCCCGACCACGCCGGAGACTTGCGCCAAGTCTTCCAAGGTCAGGGCCAATTTATCGACGAGGGGCAGCGAGTAAACTCCCAGCAAAATATGTGCGGGGCGGCCCGGATTAATCAGCGGCCCCAGAATATTAAAGACGGTCCGCTGCCCCTGCGCGGCCAGCGCCTTGCGCACCGGGCCGATGTGCTTGAACGCGGGGTGATAATTAGGCGCGAAGAAAAATACGTAACCGAGCTGATCGAGCGCGCGCCGCAACTGCTCCGGTGAGGCGGCTAAATCCACGCCCAACGCGGTGAGCAAGTCAGCGCTGCCACATTTTGACGTAATCCCGCGGTTGCCGTGCTTCATCACCGGCACCCCCGCGCACGCGAGCACCAAAACCACGAGACTCGAAATATTAAAACCGCCCGCATGGTCTCCGCCCGTACCAACGATATCCAGGGCCCGCGCGGACCAAGCCTGAACGCCAGGATTTACCGCGCGCGCCCGAAACGCCCGCGCGAAATTGGCGATTTCCTCCGGCGTTTCCCCTTTAGCCGCTAGCGCGGTGAGAAAAGATCCTTTCGCGGCATCGGTCTCGTCCGTCCCCGCCAAGCTTGCGGCCGCCGCCATCACTTCGACCGCCGTGAGATTCTGGCGGGCAGACAACTGGGTGGTCAGATTAATAAGGAGAGCCATCGCGGGCCGAGCAGAATCATTTCCTCTGCTGGCGCAAAGCATAAAACTCGACAGCCTCCGCCTCCTCTTGAAAACTTGCCGCGTGTACTGCTTGTCGCACTCCTTTCGCCACAGCTTGTTAATTTGCAGCATTCTGCTGCTGAGCGCTCGCGCCGCTGAAAAATCAGGCCCCCCAGTAAAGGAACTCAGCACCGCGGACGCGATCGTGCTCGGCTTGGTTGAGGGAGTGACGGAATTCCTGCCCATCTCCTCCACGGGGCATCTCATTATCGCCAATGAACTCCTCGGCTTAGAATCCACGCGGCCACTGACTGATGCCGCGGGGAAACCGCTCTGGCATAAAGCGCCGAGCAAAGATCACCCCGACGGCGTGCCCCTGACGGTCAAGTTAGCCGCGGACACTTACACTGTCGTCATTCAAATCGGCGCCATTGCGGCGGTCCTGGCGCTGTATTGGCGCCAGTATCTTAGTATGCTGCTGGGCCTGATCGGACGGAGTAGTTCTGGTTTTCGTTTGCTGCGCAACGTGCTCCTCGCGTTTTTCCCCGTGGCGATCATCGGCTTCCTGCTGCACGATCTCGTGGCAAAATATCTTTTCTCCACCTTCACGGTGATTAGCGCATTGGTCGGCGGGGCTTTATTAATGCTGTGGGCCGAGCGGTGGCGGCGAGCGAACAGCGGCACCGGTTTTTCCAAAGGCGAAGGGGCCGAGCTCACCCCGCGCCAATCACTCGGCATCGGGTTTGCCCAATGCTTCGCTCTTTGCCCCGGCATGAGTCGATCGATGGTCACCATTGTGGCCGGTTATCTAGCCGGACTGAAACCGGCTCAATCCGCGGAATTCAGCTTTTTAGTCGGCTTGCCGACGCTGGCCGGAGCCGCGTTCCTGAAATCGCTCAAATCGGGTCCGGCCATGATTCAAGTTTTTGGTTGGAGCAATGTGCTCCTTGGGGCTTTCGTGGCCGCCATTTCCGCCCTTCTTGCCGTCAAATTTCTGGTGCATTTCATCTCGCGCCACGGCTTGGCCGTTTTCGCGTATTATCGGCTGGCACTGGCAGTTGCGCTCCTGGTGCTTTACCTGCTTTGAACCCAATTTAGCCCGCCGACTATAACTCTTGACGGTTACAACGGCGAACCTTACGACCCTCGTCTTTATATCACAATTCTGCGCTGGTTTTAACCGACCAACTGCGACAACTTCTACTTCCTATGGCTAACCCGAAACGCAAACAATCCAAGCGCCGCAGCGCTAATCGCCGCGCCGCCAACGCTTTCATCGCACCTGAATTTGCTAAAGACACCGATGGTGGCGCCTTCCGCCCCCACCGCGTGAATCCCAAAACTGGCATTTATCGCGGCCGCCAAGTGCTCAACGTTGAGGTTTAAGGTCTGACCGGATAGTTTTCCCCATCCACCCCGAAATGGTCAGTCCCGCAGTAGCCCAAGCGCGCATTGCGGTCGACGCAATGGGTGGAGATCTCGGTCCTGCCGAAGTAGTCGAAGCCGTCAAGTTGGCGCTCGCGGCGGACGCCGATATTTCGCCCCTCATTCTCATTGGGGATCAGGCGATCTTAGAGCCGCTGCTGCTCAAAGCTGGCCTGAGTGGACACGCTAAGTTGTCCGTCGCCCACGCCTCCGAGGTCATCACCATGACGGATAAGCCCCTGCGGGCAATTATCCGAAAAAAGGATTCATCGATGGTGGTGGGTTTTAATCTGATCAAAGAAGGGCGCGCGCGCGTCCTCGTCAGTTCGGGTAATACCGGAGCGCTCATGGCCGGCAGCAAGTTAATCGTCGGCGCCATGCCCGGCGTGGAGCGTCCGTCGCTGGCGCCCGCCATTCCACGTGCAGGCGGCTCCTTCATTCTGATCGATGCCGGCGCTAATCCCACCGCAGAGGCCATCCACCTCATGCACAATGCGATCATGGGATCGCATTACGCTCACACCGTGTTGGGTACCCCGGCGCCACGCGTGGGCTTGCTGACCCTCGGCACTGAAGAGGGTAAAGGCACGCCGCTCACCAATGAAGCGCATGAGTTGCTTAAGAAAATCAATGGCATCATTAATTACGTCGGTCCGGTGGAGGGGTTTCAGCTTTTCCGTGACCATGTTGATGTGGTCGTCTGCGATGGTTTTGTGGGCAATGCTCTGCTGAAGTCGTGGGAATCGATGGCTAAGTTTATCAAAAATATTTTGGCGGAAGAAATGAAACGGACGCCTCTGCGCATCGCCGGTTATGTGCTAGCGAAAGGTGCTTTCAACGCGCTCAAAGATCGCCTCAACCCCGACCGTTACGGTGGGGCTCCGCTGCTGGGAGTGCAGGGTAACATCTTAAAGGCCCACGGCTCCAGCAACCGGCACGCTTGGGCGAGCGCCATTCGGGCCGCCGGTAAAATCCTGCAACACGATCTTTATCGCCGTATCGAAGCAGATGTCGCTCGCGCCAATACCCTCATCGCCGCGCCTTCACCCGACCCCACGGTCACTTAATTTTCTCTATGGCCTCAGTTATCATTGCCGGCGTTGGCTCCTACGCCCCCACGAAAGTTCTCACCAATGAGGATCTGGCGAAATTGGTAGAAACTTCCGATGAATGGATTGTCAGCCGCTCCGGTATTAAGGAGCGCCATATTGCGGCAGACGATGAAGCCACTTCGGACATGGCCATTAAATCTGCCCAGGCCGCCCTCCTCGATGCCGGGATCAAGGCGGAAGAAATCGACCTCCTGATCGTCGCCACCTGCACCCCAGACTATCTCCTCCCCTCCACGGCCTGCGTCGTCCAGCATCAACTGGGAGTTTTACCGCACGCTACCTGCTTTGACATCTCCGCGGCGTGCAGCGGATTTCTGTATGCCCTCGAGATTGCTTATGGGCAGTTACTGACCGGCCGCTATAAATGCGCGCTGATCGTTGGCTCGGAAAAACTTTCCTCGATCATTGACTGGTCGGACCGCACTACCTGCGTGCTGTTTGGTGACGGGGCCGGCGCCGCCGTTCTGAAGAAAGTCGACCAACCGGGCATCGGCATTATTGGTTCAGATCTCGGCGCCGATGGAGCGATGCGAGAACTGCTGTACATGCCAGCGGGTGGCAGTCGCTGCCCCGCCTCCCCGCAAACGATTGCCAATAAGGACCATTTCTTGCGGATGAAGGGCAAAGAAGTGTTCAAACACGCGGTCCGCGTCATGGAGAAAGTGGCCCGCGAAATGGTGGAACAACACCACCTCACGCTTGACCAAATCAATCTCGTGATACCCCACCAAGCCAACATTCGTATTATTGAGGCCCTAGCAGGCAACCTCGGCTTACCCTTGGAGCGGTTTTATATCAATCTTGACCGGTACGGTAACACTTCTGCCGCCACCATTCCGATCGCGCTCGATGAAGCCCGCCGCGCCGGGAAAATTAAACCGGGCGACTATACCTTACTGGTGGCCTTCGGCGCTGGCTTGACCTACGGCTCCACTCTTATTCGATGGTAACTCTTAATTTCATGCATCGCTTCTCCCTTTCTCTCATTCTGGCGGCGCTGGCGGCGCTGCTTATTAGCCCTATTCGGGTAGCGGCCGACCTGATCTGGACGCCCCAAAGCGGCTGGCAAGCCCAGGGCGGTGTACTGGCAGGTCTCGGGAGTGACGAAGGTCGGAACGCGCTCGATTTCATGAACAAGGCCCGCGCCGCCGAAGAAGCCGGCCAAAGTTCTGCCGCCCTCAAAGCCTACACGGTGGTAGTCAAAAAATACCCCAATTCCATCTTTGCCGCCGAGGCACTTTACCACACCGGCCTGATTTATCAAAAGCGTCAGCAATATTACAAAGCATTCGATACCTATCAGAGTATGTTGGGTCGTTACCCGAATTCTGAAAAATTCACGCAGGTAATCGGTGAGCAATATCGCATCGCCTCCCTTCTCGCGGAAGGTCAACGCAGCCGCATCTGGGGTATGTTTCCTGGCTTCCGCAATCGGGAGAAGTCCGTCGAGTATTTTGAGATTATGGTCCGCACCGCCCCTTACAGCGATTACGCCCCGCTTGCTCTCATGAATGCCGCGCGCGGCTACAAGAAAATTAGCGAGGAAGAAGCGGCGATCGATGCTTTGGACCGCATGATCAACACTTATCCCCGCAGCGCGCTTACGCCCGACGCTTATTTGCGGATCGCGGAAACCCACGCCTCCCTCGTCGATGGTCCCTATTACGACCAAGCGGCCACCAAAGATGCGATCACTTACTATGAGGACTACATGATCCTTTTCCCCAGCGATATCGGCGGCATGGCCACGGCGGAGAAAGGTCTCGCTAACATGAAAAAAGTATTGGCCCGCAGCAAATTGACCATGGGGGAGTATTATTATAAATATCGCAAAAATTACCAAGCGGCGAAGGTCTTTTATAACGAGGCCATCACAGTCTATCCGGATTCGGATGTTGCGGCAGAGGCCCGCACTAAACTCGCCGTGATTGATGAGGTGCTGCAACGGCAAAGCGATAACGCCGCGGCGAGCCCTCAGCTAGCCGCCCCGGCGGTCGCGAAGAAAAAGCGTTTCGGGATTTTTTAAGCTGATCGGCGTGGCGCTGGCCCCACTTCCGTTATGTTGTGCAGAATAAACTTTCTGGCGCGGCGATCTTTTCACTATGCGCGCCTTGGCTTGCTCACGCTACTCAGCGCGATTGGCTTGGGCCTCGGATTAAGCAGTTGGACCGGTTGTGCTCATTACCAGTTAGGCTCCGAGCCTAAGACAAAATTCGTCTCACTTTTCATCGCCCCCGTCACAAGCTCGGTGTCACTGCCACAAGCGCAAGTTTTACTCACCACGCAATTACGCGCAGCCTTTATCCGCGACGGTCGCGTCACCTTAACTGAATCCGCCGATACCGCCGAAGCCAGCTTACACCTCACCCTCGCCGATTACCATCGCGCGGCCGCCGTCGCCCGCAGCGACGATACCGGGCTAGCCCGACGCTTCGATGTCACGCTGCAAGCTACCGCCACCTTGACCGACAACCGAACCCGTCAGGCGTATTTCACCCGCCGACCGCTCACGGCGAAACGGGGGGTATTCACCGACAGCGGTCTCGTTGCCTCCGAGCATCAAGCCCTGACCTTACTGGCGGAACAGCTCGCGGAGGCTAGTGTGCATGCCGTGTTAGATACGTGGTAATCGCCGCAGCGCGCTAGTGCCTGGCTGGCCTGCCGCCAACGGGGGCCATCGCTAATCTGGCCATACGGTCCAGCGCATCTGGGCTGCTTGGAATTACGAATCAAGGATTGAGCCCAACACTATCTATCGCCTAGCTCGCCTTCAATTCCATGCGGCACCCGTCCCTTCTCGCCCCTTCCTTGTTAGCTGGTGACCATGCGCAGCTCGCGACGAGCGTTGACACCGTGGCCGCATGCGGAGCCAGCTGGCTGCATTGCGATATTATGGACGGGCATTTTGTCCCGAACTTAACCTTCGGTCCCGAAACTCTCGCCGCCCTGCGGCGCACGGGTTCAACATTATTTTTTGATACCCACTTGATGCTCGCCGAACCGCAACATTACCTCGCGGCTTTCGCGCAGGCCGGCGCGAACTTAATAAGTATTCACATCGAACCCACTTACGATCACCGCGCCGCCTTGCGCACCATTCGCGCACTCGGCTGCCAAGGTGGCATCGTGCTGAACCCTGGGACTCCCGCCACGGCGATTGAGGCGCTGCTCGGCGAGGTCGATCTCGTGCTGGTCATGACCGTTCAGCCCGGTTTCGGCGGGCAGCCCTTTCGGCGCGATATGCTGCCGAAGCTTCAGCAAATTGACCAATGGCGGCGCGAACGTGGCCTCAATTTTCGGCTCGAAGTGGATGGCGGTATTGAATTGAGCTCAGCCGCAGAGTGCCGCGCGGCTGGGGCCGATACCTTCGTGGCCGGTACCTCATTTTTTAAGTCTAATGATAAAGCGGCCTACGCCGCAACGATCGCCGCGCTGTAAGCGCCGCCGCTAGACTCAACGGGGGGTCGCCCGCGCGAGCGCCGCGGCCTTTAGATATTGCTCACGGAAAATCGCCGCTAACTCGCGGGCCAGCCGCACGGCTTCGACTTTATCTTTAGCGCTCAAGGCCTGCTTAATGCGTCCCTGCATCTCAGCGTAGCTCACACTCGTCAGATCGCTCATGACCGCTAGCGCCGCCGGCGGCAGGCCCGCTTTAATAATTTCCCGCCAAGCCTCCACCAATTCAAGATGGGTGTCTAGGCACATCACCCGGATGACGAATGCCATTTCCGCGACAATTCCGCCGGTCCAGGCGGGATGATAAATCAGGGGATTAGTCGCGGCGTAAGGATTCACGCTAGGATCGGTGCGCCCAGTCGCGAATTCTGCCCGATAAAAATCGCGGCGAATCGGCAAGCGGCGCAATTCATAGCGCGCCGGCCCCCCTGGCACCCCCGCTTTAAAATTCCACAATTTCTGCCCATCCATTGACAGCACGTATTCCATGAAAGCCTGCGCCACCGAAAAATGAGGCGCGCCGCGCAATACCGCAATGGGGTCAGCTGATAACACCGTCCCATCGGGTGGTGAAAAATAACCGATCCGATCCGCCGCCCCATTCACGCGTCGAGCGGTCGCCAGATAACTCCCGCGACCATAAAAATCGATACACAAGCCGACGGCAGAATTCCCCTGAATGACATCGATCGGCGGCTTTTGCGAAGTGTCGGTGAAATACCGCGCGTTAGCGCCGACGCGCTGCACTAAACGCAGCCCGTTAACCCACCCTTCCGCCACCGCCTGACTCTCCCAACTCGCGCGGTCACGGCTCGTATCGGTAGCCAATTGCTCCCAGCGAAGCTGCATCTGCTGCTGGATGATATTTTCAAAAGCCTTGGCGATTGAACTACTCTTGGTCGGATCACATAACGCCACTTCGCCTTGCAACTTGGGATCCTGCAAATCCTCCCACGACCGAGGTTCTGCCGCGATACCCAGACGCGCATAGGCATCGCGATTATAGATCATGCCATAACTGCTCAAGACACTGCCGACCCATAGCCCGGCCGGATCCCAATAGGCTTCGCCCGTAAACGTAGCGGGAATCACGTCATCTTGAAACCACTCCGGATGCTGCTGCTTCAATCCCGAATCGATCAGCCGACCCGCCGCGGCTTGTCGGATAAAATCAAACGGACCGCCGCCAAAAAAAACATCGATCCCACAGCTCACTGAAGATTCGAGAAAAGCTCGGCGGGCACTCAGCTCGAGCGTTTCAGTAGCCGCCGCCGGACCTATCGGTTGCCACGCAGCATTAGCAAATGCGCCCTGCACCGCCATACTCCAGGGTCGACCTAATTGCTGGGTCCAATAGCGCTGAAATGAGGCCAAATATTCCGACTCAATGAAGCGGGTGATTTCGGACGTCCCGCCAATCACCCGCCAATCGATCGCCACATGCTGGCCGGTGCGCGCAAAATACCAGTCACGGAACCCCCGCGAATATTCGGCCCGAATGGCTTCATTGTGCGGCGTGATCACCACCAGCGTCTGCGCCACGCGCGGTGCGCTAACTTGCGGCGGACGTAAATAAAAGGGCAGGCCCAGCGTCAGGCCCAGCGCCAGAATGATAAGCGCGCGTTGCATACCCGCCTCGATTAATCGGCCAACACCACGACGTCAGCCGGATCAACGGTGGCGTAAAGCTTAGGGCGATTAGTTCCCTCGGTGAAACGTGGATTCCGTTCAGATATTTTCAGCGTGAGGCCACCGTCGGTGATAAATTCGTGCTGGGCAATTTCGCCGAGATAAACCGAGTCACCGATGCGCCCCGAGACGCAATTATGTGAAGCTGCCTGTGCGCGGAGCTCCCAACCTTCCGGTCGAATCGAAATCGTAACGCTCGCCCCGACGACAGGTGCTAGCGTCGAGTCACTCCAGAGGCCTTCAAAATTCCCGATCGCCGTCGCCAAAGTTAGGCGCAGTCCGACTACCGCCAGCACCTGGGCCGGCAGGAAATTAGTCTCGCCCATAAAATGGGCGACGGTTCGCGAGATCGGCCGTCGGTAAATTTCTTGGGGCGTCCCGATTTGCAAAATCCGGCCGTGCTCAAGAATTGCCAGGCGATCAGCAATAGAGAGAGCCTCCTTTTGATCGTGAGTAACATAGACGGTCGTGAGCTGATACTCTTGGCAAACTCGCCGGATTTCTCGCCGCATTTCCAAACGCAATTTGGCATCTAAATTAGATAACGGTTCATCCAGCAATAAACAGCGGGGACGAACGACGAGGGCGCGGGCCAGGGCCACCCGCTGTTGTTGTCCGCCCGAAAGCTCATTCGGTTTGCGGGTCGCCTGCGCGTCGAGGTGAACGGCCGCTAACGCCGCCGCGACCCGGGACTTAATTTCCGGCGCAGGCAGATGTCGTTCCTCCAGCCCGAAAGCCACATTTTCGGCGACGGTCAGATGTGGCCACAGCGCGTAACCTTGAAACATCATGCCCGCATTGCGTTTATGCGGCGCCAACTGAGTAACGTCGTCCCCGCCGAAAAAAATCTGCCCTTGGTCCGGAACGCAAAAACCGGCCAGACTGCGGAGTAAAGTGGTCTTGCCGCACCCACTGGGACCCAGCAGGAAAAAAAGCTCCCCTGGCTTGATGGTCAGGTCCAACCGATCAAGGGCCACAACATCCCCGAATCGTTTAGTCAGTTGCTTAACCTGAATGGATATCATGGTGATACAAGTTCCCGCGAAGGAACCGGTGCGCTCCAGTTAAGTCAAAAAAAAACGCCCGGCCGCATTCCTGCGATTGCCTTGGGCCGGTGTTTCGCTCTGCTGGCCCTATGTCTGCAAAAAAGGGGGCTCCTGAATTAAAGCATCTCGACCATATTTTGGTCACCCCCAGTGCAATTAAGCGTCGGGTCGCGGCCCTCGCCGTCCAGTTGAACACTGATTACGCCGACAAAGACATGATGGTCGTAGCAATCGTGAATGGGGCGCTCATTTTTACCGCCGACCTGTTACGTCAATTAAGTATCCCGCTGCGCCTCGATTGCCTGCGCGCTGCCAGCTACCATGATGGCACTAAGGCGGTCGGCGAACCCCGGATTGTTGATCAAATGAAACTGGATGTACGCGATCAGCATGTGCTGCTCGTCGATGATATTCTAGATACGGGGAAGACCCTCGCCGCGGTGGCACGACTCATTAAAAGCAAAGGCGCTACTTCGGTGAAGACGTGCGTGCTGCTCGACAAAACGGCCCGGCGCGTGGTGCCTTTCGAGGCCGATTATGTCGGCTTCGGCATCCCGAATGAGTTCGTCGTGGGGTACGGACTCGATTTTAACGAGCGTTACCGTCATTTGCCCTGCATTGGGGTGCTCAAGCCAAAATACTATGGTGGAAAATGAGCCGCAAAATGCCTTGCACTCACTCCTCGCGGGCCTTTGCTAGCCGCTCACCCCGGAGAGATGGCCGAGTGGCTGAAGGCACAGCTTTGCTAAAGCTGCATAGGGGAAACTCTATCGAGGGTTCGAATCCCTCTCTCTCTCCGCCACTTTCTCATAGTAGGGACGTCGAAGTCCTGCCAATTTTTTGCATTCTGTGAGATTCGGCGTTGAGTAGCAGGTATGGGTACATCGCGCACAAATCTAGTGTTCTATCAGTTCTGATTCCGATAACCGTCCACCTCTTCATGCAGCGCGAGCTTAAACCCGAGCTACTTGATTCTCTGCCGTCGGACCACCCGGATGCCCTGCACAACCGCCGCGACCTGCGCTTGATCAATCGAGCGCTAGGAGGTCACCGGTGGCTGGCCCGCACCCTGGCGCAACTGTTGCCGCCCTCAAAGCCTGTGCTGGAAGTCGGCGCCGGCACGGGCGAACTCGGCGATTTACTCGCCGCCCGAGGCTTCGCGACCGCGGGACTTGATCTGTGGCCGAAGCCCGCCGGCTGGCCGTCCTGCCGCGCCTGGCATCGCGCCGATCTTTTGACCTTCGACAGCTATAGCAGCTATCCGGTGATCATCGGCAACTTGATCTTCCATCAATTCACTGCCGGACAGCTGGCAGCGCTGGGCGAAAAACTGCGCCGCACTACCCGGGTCATTCTCGCCTGTGAACCGCTACGCCGGCGCGAGTCGCAGTTACTGTTCGCCGCGATCGCCCCCGTTTTCGGCGCCAATCATGTTAGCCTGCATGACGCCCATGTCAGCATCTCAGCCGGCTTTCTTGGCGATGAACTTCCGCAAATGCTCGGACTGATGCAGCCGGATTGGGACTGCCGTTGTCATAGCACGATGCTCGGCACTTATCGGATGGTGGCCCAGCGGATATGAAATCACTGCGCCCCATCGAAATCATTGGCGGCGGGCTAGCCGGTCTGTCGCTTGGATTAGCTCTGCGCCGCCAAGGGGTGCCGGTCAGCGTGTCCGAGGCGGGCAGCTATCCCCGACATCGTGTTTGTGGTGAATTCATAGCCGGCCTGTCGGATAGCACGGTCGCACAACTGGGCCTCGCGCCGTTTTTGTCGGATGCGTTGCAGCATCATGAGGTGTCCTGGTTCCTGGAGGGTAAACTAGCCCGCCGGCAGCACCTCCCCTCACCCGCCCGCGCCCTGAGCCGATATCGACTTGATGCCCGCCTCGCGAACGCCTTTGTTGAAGCAGGCGGTAGCCTTCAGACACAGGCACGGGTCTGCGTTGGGCAGGCGAAGGCCGGCTGTGTCTTAACGACTGGAAGGCGGCGCACTACCTCCCCATCGATCGGGTTGAAGATCCACGCATTGAACCTTCCCCTCGAATGTGATCTGGAGCTCCATCTGGGCGCAGAGTCTTATATCGGGCTCACCCGCGTGGAGAATGGACGGGTCAACGTATGCGGCCTATTCCGGCGCCGCGAATTGGTGGCCCAAGGCGCGGCTTTGATCATCGATTATCTGCGCGCGGCGAAGCTGACCGTACTCGCTGACCGGCTGGCCGGGGCTGATTTCGACGGGGAATCGTTCAGCGCCGTTGCCGCCGTGGGCTTCGACCAGCATGTCCCAGCGAACTGCAGCTTCACCCTCGGCGATGCCTGTGCGATGATCCCGCCGTTCACGGGTAACGGCATGGCGATGGCCTTTCAAAGCGCGGCGGCGGCACTCGACCCGCTCCTCAGTTATACGCGCGGCGAAGCGGAATGGCCGACGACTTGCGCCGTTGTCCAAACCACTTTGGAAAATTGTTTTCGGTTGCGGCTGGCGACGGCGAAAGTGCTCCACCCCTTCGTGTTGGAGCCGGTCCGACAGCGCTGGCTGACGCGTCTGTCGCGGGCTCATTTGCTTCCGCTCCGACCGCTTTACTTCGCCCTCCACTAGCTTCCCCATGTATCTCCACGCCCTTGCTACCGCCGTACCCCCAGCGATTTTCACCCAGCAGGAATGCTGGGAAATCGTCCAGCGCTCGAAAGTACGCGAACGCCTGAAGAAACGCTCGATGCTCATTCTGCAGTCGATCCTTAAAGGTAACCACGGCATCGCTACGCGCCACTTCGCGATGCCTGCCATCGAGGACGTGTTCGATCTGACCTCCGACCAGCTCAACGCCGCCTATCGCGCCGAGGGCCCGAAGCTAGCGGCGCGGGCCCTGAGCGCTGCGCTGGAAAAATCCGGCATTAAGCCGGCCGAACTTGATGCTCTTCTTATTTGCAGCTGTACAGGTTATCTCTGTCCTGGGCTGACAAGCTACGTCGCAGAGCTGCTCGGCCTCCGGCCCAATATTTTCCTGCAAGATCTCGTCGGGCTTGGCTGTGGTGCGGCGATTCCCACCCTGCGCGCTGCCAGTTATGTGCTAGCGGCGCAGCCGAGCGCGACAGTGGCCTGTGTGGCGATCGAGATGTGCTCGGCAGCTTTTTATCTTGATGACGACCCGGGCGTGCTGATCAGCGCCTGCCTGTTCAGCGACGGCGCGGCAGCCACGATCTGGCGCGCCTCATCCGGGCCGTCCGGCCTGGCCTGCTTTGATTTCAACTCTCTCCATTTACCCGCCGACCGGGATAAACTCCGTTTTGAGCAGCGCGACGGCAAGCTGCGCAATCTCCTGCACCGCTCCGTGCCCGAGCTCGCAGCGGATGCCGTCGCCCGGTTGTGGGCGGAGCGCGGCCCGCGGCCCGTGTCCCGCGTCGTGACCCACCCCGGAGGTCGCGATGTACTGGAGGCGCTCGAGCCGGTCCTCGCGCCGCATTTGCTCGAGGCGAGCGCTCTGATGCTGCGGAACCACGGCAACATGAGCAGTCCGGCGGTGCTCTTCGCTCTCGAGGAGACCCTCAGAACAATCGTTCCCAGCGACGCCGGTGATCTTTGGCTCATAAGTTTCGGCGCGGGCTTTAGCGCACATAGTTGCCGAATCGGGCTCCCACCATGCCGCCCTGTCCCTTAAGCCTATTCGCGGCGCCCCCGCAATCTTCCTTGCCCCCTCCCCGCTGCCTGCGCCTTCCCCATGCACACTTTCCTCCCTTCCGCTCATCAAGATTAGTAGGGGGTAATAGTTGACTCTGCTTCCTCTTTGAGCACATCAATTCGCACGAGCTCCTCTCTCTTTTTTTATGCCAAAATATATCCTGCAAGTTAACGGCCAGTCCCGTTCCGTGGATGTGGCCGCCGACACCCCGCTGCTTTGGGTATTGCGTGATCATCTCGAACTCGTCGGCACAAAATTCGGTTGCGGCATCGGCCAATGCGGTGCCTGCACCATTCATCTGAACGGCGTGCCCGCTCGGTCCTGCATCACGCCTGTTTCCACCGTTGGGCGCATGAAGATAACCACCATCGAAGGTCTAGCCGCCAGCACCACCAAACTGCACCCCGTGCAGCAGGCTTGGTCCGACCTCGACGTTGCCCAATGTGGTTACTGTCAAGCCGGTCAAATTATGACCGCGGCCGCACTTTTAAAAGACAACCTTAAGCCGACGGACGAAGACATCGACGGCGCCATGGCTGGTAATCTGTGCCGCTGCGGCACCTACATGCGCATTCGCGCCGGCATCAAACTTGCCGCCCTAACTCCTGCTATCGGAGGTGCCCAATGAACGCATCCCTTCTTTCCCGCGCCGTTGATCGCCGCAACTTTATCAAATTTACGGGCCTCGCGACCGGCGGCTTCGCCCTCGCATTTTACATCCGTTCCGGCAGCGACGCTGTCGCCGCCACCACCGCCACC
>SXGQ01005308.1_pt1 | contig 16656 bp, 18 predicted proteins | sample 3178371 | NCBI WGS metagenome assembly SXGQ01 (sample SAMN11356859, study PRJNA531348) | freshwater metagenome | isolation source: freshwater sample F1-20 | place: China: Fuxian Lake, Yuxi | collected 2017-12-25
TGCCAAATGTTCCGACCATGGAGGAGGCTGGCTTGAAGGGCTATCAGGTGTTCTCTTGGTTCGGTGTTGCAGCTCCAGAGGGCTTGCCTCCGGCGATTCAGCTCAAAATTGAACAAGCTCTTGAACGCGTCGCTAATCAAGTAGAAGTCAAAGCAGCCATGTTAAAAGCCGGGGCTGAGCCAACATGGCTTAACGGTCAAGGCATGGGACTTTTTATGCAAACCGACACAATGCAGTGGAAAAAAGTAGCAGCGTACGCCAAAATTACCTTGGACTGATACAAATGCTGAATTTCGTGTAACAACCCCATAAGTTACATAATGTAACTTTCCAGCCAAAACACGCAAATTTGCACTCAGTCCTGTCATTTTACAAGTGAAATTTAGACTCTAGGCTTGGGGCTCGAACCATTTTCGGGTGCAAGTTTCACTCCATTTGCGGACAGCGAGTTATTTTTTAAATTCAATTAAAGACGAGTAGGGGGTGTCCAGAGTCTGGACGCTTTGGCGTGTTTTGATTCGACTTGAAGCGACAGGCATTTAGCAGGTCACTTTTCAAAGCAATTTAGTAGATTTTGCACTCGGCGCTTTCTCGTTACACCGGAAAAGTTAGAGATTATCCACCGGACGCTACCCTTTAAATGCGTGCACTAAAGCCCCTGACAAAACACCAGATTTGTATAGACCAACGAAATGCTCGTACGCGCGATCATATCGATCAAAATGCTCTCGCCCTAACCGAGAGACTGTTTGAGTTTCTAACGAGCGGTACATGGCGTGGCGATCAACTAATATGCGAGTCCATTCTGAGCTCAAGTCAGTAGTTTGAACTAGCGTTAATCCTACACTGGCAAGCCAACTTGAATAGTCTTGCAGTGTGGCAATTTCAGAAAATCGCATGCCCTCAAATAAACGATCAGCGTTGTCTTTTGCCAATATTTGGTGACTCATGATGTCAGAAAAAACCATGCGACCGCCAGGTTTTAAAACACGCGCACATTCGGATATGAGTTGCTTTTTGTTAGGTATATGTGCAAAAGCTTCTTGCCCAATGACACATGTGAAAGAATGATTATCAAAAGGCATCTCGAGCGCATTGCCTTGTAGAAAGTTTACGCGTTCGGCCATACCTGCAGCCTGGGTCAGTTCAATGGCACCCACAACGCGGCTCGCTGTCAAGTCAAGCCCAGTCACGCGGCACCCGGATTTCCATGAAATGTAGCGTGCTGGGCCACCCATGCCACTGCACACATCCAGCACACGGTCACTCGATATGAAGGAGGCTTGCGTCATCAACCGGTCGACAGCTTGAGTGCCGCCGTAGTGATCTTGGTCGTGCAACTGCAGAACCTCTTCAGTAATGTCTTCTTTTGCAATCCCACGTGCGGCAACAGCTTCAAAAATTTGTTGCGCACTTATAGGATGAAAGTCGTAGAAATGTTCAACGGCTTCAAGTCGTGAATTCTTATTCATGGAGGTTTTCAAACAACTAAAAATTTTGAACAAATGCTGTACTTGCATCAAAGGCAAAGACTTGTTCCCTAACCCTTGCATAACCTAGTAACGAGCATCGCCATGTGGGCGACCGATTAACTAGAGTTGAACTTTTATGCCTTCTTTGTTTAAGCAACTTGGAATGCAGATTGGACTTTCCACAGTGCAGGAGCCAGCCTGTGTCTATTTCAAACTATAGGTACTCCGTCTTCGCCCACGCGTTCCTTAAGCATAAGAAACTTTCCGGTTAGTTCAAAGACCTTTTCGTCATTCTGATTGAACTGCTCAGCTTTAATAGTGAGAATACCGATGTTGGGCTTGCGGGTATCGGTCTTGTCTGCTACGGTGATCACGCAGTGGATAGTGTCGCCGTGAAAAAGTGGCTTGGTAAAGGTTAGGCTACCCAGCTCCAAAGCGGCCAAGGTAAAGGGGCCTAGGATGTCTTCCATCATTCCTGCCGTGAAAGATGCTGTTAGTAGGCCTGGAACTACGCGACGCCCATACTTGCCATGTTTGCGCGAGTACTCCGCATCAATAAAAAGTGGTGCCTTCAAACCAGCCAAACTGGTGAAAACTACACAGTCAGCTTCAGTGACAGTACGTGCCGGGGTATGGAATTCCTCGTTAAGGGCCATTTCGTTCAGTGTCTTGAAGCGATCGTATCGGTTGCTCATTTCAGTCTCCTTAGGTTTTAATTGTCTAGACTATGTTGTCAGGGCCCAGCGTTTCAATCGAGCTTTGCGCCGCTAATACGGACCATTTCAGCCCAGCGTCGCAGCTCGGATGGACCGGTACGAGCGTAGATGTCTGCGGCCATGGGTTCTTTTTCTAAACCCTGTGATTCCAGAAAGCGCGCATACTCCGCCGACGCCGTTACTCGAGTAATGGCCGAACTAAGCCTTGAGGCTATTGCATCTGGAGTGGCGCTGGGCACTGCAAGAGCCTGCCGGGAGCTGATTTCTGCGCCGCTTACACCTGACTCAGCCAGTGTAGGGACATCAGGCAGCAAGTTAGAGCGGCGCGAGCCAGTTACAGCGAGTGCTTTTAGTCGACCTGCCTTTATCAGTGGCGCTGCGGTAGGTACTGCGGTCATTGCAATGTTTACCTGGCCACCTGCCGTGTCTGTTATAGCTTGCGCTCCCCCTTTGTAAGGTATGTGCCGAAGCTGTATTCCAGCTCGTGAGGCGAACAGCTCGGGTCCGAGGTGCGTAGAACTTCCAACACTGGCCGATGCATAAGTTACTTCTCCCGGCTTTGCTTTAGCGAGTTCGATTAACTGTGCGACGTTTGCTGGAGCGAAGGAAGGGGCGGCAACAAGCACAAATAGAGCTTCATTGACCGGTGCAACCAGTTTAAAGTCGCGCACGGGATCGTAGGGTACATTTTTGTAGAGCGCGGGGTTGGCATACAAGCCTGAGGCGGTCAATAGCAGGGTGGTACCGTCCGCAGGCGCTGCCATGAACTGTTGTACCGCAACGATGCCATTAGCACCTGGCTTGTTGTCCACTACAACTGGTACAGCTAGATCTTTTGTGAGCTGTTCTGCTATGAAACGCGACGATAGGTCTGAAGCGGTCCCTGTGGAGGTAGGCACGATGATTCGCAGCCCTCGCGCGGGTATGTCCTGGGCTTGCGCCATTGAGCTCAAGGCTATTGCCAGCATGCTGACGATTGATGTACGGCGTGTGAGTCTATGCATGAGAGTCTCCTTGTTCCCTTGAGGGAGTTAGTGGCGCGTACCGCGCGCCTCGGTGTTTGGTGTGGGCTAACGTGGGGTAAGTCTTGCGCCTGCGTCGAGACTTATGGTGGTTGCATTGATGTAGGCGTTGCGCACGATCATTTCGGCAAGGTTGGCGTACTCATCTGGCTGACCCATCCTCATGGGAAAAAGGACCATCCTGTCTATGATTGATTGAGTGACTTGAACCGGCAGGCCGGAGACCATTCCAGTCTCGAACAGACCCGGCGCAATGCTGCACACGCGGATACCCTGATCAGCCAAGTCTCTTGCCACAGGCAGTGTGAGCCCTACGATGGCAGCTTTAGATGCCGCGTAAGCTGCCTGACCAACTTGTCCTTGGAAGGCGGCACCTGAACTCGTGTTAATGATTACGCCACGCTCGCCGTCGGCATTAGGAGTGTTGTTTGCCATGGCAGCAGCTGCCAGACGGATAACGTTGAAAGTGCCCGTGAGGTTGATACTAATGACTTTGTTCCAAATTTCTAATGGGTGAGGCTTGCCCTTCGATACGGTTTTGGCAGCGTCGGCTACGCCTGCACAATTTACCGCTACGTGCAGGGCACCATATCGGGACAGAGCCATATGGATGGCGCTACTTACCTCCTCGGATTCTGCAACTGATGATCGAACGCTCATAAACTGCTCCGCCGGTAGCTTTCCTGCAAGCTCAGCTAAGCCAGATTCGTTGATATCTATGGCTACGATCTTTGCTCCTGAAGCAGCAAGGCGAAGCGCAGTAGCCATACCCAAGCCGGAGCCGGCTCCGGTGATAAGGACGACGGTTTCTTTGTTAATGTCCATGAGCGCTCCTTAAACCCGCTCGAAAATATTCACAGCACTAACTGCTTCTTCAATGCCGATGAGTCCACCGCCGTTCTCCTGAATGGCGATACGAGCGTTAGCCACTTGGCGGGCCCCTGCCTCGCCGCGCAACTGTGTGACGAGTTCGTACACCTGACCTAGGCCAGTGGCGCCAATTGGATGCCCCTTTGACTCAAGGCCGCCAGATGTATTGATTGGAATACGGCCCCCGATGCTGAACTCTCCACGCTCGGCTGCAGGCCCTGACTCGCCGCGAGCCACTAGCATGAGTGCCTCTGCGTTTAACAATTCGCCCATGGCCGTTGCGTCATGAACCTCGGCAATGTGGACGTCGGCTGGATCGATTCCCGCTTGCTCGTATGCACGTCTAGCAGCTCGAGCGCTGACATAGTCCTCAGGTTGGTCCGCGGTGCGATCAACGCCGGTCTGCACAATGCTAGCCCGCAGGCGAACGAGGCGTGAACGTCCCAGTCCCAATCGACGTAAGCCCTCATCGGTGCATAACACTACAGAGGCGGCGCCGTCACTTATCGGGGAGCACATTGGCAGCGTAAGTGGGTAACTGATGGCAGGCGCAGCTAGTACCTCATCTATGGTGTAGGCCTGTCTGTATTGGGACAGAGGGTTGTGCACTGAATGCTGGTGGTTTTTTGCAGAAACGGCAGCGATTTGTCGCTGTGTGGTACCCCAACGGCGCATGTGGTCGCGGCAGAATGCGGCGTATACATCCATGAACACGCTGTAAGGCCTTGTTGAAGTGGTGTTCGGTGGTGGTTCAATTCCGCGGCCGAGGTCCAGAAGAGATTCCTTGTTGGCGTCAACTGACTGCACATCCCAGCCAGAATCAAATACAGCGAACATTCGGGCTTTGTCGGGGATGTTCATTTTCTCTGCGCCAACGGCTAGGGCGATTTCGCAAGAACCTGCGCGCAAAGCCTGAGCCGCTAGGTGCAGTGCACTGGATCCACTGGCACAGGCATTTTCGACCGTGAAAATGGGAATGTCTTGCAACCCCATGCGCCGCATGGCGATAGGACCAGGCACGCAATACTGACCTTGCAGCATGCCGTGGGTCAAGGTGCCGTAGTAAACAGATTCAATGTCACGAAGTTCCGCTCCAGAATCTTTCACGGCAGCGTTAACTGCCTGGGCTATCAGTTCGTAGACGCCAATACCAGTGTGCTTTCCAAATGGCGTCATGCCCACGCCAGCTATGTATACGTTATTCATGTTTTGCTTGCTTGTCTTGTTGGTGCTTATGTTTGATTAGGTCTGAGAGCTGGTTCTGGTTTTGCATCAGTCTTAGCGGCCAGTGAATTGAGGAGGGCGTTTTTCGGCAAATGCGCTCAAGCCTTCGGCCATGTCGTGGGAGCGAAGGTGTTTGCGTAGCATGACCTGTTCGTGAAGAAGCGCGTCCGATCTTGTCTTGTCGGCACTGGCGCGCGCTACTTCCTTCATGCGCCTAAGCGTTGCGGGGCTGCGAGAAGCTATATGGCGTGCTAGTGCTAATGTTGCTTCTGCTAAGGCTTCTGAAGGGTGCACCTCGCAAATCAAGCCAAGAGCGTGCAATTGAGTTGCGGTGTAAGTACGCCCAGTGTAGAGAAGATACATAGCCGCATGGAGCGGTATTACACGTGGCAAAACTGCGGCTCCGCCCCCACCAGGGTATACGCCGAAATTAGCATGTGCATCTCCAATGCGGGCAGTATCTGCTGCGACGAGCAGGTCTGCGCTTAGAGCAAGCTCCAAACCTCCAGCCATTGTGATGCCGTTTAGGCAGGCAATTACTGGTTTTGAAAGAGCAGCTATACGTGCAAACTGGGAGCTGGCGAGGTCAAGGAAATCAGGCTCTCCAGGTGCGACGACCTGAGCTTCGTCGAAGGCTTTCAGGTCTGCCCCGGCGCAAAAAGCGCGTCCAGCGCCAGTAATGATGAGCACTCGCAGGTCATCACGACTCTCCAAATTAGCAACGGCATTGTCTAGTCCGTGGAGCATGGACGAAGTCAGCGCGTTCATTGCTTCGGGTCGGTGGAGTGTGACGCGCATAATGTCGTCGATAATCTCGACACCGATTTCGGGGGTGACTGGAAACTGCATGTCCTGTGACTCCTGGCTTTTTTTTTAAAGGTTGAATTACTTATGGGACTAGGTCACTGCGGCTGGAGGCCAATAGTTTCCACAACCTTCGACCATCGACGCAGTTCTTCCTGAGAGCTGCGCGCGTACTCTGCTGGTGGCACTGCCTCAGCCTCCAAGCCTTGCGAATCTAGGAAGCGCTGGTAGTCGGGCGAAGCGATGATTCGGCTTACAGCGGCGACGATTTTGACCGCAATAGAGTCAGGCAGGCCTGCAGGCGCGGCTAGGTATGTCTTTGATGTAACTTCGAAACCTTCGAAGCCCGCTTCAGCCATTGTTGGAACATTTGGCAAGGTCTTGGAACGACGTGCGCCGGTGACCGCTAACGCTTTTAGTCGGCCTGCAGTGACATTTGGTGCTACGGTTGCGATGGCTGGCGCGGAGAGCTGTACCTGCCCTGAAATTGTGTCTGTCAGCAATGGGCCACTACCCTTGTAGGTAATAGCCACCATATCAATGCCTGCCATTTTTGTCATTAGCAATGGTGCAATGTTGGTGACGCTGGCTCCACCAGCGGACCCGAAGTTTAGTCCACCGGGTTTGGACTTCGCCAAATTTACGAACTCGCGCATGTTGTTGACTGGTGCATTAGCTGGCACTACAAATGCCAACAATGCATCGTTCACGCCCATTAGAACGCGGAAGTCCTTGATTACGTCGAAAGGAGTTGTCTTGGATAAAAGCTTGGTTAGGTAGACCGCGGAGCCGCCCATGAACAGTGTGTATCCATCAGGTGCTGCCTTGGCGGCGGCGTCTGTACCCACAGTAACTCCGGCGCCTGGCTTATTGTCCACAACAACCCCGGACTTCCATTCCTGAGACAGGCGTTCAGCTATGAATCTTGCTGTAAGGTCGGTGCCTGCTCCAGGTGATTGAGGCACTATGATACGCACGGGTCGGGAGGGCCAGTCCTGAGCTTGGGCTAAAGTATTTCCTGCCAGCGCGCTTGCTGTCAGTGCAATGAATCCGCGTCGTTGGATACGTGACGTGTTTCGGGTGATTTTCATGGCTGGTCTCCTGAGTTCTAGGGTTGATGAGTTGGTGAATCTGCGATGACGGTCTTGGTCCTTAGGAGTTCAGCGATCTGGTCATCATTTAGGCCAAGCCTTTGCCTAAGTAGGAACTCGGTGTGTTCGCCCACTCGTGGAGGCGGGCTCCATTTTCGAGATGGTCCGTCTAAGCTCATAGGGCTTCGCACCATGGGCAGGACCGTGCCACGGCTCGATGTTATTTCTGTAAGAAGTTCGTTGTGGTGAACCTGTGGGTCAACGACCAGTGCTGCATAGTCCTGCACTGGTGCGCACAACACTCCTACTGGTCCAAGAATGTCGAGTACTTCGCGCACGGTACGGTCTGCCACCGCATCCTGCATGGTCTGAGCGACGTCTGCACGGTGGGCCATACGAGATTGTGGAGTCGTAAAGCGTGGGTCCTTGGGTTCTTGTGCGATACCCATGCTTTCGCAGAATGGTTGCCAATAGTGATCTAGTACTGTGAATGCAACTCGTCCGTCTTGCGTCTTGAATACTCCAGATGCTGCAATCAGTGGGTGTTTATTTCCCCTGCGAACTGGAGGATTTCCTGTTAGAAGGTACTCAGACAGGATGGGTGCTTGAAATCCAACTATTGAATCGAGCAAGCTGCTGCCGACCCAGCCGCCCAGTCCAGTTGTGTGTCGGCGATTTAGGCCGAGAAGCACACTGGCAAAAGCGTTAGTGCCAGTGAGCATGTCGGAGACGATATTTGCAACACGCAGCGGCTCTCCGCCTTCGTCGCCAACAAGTGACATTAAGCCGCCGTAGGCCTGCATGACCGAGTCGCTGGCAGGTAGTGCAACGTTTGGTCCAGTTTGCCCGTATCCAGAAATCGAGCAGTAAATTAATGACTCATGGCCTTGCCGAAGGTCCTTAGCGGAGAGGCCAAGCCGGTGCATTACCCCGGGACGAAAAGCCTCGACCACGATGTCGGCATCTGCACAAAGAAGTCTTGCAATATCTACAGCCTTTGATTTAGACAGGTCCATGCACATACCGAACTTATTGCGATTCAGACTCATGAAAGTGCCGCTCATTCCAGCCTCTTCATCGATCACGCCCATTTCGCGCGCCCAGTCTCCCCGAGGCGGTTCGACCTTGATGACATCAGCGCCAAAGTCGGCCAGGAGTTGTGTGCAGTAAGGCCCTGCACCACCTTGGCTAAAGTCGATCACTTTTAAGCCGTGCAGTGCAAGTTGAGTTTGTGCTTCAGTTGTCATAGCTTGGAGGGTGGTCTTAATGTGGCTAGCACTTCAGCTGTGTGTTGACCAAGTTTCGGCGTTGTATGCCGAAGGCTTGAGACAGGGCGCCCATTCCACAGCGCCGGAAACATTACATGGCGTTCACCGTCTAAAGTGGAGACAAGGCCTCGTGCCTTAGCTTGTTGCGATTCGACGGCCTGAGCTAGCGTGACGGTTTTGCTGACCGGAACATCATGCGTACCTAGTTTGGCGACCCATTCGTCAGCGCTGAATAGGGCCAGTGTCTTTTCAATCAATTCCAGTAATTCATCGCCGTGTTGGCGGCGGAGTGATTCGGTGGCAAAGCGTGCATCGAGAAAACGGGACTCGTGCACAGCCAATTCTTCGCATAGGCCTCTCCAGAAGTGCTCCTCAACCACACCTAGCGCGATATTTTGACCATCGGCGCACCGATAGATGCCATTGGTGGGAAAAAGGTGTAGGCGATCCTCATCACGTATAGCTTGGTTGCGCCCGCCGCGGGCTGTGGCCAATGCCATCGCGCAGTCAGCCAGCGCGATATCAATGTGTATGGACTCACCAGTAGCATCTCTTTGTCGCAGCGCTGCAAGAATTGAAACGCTTGCATAAAGCGCAGCGCCAAGGTCGGCCACAGGTATGGCTGGCCTTAGTGGTCCCAGGCGGCGCCATTGGCCGGAGTAGGACAATGCCCCGCTGGCAGCGAGGTAGTTGACGTCGTGCCCCGGGGTCTGGGCTTCAGGGCCCTGCTGACCATAACCACTGATTGAGCAGTAGACTATCCCTGGTCGAATTGCCGCTACTGCCTTGAATCCCACGCCTAGTCGATCCATAACTCCAGGACGAAAGCCCTCGACCACCACGTCGCTGCGCTTGGCTAGCGCTAGGCAGTCACGCACGCCATCGGCGGTCTTCAGATCCAGAACTATTGCGCGCTTGTTCCGGTTGGTCATGTCCATGATGCCGGTGGTCGAGCGACGTGTCATTTCGCCTGAAGGTGGTTCGACCTTGATGACGTCGGCACCCAGGTCTCCCAGCGCCTGGGAGCAGAACGGTCCTGGTAACGTTGCCGATAAGTCCAGCACTTTTAGTCCAACTAGGGGTCCCATAACTAGGTATTCCCCTTTAAATTTCGCACCGATGAAACTGGCGGCCGCAATGGCTGATTTGTATTTGAGCGGCTCTCGCCAGCGCGCTTCATGGACCAAAGCTGTGTGGCGCGTTCAGCCTGCAGGGCTTGTGGCCAGCGCGCGTGATGTTCGGCCGCAGTTGCTCGAAGCGTACGTATGGTTGCACGTGCTAGTGCTGGGTCGGATGCAGCCTTACGAGCCAGCGCCATAGCGTGGTCCTGAACAAGGGCGTCATCTACAGCGGCCCAAGCTAGGCCAATAGATTGGGCGTGGTCACCGTCGATTTCTTCGCTGCATAGGGCCATGGCGCAGGCAGCCTGGGGGTTGGTGGTGGCAGCCAATAACATCATGTGTCCGCCACCGGGATGAACGCCTAACCGCAGAAAGCCCGACAAGATCCTTGCGGTCCTAGAAACGATCCTAAGGTCGGCGGCCAGCATCAAATTCATACCAGCGCCCACGACTGCTCCGCGTACAGCGGCGATCACCGGCGCTTTGAGGTGGCCAGCACGAACAAAAGCTTCGTAGATCCTGCTAGTTCCATCGTAGACGACAGGGTCAAGCGGGTTAGCCATCATTCGTGCAGCTTCACCGAGTTCTGCACCTGAGCAAAAGTGTCCACCAGCACCCAGAATAACTACTGCTCCGACAGTATCGTCGGCATCGGCGCGGTCGAAAGCTGCGATCATGGCGTCAGCCATTTCAGGTGTAAGCGCGTTACGGCGCTGAGGTGCGTTTAGAGTGATCGTCGCAACTCCTTCGGCAATATCCATTAGGACTTCGGTTTTTTGCTCATCTCGCATTGAGCAGTCCTTTTGAAATTATGTCGCGTTGAATATCACTTGTACCCTCCCCAATGGACATAAGCATTCCGTCGCGCCAGTATCGATTTACGTCGGTGGCAACTGCGTACCCCATGCCTCCATGAAGCAGCATTGCTGTATGAGTAACCTTTGCGGCCATTTCGGAGCAAAACAGCTTGACCATCCCGGCTTCGGTGTTACATCGTGCACCGCTATCAAGCGTACGAGCCACCCGGTGCGCGAAAGCGCGAGCCGCGGTGAGTTGCGTCGCCATATCTGCCAGCTTATGTCGAACAGCCTGGAATTCGGCAATGGGCTTTCCAAACTGCACGCGCTCCTGTGTATATCGCATGGCGGCATCGTAGGCGGCCTGTGCAATACCAATGCACCGGAAGCCGATTAACACGCGGGCGCGTTCGTAGCCGAACATGAGCTGGTAAAAGCCTTTACCCTCCTCGGTGCCCACAAGGTGTCCTACAGGTACGCGCAGGTTATCGAAAAAAAGACTGTAAGATGGAAGTCCATGGTAGCCCGCTGTTCGGATGGCTTGCCCAGTTATCTGCGGCGGCGCAAATTGGTCACCCGGAGGCTTCTCGACGATTAGCAGGCTGATGCCCTTGTGCTTGTGTTCGTTGCTAGTGCGCACATAGACAAATAGAAGGTCAGCGCGGCCAGCAAAGGTAGTCCATTGTTTGGCCCCATTTACAACGTAACAATCGCCGTCAAGCTGAGCGCGTGTTTTGATGTTGGCTGCATCCGATCCGGCGTCTGGCTCAGTACCAGAAGTCGCCGATTGAAGGGCGCCACTGGACAGGCCTGGCAGCCATCGTTTTTTTTGATCTGATGTGCCAAAGTTATCAAGGATGTGCCCGCACAGCCAATTTCTCTGGACGATACTTCCCATGGCTAGGCTGGCCCTACAAAACTCCTCCGTTACTAGCCCCATGGCCAGCGTGCCGGACCCCAGGCCCCCTTGCTCAACACCTATACCCATCCCGAAATAACCCTGCGCAGCCATCTTCGATAACAGGTCTTCAGGAAAGCCTCGTTCTTCTAGATCTACATCTCTCGCTAACGGAGCAATCTCGCTTTGGGCGAACTTGTGGGCAGCATCTTGAATGGCTGTGTGTTCGTCGTCCAGTTCCCAGTCGATCATGGTTGTTGCCTTGTATGTAGTTGCAAATATGTACGAACAGTAACATCGTTACTATTTGTTTGGCTATATATTTTTTTTACTATATCAAAGTGATTTCCCTAATCATCACAAATTAAAATTGATATTCGGATCTTTAATTAAAAATAAGGTAACAAAGTTATGTTTTAAAAGCAGTCTAGAATATTCACATGCCTATCAAACTTTCAGTCGTTCCTCTAGTCGCTAAGACTGCCCGGGTAGATCCGGATCAAATGAACCCAAAATTGCGTGCACGCTTGCGAGAAGCTGTGCTAAAGGCCTTTTCAGAGGAAGACTTTCATAACGTAGACATGAGATCCATTGCAGCAGACTGCGGAATGAGTTTCTCAACCATTTACAAGTACTTCGGAGATAAGGAGCATTTGCTGTTTGAATTCATCAGCGAATGGTTAGGAGACTTGCGACAGCGCTTGACTGACGGCGTGCTTGGGCTGGAATCTCCACGCGAGAAGTTGCGTCGCTGTCTCTGGATACATCTGCAGTACCACGAGGAGCACCCGGGTGTTGGTCGTGCGATGTTTATGTCAGTTCCGTTGCAGACTTGGATGCGCGACCCCACATATGTGCAAGCAGAGTTCTTCGTGCCAATGCGGGCGATGATAAAAGACGCGCAAGCAGTCGGAATTATTGACCCTACGCTACATCCTCAGCAGGTGATCGACTTCTTTATTGGATCCATACAGCGAGCGGTGATCATGTGGGAGTACCGCAAGCGGCGCTACCAGTTGACCAGCCAGTTCGAACCGCTTTTCAAAGTCCTGTGGAACGGTATTCGAGGAAATGATCGAGATTGCTAGCTTGGTTGCGAACATTACTTTTGTGGAGTCTGATGAGATGTCGGTATGGGGTGTAGTGACGTTTAGTCTTCGCCGCTTGAATTGAAATTATTTTTTATTTTCTGTAAAAAAGTTATTCGGAGTTTGTCTTTGCAGCAAAAAGTTCAAACGCAACACTTGAGGTATCAGTACCTATCTGGCTTACAAACAAATCCCCTGACATTTTAGTCAAGAATTACATACCTACGGTATGGCTGTTTCACAAAACCAAGAATTTGACAGCGCAACAATTTTCGTGGTTTGCTGAAAAAGGACAAGCGCTTGAGCTTGCCGCTTTAAACAACACAGAAAGCCTCAGCCATGAAAACTCCACCGCCTAACGCACAACTTCGCAGCTACACAGAGTTTGACTTCGACGACAACCCACCCTTCAAAGGTGAGCTCACCACGATGTTTGGCCAGCTAGCGATGTGTGTCAATCCCCATGCAGGTTATGGCGCATCCGACAGAACCCTATGGGCCGTAGTAGGAGAGCACATGCGCTTTACCACACGAGAAAACGCACATGGCTACCAATACGGCCTGTGCCTAGAAGTTGACCCGGAGGCTCAAACCGTCACCATGGATTGGTACGCCTCAGAAAATGACTACGAAGAGCGCAAAGTCGATTCCCAAAAAACAATGCACATCAACGAGTTCGGAAGGTTCGACGTGCTCTTCGACAAATACCTCTACGACATGACCTCACTAGGCTTAGCCTGGCCCTCAGACCCCATTAAGCCCGGCGCTAACCGACAATACGACGCCGCCAAAGGCGCAGTACTCGGCGCACTTATTGGTGACGCTGCTGGCGGTGTTCTGGAATTTATGGGACGCCCACCCACCCCCAAAGAAGCTAGGAACGCATTGGCTTGGATGCCAGGTGGTGGCGTGTTTAGCTTGGCCCCAGGTCAATTTACCGACGATGGCGAGATGACCGTCACCTTGCTTCAAACCCTTTGCGATACCCAAGGCGCCTACAGGGCCGACCTGGTGGCGCAGGCTTATTGCCAATGGGAAGGCTCGGCACCCTTTGAAATTGGCATTGCCACTCGCAGCGCCTTAAGGGTGAACCGCGACAGAAGGCAAGATGCTAAAGGCTTGGCCGCATTGGTGCAAGCGCAAGCCGCCAACAGCAACGCAGACAGTAAAGCCAACGGCAGCCTGATGCGGGCCTCACCCTTAGGCATAGCCGCATGTGGCTGCACGGTAGAGGAGGCCATAGAAATGGTTACCGCCGATGCCGCCATGACGCACCCCAACGCCACTTGCATTAGCGCCACCACCGCCTATGTGCTGGCCTTGCGCCACTTGATATTGCATGCCGACCAACCCAGCAGGGTAGAAGGCGCTATTCAGGCAGCGGCAGACTACTTGAGCAATGAAGCCCAGGCTGCAAATCCTGGTGCATTGGAAGTGTCTGAATGGTTGGACGATGCAATGCATGGCCGTTTGCCAGCAGCTTTTCCGCAAGCAGGGTTTGTGAGGTATGCATTTACCTATGCGTTTTATTATCTTGCGCAGGAGAGTAAATTTGAAGAATCCATTTATCAAACGTTATTAGAAGGCGGCGACACAGATACCAATGCTTGCATTGTGGGTGGGTTAATGGGGGCTTATTGGGGTGTGGGTTCATTACCCAATTACTCATTAAGTAAGGTACTTAAATGCGACACAGAAAAAGGACAAAAGCGGAAAGATGTGTTTACCGCTAAGCTGGTCGCCATAAACTTGAAGAAGTTATGTCAACTTTGCTTAGGTGATGAAGCTTGATAGTCAAGTGTAAAAATTACGTAAACAGAAATCAGATGGTAATTACCGATGTCAGATATTGAAAAAAAACCTTCTCTTCGAATTAGCCCTAATGTTTATGGCCGTACTTCAGTCAGAAATAAAGTCAAGTATCTGATTGATCCAAAGGGTATGGGTAGTGATATGGGGGTACCTGAAAGAGTTGTATTAACTCGCTGGAGGCGAAGACAATTTCCCGATCACAAATTTTCTGGTGATAAATTAAGTTCTACTCTATGGCGGGCTGTAGCAGCAGTTTACGGCAAAAATACTTTAAAAATTTGTAAGCTATCGAAGGCAGAAATTGAAGACTTAAAAAGAACTAAAGGCCCTTTATTAAAGAAGCAGTTTCACTTTGATCTTCCAGCGAGCAACATACTATTTGCGCTCTTCAACATTTGCGGCCCGGATCGACTCAAGATTTTGATCGATAAACATTTGTCCAAAGAACACGAAGGTCGCTCCGGGGTACCAGACTTGTTTCTATTTGCAACAAATATTCAAAGTGGAAAACCTTCGATTGCAAGATTTGTGGAGGTAAAAAAACCAGGAGAAAAAATATTGCAAGACCAAATAGATGAAATCAATTTGCTCAACTCTATGGGTCTTCATGCACGTGTGATGCGCTTAGTGGAAATGCCTAAAGCAAAGATTAAGAAATAGTTCTGTGCATGCTAAGGCCTGTACTTTTTTCGAAATCCGTTTGACATGGAACACACCTGTAAGCGTTGGGCTCTCTAAAAAGTCTTGCGGGATTTATTCTTTCGCCACAGTTAATACAAATTCTTCCAGGCAATAATTCTTTAATTTTTGGTGGAGTCTGAGCTACTTCATTTATTTGTGCATGAGGTTTATTAAAGTTAATAGTTTCACTCAATGAAACTATCCCTATCAGGAGTAATCTTTGAAAAATAGCATTACAACTTCTTTCGTGCTCCATTGCGATTTTGTCCAAAGTTATACCCGCAAGAAAACTTTCAACTAATTTTGTTTCCTCCTCTTTAGACCAACGCTTAAATGATTTTGAACGCTGAAATGGTAAAGGCTGAACTTGCTGCTTGCGTTGTACGCTGATTGTCTCAAGAACCTCAGTTATTGCATCTGTAATTTCAGATGAAAAAACCTCATACTTGATAAGTTTTAGAAGTTTTTTTTCAGATTCGTTTGTCATGATAGGTTTTAATTTTTCCAGTATCCAGCATTGCTGTAGATGCCTTGCTCGTATTTCCGAGCGTCAAAAAATATTCCTTCAGGCTGCTCTCCAACCCAAGGTCCAGGCAGTTTTGATAGCAGTTCAAAACCATTGCGCCTAAGAGCAATTACACAATCTCTTTTAGAGTCAAACTGCAGTGAGTCAATGATCGCTATATATCCACTCTCTTGCCTCAAATGTAAGAAAGGATTAGAGTTTTGTCCACCGCCTTTGGTTGTACCCCGATCATGAAAAAAATATATAGTAAATTTATTTTTTGAATTTTCTTCTATCAACGCCCAGTTGTGACAAAGCATTTCTATTGGCTTTACCCACCATACTTTGCTACCGATTTTTATTTCTTTAGGATTCATTGGTGTTCCGATTTTTTAATATCTGTACCTGATTGGGGCAGTGTGTTTTTCGCTAGCCATTTTGAGAATAAGACCAGTCACCATATCTTGATTTTCTGCACTGATGTTTTGTAATAGAGATATGGCTTCATTAAACTTGCCGAGTTCCCTGAATAGTTCAGCAAGTTCGACAGGGTAATCTATGCTGTATTTTTCAGGATGAGAAGTTATCAACTCTACTAGTCGCAACATATTTTCAGTTTGAATTTCTGTTGGTTCAAAATCTGGAAATGTAAAAGGCTTATCCTTCGCAGGCGGTGCACTTGGCGCTTTCCTTCGAAGAAGGATGTCACAGAATTTTTTTGTAATGGATCTTTTATCTGGGTTTTCTTTATTCCACTCCGAGGACCACATCAACTCTGTTTGAGCATCCTCTGCTTCTCGATGTGATTTATATTTTTCACGGTAAGAATCGTTTAGATACATCCAATAACTCAGTCGGGCAGCTATTTCAACGATCTCAGAGCTTGCTGTTTTTATGGCGTTGGGTAATTCAGAGTCATGTACATGTTGAGGGAAGTTTGGGTTCTCGCCAGCATCTAACCCAGTAGTTGTGCAGTCGCTCAATAGGAAGTACGTCCCGCATTTACACTTTCGCAATCCATCATCATTGGGCATTAATGAGTTTTCTCTTTTGCCGTCTGTCCAGAAGGCACTTGAGCTAAAGTTGACTGATGAGAATCGTGCTTTCGCGTAAATAGTACGACAACACGGGCTTCCAATTAATTCATAGCCTGCGATCCTAGTCATAGCATATAGAGATCTCGTAGACCTAGACTGTAAATTTCTTCGGCTTTTAGGGGAGCAAGTAACGCAATGGTAAGAACATCAGCATGAAATGAACTAACAGAATATTTTGTGAATCGAAGAA
>SXGQ01225478.1_pt1 | contig 16655 bp, 18 predicted proteins | sample 3178371 | NCBI WGS metagenome assembly SXGQ01 (sample SAMN11356859, study PRJNA531348) | freshwater metagenome | isolation source: freshwater sample F1-20 | place: China: Fuxian Lake, Yuxi | collected 2017-12-25
AGGCGAGACAATTGCTAGATTAATGCCATTCGGAATTTCAGTAACAACTTCTTCATGTGAATTTGGATTATCGTCAAACAAAATCGGTGTTGCTTGAAATCCAATTAAAGCCTTTGCAACAGCCTTACCAGTTACACCTGCTCCAATTACTAAACATTTCTTACCTGATAAATTCTCAACAAAATTCATATTAAGAAGCAACCCACTGAGCGTAAAACAGTCCAAGGCCTGCTGCTACGCCAAGGCTTGCGATAATCCAAAACCGAATAACAATTGTCACTTCACCCCAACCGATCAACTCAAAATGGTGCTGCAACGGGGCCATTTTGAAAATTCGTTTGCCACCTGAAATTTTGAAATAAGCCACTTGGATAATTACAGAGGAGGTAATCAAAACAAAGATAAATCCAAGCACAACCAATAGCAGCTGAGTTCGCAATGTTATTGCTAAACCTGCTAACGCTCCCCCAAGGGCTAGAGAACCAACATCACCCATAAATATTTTTGCAGGAGATGCGTTCCACCAAAGAAATCCACCACAAGCTCCAGCAAGTGCAGCGGCTAAAACTGCCAAATCCAAAGGATCCCTAACTTGATAACACTTAAGTCCAGTAGTTAGTTCGCAACTTTGCCCAAACTCCCACACTCCGATAAGTATGAAGGAGGTAAAAACCATAACGGCAGCACCGGTTGCCAACCCATCCAGACCATCAGTTAGATTCACGCCATTACTTGTTCCAAGCACCATCAAAATTACCCAGATTATTACTAATACCAAACCTAATTTAATTGAAGTATCTCTTACAGTTGATAAGTTCATAGAAATTGGAGTCAAACCATTCTTATCTGGAAACTGTAATCCTGCGTAAGCGAATGCACCTGCTGCGATCGCCTGACCAAAAAGTTTTTGCTTGGCATTTAGACCCATGGATTTTTGTTTAGATACCTTCAGCCAATCATCTATAAATCCAACAAAACCCAATCCAAGAATTAAGGCCAATACCAATAACGCTGAGGTTGTTGGGGTAACTCCTGTTAACAGGTGACTTGAGAAATAACCGACCAATGTTGCAAAAATTAAAGCTAGGCCTCCCATGGTTGGAGTACCACGTTTTACTTGGTGGGTAGTTGGACCATCATCTCTGATAATTTGTCCGTAACCTTTGCGAGCTAAAATTCTGATTAAAGCTGGAGTTGCAAAAAAGGCCACCACTGCTGAGATCGCTCCCGAAAGCAAAATACCTCTCATGCTTGATCTCCTTCTAGGGCTTTCTTAATCAACTCTGCTAAATCCTCAAACTTTTCTGATCTAGAGGCCTTTAGCAAAATAACATCTCCGGTCGAGATGTTATTGACTAACTCTAAAACAGAAGCAGAAGAAGAGCAGTTATGAATCAGCATATTTTCATCAGAACTTTGATTATTACTCTCCTGATAAACGGCAGGAGCAACAGAAACTAGGTGGTCAACACCAAGTTGGCTTGCAAATTCAGCGACTTCAAGGTGACCTGAACTTTCCTTGCTTCCGAGCTCATGCATTTTTCCAAGAATTGCCCAACTGGCTCCGCCACTTTCCTGGCTAAGCATGACTAATGTTTTCAGAGCAGCTTTCATACTTTCTGGATTGGCATTGTAATAATCATGAATGATATGTATTCCATTAATAGATTCAATCTGCATCCGCCATTTACTTGAAAGCAATGCTGTTGTTAAACCAATTGCAATACTTTCATTCTTAACTCCTAAAGAAAATGCCGCGGCTGCAGCGGCTAATGCGTTTGGAATCTGATGCTCACCCATTACTTGTAATGCAACTGAATTTCGACCAGCTGGAGTAACTAAATCAAAATGAGCAAATCCTCCATGTAGTTCAATATCAGCTGCCCGTACGATCTGCCCATCACCAAATAAAACAGTATTTAGATCTAAGGAATCTGCCATCTTGGGTGTGAACTGATCATAAGTTCCTAGAACCGCTGTCATTTTTGGTGATAGTGCTTTTATCAATTCAGATTTTGCCTTTGCAATCGCCTCAACTGACCCAAATTCACCCAAGTGTGCAGTTCCAACTACTAGAACCACTCCTACATTTGGATTAGCCAACTCTGTTAACTTTGCAATGTCTCCAACATGTCGTGCTCCCATTTCCAGAATACAAAATTTAGTTGCCTCTGTAGATCTGAGCAAAGTCAGTGGAACACCAATATCGGTATTGAAGTTTCCAGCAGTTGCCACCGTAATGCCCTCGTTTTGTAAAATTGAGTAGAGAAATTCTTTGGTAGTTGTTTTCCCTTGGGAGCCGGTAATTCCGATAACCTTCATATTCGGCAATTGAGTTCGGACAAACCGAGCAAGATCAATTAGCGCCTGGCCTACATCAGAGACTAATACATGCGGACCTGAAACTGACTTTGATACCAAAGAGAATTTTGCGCCTGAATTTAAAGCCTCTGATACAAAATCATGCCCATCGAACTTTTCTCCTCTAAAGGCTACAAAAAAGTTTTTAGCTGATGCATCTTTTGAATTGATTACTGGATCTTGGTCAAGAATTTGAGAAGGCGAAATATCGTGAAGTGAACCTGACACTACTGATGCAAAATCTTGAGCAGATAATTTGATCATTTGTTGCCCTGTTTCAAGATTGCCTGAGTAAGTTCTAGGCGATCATCAAAAGGTGTTATAACTCCGTTTATTTCTTGCCCACTTTCATGGCCTTTACCCATAATCAAAACCACATCCCCGGCATTTGCTTTGTTAACCGCTAGTGAAATTGCTTCCCGTCGATCGATACATACTTCACCTTTTTGACCTAAATCAAGCCCAGAAATCATTTCTTTTAGGATCGAATCGGCAGATTCACTTCTTGGATTATCACTTGTGAAAATCGATACATCACAACCTTGGAAAAGTGCCTGGCCCATTAATGGACGCTTGCTGTTGTCACGATCTCCACCACAACCTAATACTCCAATAACCTTTCCAGAGGTTAGTTTTCGAGCTGTAGCAATTACATTTTGCACCGCATCAGGAGTATGGGCGTAATCTACCAATCCAATAAAAGACTGGCCTGCGTTAACAGGTTCTAAACGTCCTGGAACACTTTTTAATCTACTTAAAGTATTAGAAATATGTTCACTACTAATGCCAAGTTGATGTGTAATCGCAACAGCTAGAATCAAATTATCCAAGTTGTAATCTCCGATTAACGGGAAAATTCCCTTTATGACTTCACCACCAATACCTTTAATCTCAACATCATACGAATTATTTCTTAGTTCTACTTTCTCAAAATACCAATCCGCAGACGATTTTTTTCTAGATACTGAAATTACCGGTAATTGGGTTTGATTTGAAAGATTTTCACCATAAGCATCGTCTATATTAATTACTGCTTTTTGTGCATACTCTGAAGTGAAAAGTGCAGCTTTTGCTTCAAAATATGCCTGCATAGTTTTGTGATAGTCCAAATGATCTTGCGTTAAGTTCGAGAATGCTACAAGTTTAAAACTTGCACCCTTAATTCGATTTTGAACTATAGCGTGACTACTGACCTCCATCGATAGGTGTGAACAACCCTGCTCAACCATTGCCCGAGCAATCGCTTGTAACTCATCAGCCTCTGGAGTTGTCCGAGAACCTTTAACCATCTGGTCTTTAATTTCAATTCCTAAAGTCCCAATTACTCCACATTTTGAATTGTTTAGATTCAGGATTTGTGAAACTAAATTTGCCGTAGTGGTTTTGCCATTTGTACCTGTTATTCCAACCGCGCTTAATTTTTCAAACGGTTTTCCATACACCCATGATGATAATTCTCCAATTAAGGCCCTTGGTTGTTTGTGAGTAAAACTTGGAATAGAACAATCAATTTTTACATCACTCAGAACTGCCACCGCTCCATTAGCGACGGCTTGCGAAATGAAATCTTTTCCATGAAAGTTTTGGCCAGGACAGGCAATAAATAGATCTCCAGGTTCAACTCTTTGAGCATTTATGCAAACACCGGTAATTGATATTGATTCAGTAAAGATCGCAGGATCAAAATCAGAGAGTAATTTTGGCTTAATGGAAAGTGGCTTAATCTGCATGTTTTAAGCCCCAGCTTTCTTGGTGCTCTTCTTTACATCCTTCAAAGCGGCCTCGGTTAGTTTAAATGTTGTAACCGGTGCAGTTGTTGGCTGAACTCTCTCACTTTGTAAAACAAAACTCATTACCTTTTTAAATACTGGACCGGCAAGCGCTCCACCCCAATGCATGCCTTTTGGATCCTGAATTGTCACGCTAATTACATACTTTGGTTGATCGGCAGGTGCAAACCCAATGAATGATGCTGTATAGCCGCTATAACATTTACAAGCAGAATTGAATCGATTTGCGGTTCCGGTTTTACCAGCAATTCGATATCCAGAAATAGCGGCAGCTGGTGCAGTTCCGTTGCTAGAAACCACGCTCTCCATCATTGCGCGCATATTTGAAGCTGTTTGTGAGCTTAAGACTCTAACTGATTCATTCTCTTTAGCAGGAGTATATTTTCCACTTTCATCAACAACGCCAGCCAAGATTGATGGTGAAACTCTAACTCCATCATTTGCGATAGTTGCAAAGACCGATGTTGCTTGCATTGCGGTTAATGAATATCCCTGGCCAAAAGCTATTGTTGGAAGTGAAGTACCAGACCATTCTTTGACTGGATGCAAAATTCCTGCAGATTCTCCAGGAAGTTTAGAGTTTGTGCTTTGGCCAATTCCAAACTTGCGTAAGTAGTTGTATAAAGTATCTTTTCCAAGTTTTTGCCCAATTTGAATTGATCCAGTGTTGCTAGAAACCGCCAAAAGGCCGGTAGTTGTTAATCTCTGAGTTGGATGTTTTTCGTGATCGTGGAAGTACTCATCAGCAACCTTCATTTTGTATGGAATTGTGAAAACAGATTGCGGAGTAACCAAGCCCTCTTGCAACGCTGCAGCAACTGTGATTACTTTTCCTGTTGATCCTGGCTCATAAACTTCCTGCACTGCAGGATTTCTTAGCTTATTTAATGTAATTGTGCTAGAAATATTTGGATCAAAGGTTGGGGCACTTGCCTGGGCCAATATCGCACCAGTTTTTGGATCCATCACAATTACCGTTCCAGATTCTGCTCGAGATGAGGCAACTGCCTGACTGATTGCATTTTGTGCTACCCATTGAACATCTCTATCAATTGTTAATCGAACACTGGTACCAGACTTTGCCTCGACGCTTACTTGTTCTGATCCTGGAATGATGTTACCTCGTCCATTTGCATAAATATACTTACCATTAGTTCCAGCCAACAGTGAATTTAAACTACTTTCTATTCCCGATGCACCACTGCCTTGATCATTTGTAATTCCAATTAGTGAAGATGTTAATTTTCCACTCGGATAATCCCTAATAAAGCTTCGTTCTGGTACAAATCCGCCAATTCTTTTGCTGATTCCATCTTTAGTTTTCAGAATTTGCATGTTGTAATCTTTAATCGCTTGGTTAACCTGGCGCCAAGTTTCAGGGGTTATATCCTTGGCAATCAAAACATATCTGCGCTCACCCGTTAAATCTGGCTGCAATTGGCTTGGTGCCATGTTTAATATCGGGGCAACTACTTTGGCGGCAGCAGCTGGATCATTAACCACCGTTTGATCAACTGCGATGTTCATGGCAGAAATACTTCGCGCCAATTCCACGCCATTGATATCGTAAATGGTGCCCCTGGGTGCCAATAATGTTGCTGATTTACTTAATTCAACCTCAGCTTTTTTAACATACCCACTTGCTCTAATTGCTTGAATTTCAATCAGCCTTAATCCGAACAAAAGGAAAATAACAACTGCGATTGCAACGATTTTTCGAATCCGATCTTGAACAATTAATTGCTGATTCATTTAACACCTGCTGACATATCTAAGAAGCGAGGATTTACCGAAGCAACCATGCCAAGCTCACTTGCTCTTTGAGCCAAGCGATCTGGTGAAGAAACTACTGCGACTTGACGAAGAATTGCCTCTCGCTCATCGGTTAACACTTGTGCCTCTTGCTTTAGTTGTTGCAACAGGAATGCATCCTTAGCTAAAGCAGTGTTAATCACTAGTAAGGACAGTAAGCCTGTTGCAAAGATTGTTGCCAAGAAAATAATGAAAGTCTTACCACCAGCGACCTCACCTGATTTGGCCTCTGGAACTAAACGTAATACCGCTTGATTAGTTTTCTCTCTGACAATTTTTCGAGAGATCTGGATCGCTGGTGCGAATTCAAAAATTGCCATTATGCACTCACCCGCTCAATTGCTCGAAGGCGCATAGATGCAGATCGTGGATTTGCCAGTAGCTCAGATTCATCTGCGCCTTGGCTCCCACTTCCAATCAAATTAAATGCTGCAGCAGAGTTTGGAAGATCAACTGGTAGACCAAGTGGAGTTCTTGATTGAGTAGCGCTTGCAAATACTTTCTTAACTATTCGATCTTCAAGAGATTGATAGCTCATAACAACGATTCGGCCACCAATTGAGATCGCTTCTAACGCTGCCGGAATAGCACGCTCTAAAACCTGCAACTCTTGATTTACTTCAATCCGTAAAGCTTGGAAGGTTCTTTTCGCGGGGTTTCCACCTGTGCGTCTGGCTGGTGCCGGAATTGAGTCTTTAACTATCTGAGCTAAATCTTGGGTGGTCTTTAGATTATCTGCTTGTCTTGCCTTAATAATATTTTCTGCAATTTTGCTGGCGAACTTCTCCTCGCCATAAATACTTAATATCTTTGCTAACTCACCATGTGAGTAAGTATTCAAGATTTTTTCAGCAGTTAAAGAGCTACTTTGATCCATTCTCATATCAAGTGGGGCAGCCTGTGAATAAGAAAAGCCCCGTTCAGCTTGGTCAAGCTGCATTGAAGAGACTCCCAAATCAAAGAGGATTGCATCAACCTTGGTTACTCCAGCCAAAGCCATTGCTGGCTCAATCTGGTCATAGGTGCCATGGAAAATACTTACTCGCTCTTGATGCGCCGATAAATTTGCTTGGGCAATTTTGATAGCTTGAATATCTCTATCTATTCCAATTAAGTGTAAGTTTGTAAAACTCTCTAAAAATGCACGGGCGTGCCCACCAAGTCCTAATGTGGCATCAATCAAATAGGTTTTGGATTTATTGATTAACGCTGGAGTAAGCAATTGAACGCAGCGCTCTAACGCAACTGGTATATGCGTAATTTCTGCACTCATTTACTGCTCCCCCTCTTTCTCGAACTTTTCTTTTTCTGTTTTCGCTTCCATACTTACTTTTTACTGCTTACTTCTTTTTTAATCCTTCTCACTTATCTACTTAGGTCACCGCCCCTCGACGGATCACTTTTAATAACACGCGGCACCGGGGAAGTGGCGCCGCGAATCTTTATGAGTGGCGGTGGCCTAAATAGACATTTGAAATTAGAACAAGCCTGGTAGCACCTCCTCTGAAACATCTGCGAAGGTTTTTTCACGATCAGTTAAGTACTTACTCCACGCAGATGAATCCCAAATTTCTAATCGTGTATTTGCGCCAATAACAACGCAGTTTTTTTCTAATGTGGCATAGGTTCTAAGAGCTGCCGGAATTGTTACTCGTCCTTGATTATCTGGAATCTCATCATGTGCACCGGCAAACATCACTCGCAAGTAATCTCGAGAATTTTTTTGCGTTACCGGAGCTTGTCTTAATCTTTCAGTAATTAATGCAAACTCAGAGGCTGGAAAAACATAAAGGCAGTGTTCTTGACCTTTTGTAATTACTAAACCCTCTGCTAATTCATCACGAAATCTGGCTGGCAAAATCAATCTGCCCTTTTCATCAAGCTTTGGCTCATGGGTGCCAAGAAACATCGCTTAACCTCCCCACGCTCACGATTTAACCTAGGTCACCACTTTACTCCCTTTTTCCCCACTTTCAACCCCCCGCACCCACCATCCCACCCATTCCCTCCCTGGAAATGGGCATAAAAAAACCACCCAAATGGGTGGTTGGTTTGAAGCATGGATAAGCCTTTACCCCTCGTTATTACGTCTATCCCATCTCTCCTCCAGGCTTGAGCCCCAGCCCGGTTTCTTAACCTTTTTTCCGCCTGAATTAAGGCTGATATTTGTGATGATCAAAAGCACCCCAGCAAGGCAGATAACAAATGCAATGACCCCAACAATGGTGGCCTGAGCGACTAAGCCGCTAATCAAGACAACCGCCCCTAGAGCCAATATCGATAGTCCCAGCAAGGCTCGAGAGCTCTGGCGAGTGCGTGCTTTGCCAGTCAGCGTTGAGAGCAGACGTGGATCCTCCTGCTCAAGGGCAGCCTCCATCTCGGCAAGAAGCTTTCGTTCATGATCGGAAAGTGCCATATTCGAAATATAGGGCAACTAAGGTTATTTTGAAAACCTGGGAGTTAATTCTCTTCGTGATCTTCGACTAATCGCGCAGGACGCAGACTTGCTGAGCCAAATTTGTTCTTAATTCGATCCACCGCCTTATCGGCTTGCTGCCACCCTGAGGTGCGCTGGCCCAAGACCATCTGATTTATCTCTTCATCCTCAACTAGTGAATCAAGGCTTACTCCAACAAGTCTAATTAAGACATTTTCTAAATTAAGAGCTAGATAAAGATTCTTAACTACCTCAAAGATTTCCTGTGTTCCAGTTATCGGAAGATCTACAGTTTTTGATCTGCTGATTGTTTTAAAATCGGTGAACCTTACCTTGATCGATATCGTGCCAGCGGCAAAACCTTTCTCTCTCATCCGTTCCACACTTCTCTCAGTCAATCTTAGAAACTCCTTTAAAATCTCCTCCTGTGAATCTAAATCTTGATCAAAGGTTTCAGATGAACTAATACTTTTCTCAATATGCTCAATTTCAACATCTCGATAATCCCTACCCCAGGCAAGTTCATAAAGTGAACTTCCACTTGCCTGCCCTAATACTCTGATTAATGTGCTGCGCGGTGTGTTTGCAATATCGCCAACGGTTTGAAGTCCCATTTTTGCCAGCTGTTCATTGGTTTTAGGACCTACACCCCAGATCTCTTTAGCCGCTAGTGGATGCAGAAACTCCAATACTCTTTCAGGATCAATCTCAAGTAATCCATTTGGTTTACATTGGTTTGAAGCAATCTTTGCGATGAACTTATTGTGGGCAATTCCAACTGAGCAGGTTATTCCCTCTTTTTGCTCAACTCTTGCTCTAATTAATTTTGCAATAGTTTGGCCATCTCCTAGTAGGCGGCGAGCCCCAGTAACATCTAGAAATGCTTCATCCAATGAAATTGGTTCAACTAGCGGAGTTATGTCGTGAAAAATACTCATCACACTTCTTGAAACCTCTTCATATCGAGCCATATCTGGTGAAATAAAAATTGCATGTGGTGCTAATGCTTTAGCTTTATAAACTGGCATCGCAGCTCGGATGCCAAATTTACGTGCTTCATAATTTGCAGCAGAGACCACTCCTCTTCTGCCAGCTCCAACTACAACTGCCTTACCTTTTAATTTTGGATTATCTTTCTCCGCCACCGATGCGTAGAAGGCATCCATATCCACATGCAAAATGGTCGCAAGTTGTTCGACATCATTCATGAGTTACGCACCACATCAACAAAACAATCGATATTTTTATTGAACACACCTGTAGTTTAGATCAAATACCTGACAGTAGCCTTTATCTTTATACCTCCGGCCCAATCGGGCGAACACTAACGGTAAGGGTATAAACAAATGACAGACACAATTTTAATTATTGGACGGGTGCTTTTTGCACTTCTGTTCATCAGCTCTGGAATCTCACACTTCACAAAGACTTCAGCAATGACTGGCTATGCACAGTTTAAAAAGGTGCCAATGGCTAAATTCTCTGTGCTACTAAGTGGCGCAATGATTCTGCTTGGCGGAATCTATATTGCAATTGGCTTCTACGCTGATCTTGGTGCGCTGCTACTTGCCGTATTCTTAATTCCAACCGCATTCCTAATGCATGCATTCTGGAAAGAGAGCGATCCAACTTCAAAGCAAAATGAGTCAATCGCATTCTTCAAGGATCTTTCCTTGGCCGGCGCTGCATTGATCATTTTTGCTCTCCTTAGAGGCGGAGCAGATTTTGGAAGCAATGTAGGAACACTGCTTTTCTTTAGCTAATTTAAATTAGTAAAAACCGCCCTCCTGGTTATTAACCACGGGGGCGGTTTTTTTCTGTCGTTATTTAGTAAATATGTGGGAGTATCAGGTTATGGAGATTGGCTTAGTTCTCACCGCACTTGCCAGTGGTGGTTTTATTGGCGCAGTGCTTGGCTTTATCGGCGCAGGCGGTGCGATGGTCTCAGTTCCTATCCTGCTTTATTTATTTGATTTCACGCCAGCCGCTGCCACTACTGCCGCTCTTGCAGTAGTTTTTCTAGCCGCTCTTGCAGGTCTTGGTCCAAAATTTAAAAGTAAAGATGTATTGGTCAAGGAAGCGCTAACAATCTGGTCACTTGGCCTTCTTACCAATATTGGATTTGGCTTGATAGTTACCAAAATTGCAGATTCAGTCATTCTCATCGGGTTTTCAATGGTGCTTCTAGGTGCTGCTTATTCAATGTTTAAGGGTCCAATTAAAGATTCACCTGAAAAGAAGATTCCTGTTTGGGCATTGGTATTCCTCTCACTTTTGATTGGCTCCTTAACCGGCTTATTTGGAATTGGAGGCGGCTTCTTAGCAATCCCAGTTTTAGTCTTGTTCTTTCATACACCCCAAAATAAAGCTGCCGGCACCTCCTTACTTATCATCGCCCTTAACTGTTTAACAGCATTTTTAGCCAAGTTTTCAATTTGGGAAGAGATTGATTGGGGCTATCCAGTAATAATCTCCATATCCGCTGTATTGATTGCTCGCTACACCTCTAGGTTGGCTGCAAAGACACCAACTGTTCATCTAAAACGAGGCTTTGCCTTTTTATTAATTGGGCTTGCCGGATTTACTATTTTGGCTCAGATATAAATTTTAATCATCAAGGGGGTAATGGTGAAGAAAAAACGAGCGATCGGCATGGAATTTGCTGGAACCATGATCTTGGCAATTGCTGTAGTTGGTTCCGGGCACATGGCTGCAAACCTTTCCCAAGATGGTGGTATTAGATTATTGATAAATGCATTGGCCACAGCTGTTGGCCTAGCAGTTGTAATTAAGATTGGCATGAAGACCAGCGGTGCCCATTTTAATCCAGTAGTTACTTTAGTGATCGTAATTCTAAAGAAGATTTCAAATGAAGCAGCCGCCCTTTACATTGCAGCGCAGGTGTTGGGCGCAGTTTTAGGTGTTGGGATTGCCAACCTTATTTATGATCAAGAGTTTCTAAAACAATCATCAATACTTCGAGATGGTACAAATCTATTTGTCTCAGAAATCTTTGCAACCGCCGTATTGATCTGGATTATTCTTAAATTTGGTAAGAAAGTTGAGTTGATTGCAATCTACGTTCCAATCTGGATATTTGGGGCGATTTTGTTTACCTCAAGCACCTCCTTTGCCAATCCTGCAATAACAATTGGCAGAGTATTTACTAACTCATTTACTGGAATTGCACTTGATTCAGTATTGCTCTTTGTGCTTGCTCAAATTATTGGTGCACTGCTTGGTTTAATATTGGCTAAGAGCCTCACATCGGCTGGGAAGAAATCTGATGAGTAAGCCATCGGTTTTATTTGTTTGTGTTCATAATGCTGGCCGATCACAGATGGCTGCTGCATTTCTGACTCATTTAGCCGGTGATCAGATTGAAGTCAGATCCGCAGGATCTGCACCTGCTGACTCAATCAACCCTTCTGTGGTCGAGGCGCTTAAAGAGGTTGGCATTGATATTTCAAATGAGACGCCAAAGATTTTAACTACCTCAGCTGTTGAACAATCTGATGTGGTAATCACCATGGGGTGTGGTGATGCTTGCCCATTCTTCCCCGGTAAAAGATATTTAGATTGGGCACTTGATGATCCAGCTGGCCAAGGTGTGGCAGCTGTACGGCCTATTCGAGATCAGATTCGCAAATTAGTGGAAGAACTTATTCCAACTTTAATTACGAAGTAACTGGCTGACCTGACTCAACCCAGGAGATAATTCCACCTAACAAATTGGTGGTTTCAAAACCACTCTCATCCATGATCGTGGCCGCATCCACGGAGCGTTTTCCAGATCTGCAGTAGATGGCGTAATTGCAATTTTTATCCAGAGTCGAGATATCGGCAGTGAAGTATTCAGACATCACATCGATATTGATCGCCTCTGGGATGTGGCCTTGGGAAAACTCTTCAGGTGTGCGCACATCAATTACCGCCACATTAGATTTCACAATCTCAGCAGCAAATTGGGCAGCATCAAGATTTATCATTAGAAGAGTAATCTTACCTATGTGAAGCTAGCAATTGAAACACATGGTCATGGGCCATCCTTAGTTTTAATCCATGGCATGGGCTCAGCAGCAACTGCATGGAAACCGATAATCCCTGAACTAGCAAAACACTTTCAAGTTATTACCGTTGATTTACCAGGTCATGGCCGAACACCCTACTCCCCAATTCAACAAATGGATCCAATCTCTTTGGCTAAATTAATTATTAGAAACCTTAAAGATATTGGTGTTGAGGAGTTTGACTTAGTTGCTAACTCACTTGGGGGTTGGATTAGCTTTGAGATGGCAGTTTTAAATCCTGATTCAGTTAAATCAATTACCGCACTAGCACCTGCCGGACTTTGGCTAACTCCATTCACCTCACGCTACCCAGGAGAATTGGCGCTACGAATGATGGCTAGCGGTGTTGAGAAATTAGCACCCTCTCTTTTGAATTACACCTGGGCCAAAAGAATTGGATTTGAAACTGTATCTCCACGTTGGAAAGAACTAAGTTATGAAATTTGTTTAGATGCAACAAGTGCAATGGCGCAATCAACTGGATACTTTCCTGCTTGGGATGCTTTACTTGGCAAAAGGTTTGATAAACAGATCAGCACTGAAATTCCAATCACTATTATTTTTGGAGATTCAGACCATACCCTGCCGGCCAAGACATGTCAGGAGAGATCCCTTGCTCCATCTCACTCTAAATGGGTTATCTTGCCGCAGACCGGACATGCTCCAATGTGGGATAGCCAGCAAGAGGTTATTTCAGAGATTTTGTTAACTACAAGAGTGGCAAAATGATTACCGTCATTTATTTCTGGCGAATCAAAAGAATCTATTTACCGTTGGCGATATTAAACATGGGAACAAATAAATTCTTATTAAAAGTAATGCTTGGCAAAAGTTTTATTAAAATGTTGGGTACTGGTAAAGGTGAGAGTTTTACTCCCAAAGATGCAGACTCATTTCGTTGGGGAATTTTGATTACCACCAAAGAATCCAACATTAAGAAGTTTGATTCTTCATTTGTGATTAAGCTTTGGCAAAAAATTGCTCGCTCGCAATATAGAGCTGTGTTAAGACCAATTTCATCACACGGAGTATGGTCAGGAAAAACTCCTTTTGAAAGTGAAAAATTTGAATGGAATGGCAAAGTTGCTGCAATTACAAGAGCGAGAATTGTTTGGTCAAAGAATCTACAATTTTGGCGTGCAGTGCCACCAGTTACTGAAAGTTTGCATAAATCTGCTGGCCTAATAAGTGCCATTGGTATTGGCGAAGCCCCGATCGGACTTCAGGGTACTTTTTCTCTTTGGGAGAATTCCCAAGCCCTGAAGCAGTTTGCATACCAAGGACAGGCTCACCTACAGGCAATCGCAGCCACTGAAACCAATAAATGGTATTCCGAGGAGTTGTTTGCTCGATTTGCAGTGATACAGGAGCAGGGCACACTCGACTGATAAGGCACAATTAGCCCATGTCACTTCGCCAATTTTACCCTCGTAAAAATAGCAGAAGACAAGTTGCCCCTTGGAAGTTATATTCGCTCTATCTAACTCTTGCAATTGCAATCGGCCTTCAAATCTCCTATCCACTAATTGATGGTGAAGTTCTAAGAGTTGTCACTATTGCGACCGTTTACTGGGCAGCTGCAGCAATGTTCTTGCACGCAATTTTTGCTTATGGAATTGTTTATGCATTTCAGTTTTTATCCATAACCTTCACTTACGCATTATTAATTGAGCAAATTGGAAGTCGCACTGGCTGGCCATTTGGAAGCTATGAATACTCAGGAAGTTTGGGATATCAAATATATGGCGTGCCATTAGTTGTCCCCTTTGCATGGGTAATGCTTGCGCATCCAATATTTATTGCCGCACGTAAGGTTACAAAAAATTGGGTGTTCCTATATGGCGGGATTGGGATGATGGCCTGGGATCTATTCCTAGATCCACAAATGGTTTCTGCAGAAAGATGGACTTGGAGCTTTACCGGCTCTCATGTGCCATTTCAGCCAGATATTCCACTATCCAACGCCTTTGGTTGGCTACTAACTGGAATGGGATTAATGGCACTTCTGAATTTAACCCTAAGAAGTGATCGCAGAAAAATTGGTACGTCAACTTTAGTGCCAGATGCTCTTCTCTTTTGGACATGGTTTGCCGGCGTGATTGGAAATCTCTTTTTCTTTGACCAACCAGGAGTTGCATTTATCGGTGGACTTATTTTTGGTTTGTTTTTACTTCCTTACATTTTCTTATTGCGTTTTGGTCCGCCTGCCAATAGTTAATGCAACTTCTATTAGCGATATGCGCTTTAGCATGCTTTTTAGTAATTCTAAATAGCCTCACAATTAAAGTAATCAAGGAATTAAATGCTTCAATTCTTGATTCGGTTTCGATTTTGGTCCCAATGCGCAATGAGTCTGCAAATGCTGCAGATTGCCTAGAATCTATATTGAATCAAACTGGTCTAAACAAGGTTGAAATTCTCTGCCTTGATGATGCTTCTACTGACAATACTGCAGAAATCATAAAAGGATTTCCTACAGTTAAATACCTTTCAGGTAGTAACCCACCAGAAGATTGGCTAGGCAAATTATGGGCATGCCATACCCTGGCAGAGAAAAGCACTGGGGAGTATCTTGTTTTTGTTGACGCCGATGTTAGGTTAAGTAAAAATGCCGTGGCAAGTTCGATATCGAAAATGGGAAATTGGGATTTTGTTTCTCCATATCCTAGGCAAATTGCATCAGGTTTCATTCAAAAGGTATTTCAGCCATTGCTGCAATGGTCATGGCTAGCCTCTGTTCCACTTTTACTAGCTCAGAAACTTTCAATTAAATCGATGGCTGTTGCAAATGGCCAATTTTTAATCGTTAAAAGACAGGCTTATTTTAATTCTGGCGGTCATGCAGCGATTAAATCTGAAGTTTTAGATGATTTAATGCTGGCTAAACAACTGCTTGAACATGGATATAAAGGTGGTGTTGCAGAGGGCAGCCAGGTTGCTAAATGTCAGATGTACCAAAATAATTCAGAACTATTTAAGGGATACCAAAAATCTCTTTGGAAAGCATTTGGATCATTACCCGGAACAATCTTGGCAATCATGCTATTGATAACAACCGGCGTACTGCCCATAGTTAACGCACTGTTAGGATCAACAACTGGCTTAATTGCATTTGGATTAATCGCAATTAGCAGAGTTATTGCTTCACTTAGAACTAGTTCACTTCCCAACACTGCCCTCTTACATCCAATTGCAACGATTCTGCTTCTTGTATTGATTGCATATTCATGGTTTGGGAAAATGACAAAGAGCCTGACTTGGCGAGATAGATCGGTAATTTAAATGGCAAAGATTTCTGTAGTTGGAGCTGGCATAGGTGGAATGAGCGCTGCTGCAAGACTTGCAAAGCAGGGCCATCAAGTCACAGTATTTGAAAACAGCGATCAATCAGGCGGTAAATGTCGAACTGAATGGTTCGGCGATTATGCATTTGATACCGGCCCATCTTTACTGACTCTACCGGCTGTGTTTAGAGATCTATTTCTTAAGACAGGCAAGCGAATAGAGCATGTTTTAGATATTTCACCAGTTGATCCAGCATTTAATTACAACTTTGCAGATGGAAGTAAGGTTACATTCCCCAATTTATCCAATCCAAAAACATACCTAGAAATCGAAAAATCCTTCGGTATCTCAGCCAGTCAAAGCTGGCGTCAAATTATTGAGCGATCAGAGAAAATGTGGGAAGCCTCCAGGGATTCATTTATTGAATCGGAGTTAACTTCAATTTGGCCACTGCTATTGCGGAAGAATTTGATTAATCAAATTAACCAAATCTCCCCTTTTACCTCTCTTAGAAGCTTAAGTGAAAAATTAAACCTTGATCCACATTTGAAGATGATTATTGATAGGTATGCAACCTATACCGGCAGCGATCCAAGAAGTGCACCAGCAGTTTTACTAACTATTGCCTTTGTTGAAAGTACATTTGGCGCTTGGCATATAAAGGGTGGGATTGGACAACTTTCTGTTGCATTGGAGCAAAGATGCAGAGATTTAGGCGTTGATTTTCAGTTTAAATCGTTGGTAACAAAAATACTAGTTGAGCGAAATAAAGTTGAAGGCGTAGTTTTAAGCGAGGGCAAAATAATTAAATCAGATCTAGTAGTTTCAAACTCTGATGCCGAATATACATTCAATTCACTTATAGGCAATGAAGTCTCTTCTGCACGTGGTGAGAGGCGA
>SXGQ01748364.1_pt1 | contig 16655 bp, 11 predicted proteins | sample 3178371 | NCBI WGS metagenome assembly SXGQ01 (sample SAMN11356859, study PRJNA531348) | freshwater metagenome | isolation source: freshwater sample F1-20 | place: China: Fuxian Lake, Yuxi | collected 2017-12-25
AATGCCGCGAACTTCATGTTCAATCAACACGTCGATGGCGTGAATTTCATCATCTGCAATACCGATGCACAGGCCTTAAGTGAAAGTCCTATTCCCAATCGCATCCAGCTGGGACCACACCTGACACAGGGTCTGGGTGCCGGTGCCAATCCTAACATTGGTCGACAGGCCACGGAAGAATCACTCGAAGAGATCAAGCGAATCCTGGAGGTCAACACCAAAATGGCCTTCATCACCGCTGGCATGGGCGGTGGTACTGGTACCGGTGGTGCTCCCATCATCGCCAAGATCTGCAAGGATCTCGGTATCCTGACAGTGGGTATTGTTACCACTCCTTTTTCCTATGAAGGAAAGAAGCGGTTGCAGCAAGCCGAGGAGGGCATCAGGAATTTGCAGGAACATGTCGATACGCTGATCGTCATCAACAACGATAAGCTTCGCCATCAATATGGCAACCTGAAAATGCGGGAGGCTTTTGAGCGGGCCGATAACGTACTGGCCACCGCGGCTCGTTGTATCACGGATGTGATCAGCAGCACCGGACAGATCAACGTCGATTTCGCGGATGTCTGCACCGTGATGCGCAACGGCCGTCGCGCTATTTTGGGACATGCCGAGGTTGCCGGAGAAGATCGCGCCCTGAACGCCATCGAACAGGCACTCAATTCTCCGCTGTTGAATGATAATAATATTCACGGCGCCAAGTGGTTGCTCATCAACATCACTTCTGCACCCGGTGAGCACGAGCATACCGTAGATGAAGTAGAGACCATCCAGCAATACCTGACCCAACAAGCCGGGGAGGACACTGATGTTATCATGGGACTCGGATTTGATTCGAGTTTAGGCGATAAACTTGGAATTACCGTGATCGCATCCGGCATCGAACATCCCACCACGTTCGTACAGCCGCTGGCTCGTGCCGAAAAAGCCAAGGAGGAGAAGATCGTGATGGTGTTGGGACAGCCCGAGCAAGAAGTTACACCATCACCCATTGTGACGGTTGCCCCTGCGCCCGCACCGCTGGTGGAGGAGCCCATCGCTTCGCTACCCCTACCGATCGTGGAAGAAGCGCCCCCTGCTACGCCGGAGCATTTGATGCCCGTGCTGGTTGTAGAGGAAGAAACGCCGACACCGATCGTTGAGCCGTTACAGGAACCCGCTGTTATTCACTGGCAGTTGGAGGAAACGCCTGCTGCTTCGATAAGCGAAGTGCCCCCCTCGCTGGATGCCATTACACCAACGGATGCAGTTTTCATGCAGGCCTATGCGGAAACGCCTGTATCGGGCAGTGTACATTCCGGCGGGTACTTGTCCCGGCCGGCCAATATTTATGCGATGCCGACGCAGCAAATTCCCCCGGCACCCGTGGAGACGCCCGCACCTGCTCCGGTAGTAACCGAGCCTGTACTGCCTGAGTCGATCATGGAAACCCCGGTGGTAAACTTGGTTCGGGAAGAGGAGGAACTGCTCGAGTTGCAAATGCACTTGGTGGAGCATCCGGTCGAGGAGACACCCGAGCCATTGCCGGTCATCGAAAACAGCCAGCCCATGGTATCGACTGTGGCGGCTGTAATGGACGAAGAGGCCGAGCAACAACGCCGGGCCGCCGAACGTTTGCAAAAGCTGCGCAGCCTGTCGTTCAATTTCAATGCCGCCGATGCGAATAATGAATTTGAAACCGTTCCGGCCTATATCCGCCGAAACATGGAGTTGTATAATAGCTCCAACACGGTTGAGAATTTTTACAGCAATTATGAGGTTCGCTCGGATGAGAAGAATCAAGTCCAGCTCAGTACCATCAATACGTTCTTGGACGGTAAACGACCCGACTGATCAGGGTTTGTGTAGCAAGCCCGATGGGCACCCTGTTTTTAGTTGTTCCTCCCGCTTCGGCGGGAGGATTTTTTAGGTAAGATCCCTTCGACGAAGCCACCAGAAGCAGAATAGCCAAAACAGGCCGGTGTAGGCGACCGAAATCAAGATGTGTTCCGGAATCGCTTGCAGCATTTGTTTGTAGTCGGCCGGGTTTGTGATCTCACCCAAATACGGGGGCGGTGGGATGAGTCGGTCTGATGCCTCCATAGGTAAATAGTGATACCAGTTACCGGTGTGCCAGCGCCAGCGGGACAGCTGGATCAGGATGTTTTCAGGTATCAGGAAATAAAACAGGAAAAACCCCAGGGCCAGGAGTGCTCTTTTAAGCAAGAAGCCAAATAAAAAGGCAATCGTCAGCTGATTGAAGGTGATCAGGGCGAATAATCCGATGTAATAGGATTTTACTTCTATTCCCGCCAGGGCCATGTCGGGATTGACAAAGCCGGTCACCAGTACGACCAGCGCATACACGATGGTCAGTAAAATGCTGAGCGCAGCGACGACCCAGAATTTGGCCCAAAGAAATTCATCCCGTTTCCAGCCATCCAAAATATTTTGTCGCTGCGTCCGATATTGATATTCATTGGTGATCAGCATGATCACCAATACCCCGGGGATGAATACCAAAAACGACGCGATGTACGCCAGGGTATGCCACACTTCCGGGAAGCCGAAGGGGGAGCCCACCATCAGCTTGAGCATGGCATCCATCTTATTGTTGCTGCTTCGAATATCCTGATACCCGGTATAGAACAGGTAGCTGATGCCCGGATAGGCGATCAGAACCAACGCGAAAATTCCCCAGAAGGCCCAATAGCGTCGGACCTTCAACCATTCAGTATATAGTAGCGGAGCAATTTTCATGCCTCAATCATTGGTCAATTCAAAAAAGCGGGTTTCCAGTTTTTTCCGCCGTAAAGAAAGATGCGTTAGGGCGATCCCCTGTTGCATGCAGGTTCGGTTCAATTCCTCCAGCTTGGCCTGCCCCTTTGGAAAGCGCAGTCGGATCCATCCGGTTTCTTTGTCGGTTTCGAGGGTCAGGGACTGCGTCAACAAAAAGGATCGTAATCCTTCGCGATCGGTCGCGTCCAATTCCACCACATCCTCGTCCATCAAAACATCCGTGACCGGACCATCGGTCAGCACATTCCCTTTTTTGAGGATGGCCACATGGGTGCAGACCTTTTCTACCTCATCCAGTAAATGACTGGCAATGACAATGGTGTGTCCGGCCTGACGGAGCGATCGGATCAGGTCGCGGATCTCGGCAATGCCAACGGGGTCGAGTCCGTTGGTGGGTTCATCCAACACCAATACCCCCGGATTGCCCAACAAGGCTGCTCCGATCGCCAGGCGTTGTTTCATGCCTAAACTATAGGTCGCGAAACGATGCTTGCGGCGTTCGTAGAGCCCAACTAATTTCAACACCCGTTCGATATCGGCTTCATCACCTCGTTCACTGATCGAGACCGTGATGCGCAGATTCTCCTCGCCCGATAAGTACTGATAAAAATTGGGGGTTTCGAGCAGACAGCCGATCTTTTTTCGGTATCCGTCGCCGTATCGTCCGTCGAACCAGTCAAAACTGCCGTGTTGAGCCCGTAGTACCGACATCAAAATCCCCAGCAAGGTTGTTTTGCCGCTGCCGTTGGGGCCTAAGATCCCGTAAACGGATCCCTCCGGCACCTGCAGACTCACCCCATTCAGGGCGCGCACCGAGCCGTAAGACTTTTGAATGTTGTTTATTTGCAGAACGGAAGACACGAACTCAAAGTTAAACGAATTCGCTCCGAACCATTCCATCTCTTTTCCGTTTTTATATCATGGCAAACTACTTGATCACCGGAGGCACAGGCATGGTCGGATCAGCACTCTGCGAACAGCTGATCCGAACCGGACAGCACGTGATCATCCTGACCCGTGATCCCGATTCCTTCACATCCGCCTCTCCCTTGCTCTCGTATCGTCATTGGGATCCATATAAAGGCCGCATCGATGAGGATGCCATCCGCCAAGCTGATTATGTCATTCACCTGGCCGGGGCCAACGTGGCGGAGAAAAGATGGACCCCAAAACGAAAAAAAGAGATCGTTGACAGCCGGGTTGTATCGGGACGATTCTTATCCCATTCCTTGGCGAGCATTCCGCATCAGATCAAAGCGGTCATCGGTGCTTCGGCACAAGGCTGGTATGGACCCGATCCGGCAATCCCCAATGCAATTCCTTTTCAGGAGACGGACCCGGTACATCCTGATTTCCTCGGATCCACTTGTAAACTATGGGAAGAAAGTTTACATCCGATACGGGAACAAGGCATTCGGCTGATTTCTTTGCGGATCGGGATCGTATTGAGCACAAAAGGGGGTGCTTTGGCAGAGTTTCGCAAGCCCGTGCGTTTCGGGATCTGTCCCATTTTGGGCAATGGCCAACAAATGATCAGTTGGATACACATTCAAGACCTGGTGTCCATGATCGATTGGTCGCTGAAAAATGAAAAAATATCCGGTGTTTATAATGCTGCGGCGCCGACTCCTGTATCCAACCGGAACTTAATGCTTTGCCTGGCCCGGGTGAATCGCCAACCTTTTCTTCCTGTGCCGGTACCAACCTTTATATTGAATTGGATGCTGGGAGAAATGAGTATCGAGATCTTGAAGAGTACTACGATGAGCACTCAAAAAATGCAAGACGCCGGATTTGAATTTTCTTTTCCGAATATCGAAGACGCGCTACGCGATCTGCTGCACTGATCGTCAGTTGCGAATTGGCTTTCCGCCTTTCATCACGCTTTGGATGCGCTCCAGTGTTTTGCGTTCGCCACAGAGCGAAAGAAAGGCTTCGCGTTCCAGGTCGAGCAGATACTGCTCACTCACCAGTGTGGGCTCACTGAGGTCGCCACCACACATCACATAGGCCAGTTTTTGGGCGATCCATGCATCGTGCTCCGTGGCATAGCCCGCCGTGTGCATACCATGTATGCCGGCATAAAGGGCGCCCAGTCCGGAGCGACCCAGTACCTTGATGTCGTTGCGGGGGATCGGTGCTACATAACCCTGCGATAATAGTTTGATGGCCATGTTCTTCGCCTCTGAGACGCGTCGACTTTGATTCATCACCACTTGGTCCAACCCCTTTCTAAACACACCCAGGTTAAATCCCTCCTGAGCAGAGGTGGCCACTTTGGCGGTGGCAATGGATAAGAAACGATTCTTCAAGGTGATGGTCTCCGGTTCGTCGGGGTGCATCTCATCAGCGGCACGCAATACAAATTCTTTCGTACCACCACCACCGGGAATCACGCCAACGCCCAACTCCACCAGTCCTATGTAGGTTTCGGCAGCCGGGCAACAAGCATCCGCATGTAAACTCATTTCACAAGCACCGCCCAGGGTCATGCCATGCGGAGCAACCACCACCGGTATGCCGGAGTACCGCACCCGCATCATAGTATTCTGAAAATATCGGATCGCGAGATCCAATTCGTCGAACTCTTGCTCGATGGCCAATAAAAAGATCATACCCACGTTGGCGCCGACGGAAAAATTCAATCCTTCGTTGGCGATGACGAGTCCCTTGCCGGACTGCTCCGCTATGTCGATCGAGGTTTGAATGCCACTCAACACATCGCCGGCAATACTCCCCATCTTGGTATTCCACTGGAGGGCCAAGACGGAATCGCCCAAGTCTACCAGTCGGCAGCTAGTGTTTTTCCAGATCGTTTGCTCGCGGCGGTGGCTGGGCAGGATGTAGGCATCGCCCCCGGGAAGCAGTTGATATATTTTGGTGGCTGGATCGTAGCAAAAACGTTTTCCGCCCTCGATCTTATAAAAGCTTTGGTGACCGGCTTCGATCATCTCTTTTACCCAAGGGGCGACGGAATAGCCATTTTTTTCCATGGCATCCATGGAGCGGGCTACGCCTAACGTGTCCCAACTCTCAAAAGCACCGATCTCCCAACCAAATCCGGCCATCAGGGCATCGTCTACCCGGTGAAGTTCGTCACTGATCTCCGGAATGCGATGCGAGATGTAGGAGAAGAGTCCGTAATGAAAATGTCGATAGAATTCTCCGGCCTTGTCGGGAGCGGCGACCAGCATTTTTAACCGGTCGGTCAAGGCATCCAGTGGTTTGGCGGCCTCTACGCTGGCGAACTTGGCTTTTTGTCTCGGTTTGTATTCCAGTGTTTGCAGATCCAGGGTGAGGATCTCTTTTTCACCGGCAGGGCCTTTGATCTTTTTGAAAAAACCCTGTCCCGTTTTATCCCCCAGCCAATTATTCTCCACCATCTTTTGGAGCCAGGCGGGGATGTTGAATTGTTCACGGGCTTCGTCGAGGGGACAATTATCGGCTACCCCTTTTGCAACGCGTACCAAAGTGTCAAGTCCCACCACATCGGCCGTACGAAACGTTGCGGAGCGAGGTCGACCGATGATGGGACCGGTCAACGCATCGATCTCATCCACGGTGAGTCCCAATTTAGCCTGCACCTGCATGATGGCCATCATCCCGAACACTCCGATCCGATTGGCGATGAAGGCAGGGGTGTCTTTACACAGCACGGTTGTCTTACCCAGGAAACGATCCCCGAATTCCATCAGGAAATCAATGATCGCAGGATCGGTCTCCGGTGTGGGGATGATCTCCAGCAGGCGCAGGTATCGGGGAGGGTTGAAAAAATGCGTGCCGCAAAAATGTTTCCGGAAATCCTCGCTTCGGCCTTCGGCCATCAGGCGGATCGGAATGCCGGAGGTATTGGAGCTGATGAGCGTTCCGGGTTTTCGGTATTTCTCTACTTCGGTAAAAAGTTGTTGTTTGATATCCAGTCGTTCCACCACCACTTCGATCACCCAATCGCAGTCCTTGATCTTCGGTAAGTCATCTGAAAAATTTCCCACGGTGATACGATTCACGACCGATGCTTCGTAGACGGGAGAGGGGTTGGATTTCACAGCGGCTTGTAAGGCTTCGCGAGCGATACGATCGCGTTGATCTTTTCGTGCATTCTCCGGTAAATCTTTGGGAAGCAGGTCCAGCAACAACACCGGATAACCGGCACCCGCCAGGTGACAAGCAATGCGAGACCCCATGACGCCGCTTCCGAGAATGGCAACTTGTTTGATACGGCGGGTAGACATAGCTGGCAACAATTCAGCAGGTGCCGACGAAGTTAGGTCAATGCGGGCACTTTAACTGATGCCTGATCCGGGCTGAATGGGGGTGTCGGGATTTACAAAATGCAGTTTACCGACAGGGTCCTCGGCCATCAGGATCATTCCGTTACTCTCGATGCCACGCATTTTGCGGGGGGCCAGGTTGGTCACCACCGTGACTTGTTTCCCTATGATGTCTTCCGGTGCATAGTGCAGCGCGATCCCGCTGACGATGGTGCGGGTTTCGCTGCCCAAGTCAACCGACAACTTCAATAATTTATCGGCCTTCTCTACTTTTTCCGCAGCCACGATAGTGCCCACCTTCAATTCTACTTTGGCAAAATCATCGAACTGAATCGGGGGTTTCCCCAGGGGCTGTTCGGAAGGGGTGGGGGCGGGTGAATCGGGGGGCATAATATTCGATTTTAGCTTCTCCAATTGAATATCGATCTCGGTGTCCTCGATCTTTCGGAATAATAGCTGTGGTTCGCGCAGGGAATAACCAACTTTCAGCAGGTCGATCCGACCGGCATGTTTCCACTCCAGCATCCGGTCAACCACTTTCATCATGTGGCATAATGTTTTGCTGGTGTTGGGCAAAAAGGGATTGCCGAGTATGGCCAGGTTGGCACACAGTTGCAAACAGAGGTGCAGGCAATTGTCGATCGCTTTCTGCGCTTCGGGTTCCTGTTCCAGACGCTTGGCCAGGATCCAAGGTTCTTTTCGCTGCATGTATTGGTTGCCGTGGCGAGCCAGGTCAACGACGGCAAACAGGGCATCTCTAAATTGATACTGCTCGAGGTGTTGGGTGACGATTTGAGTACTGGTTTGGATCTGTTCGATCAGGCGTTGATCGTATTCATCGGCTACACCGGTATGATAAGGCGGCACTTTTCCTTTGCAGAGTTTGTGCATCAGCACCCAGGTGCGGTTCACGAAATTTCCCAACACCGCCACCAGTTCGCTGTTCACGGCATCCTGAAATCCTTTCCAGGTGAATTCACTGTCTTTGGTCTCCGGCGCGATCTGCGTCAAATAATACCGAAGCATGTCCACGGCTTGTCCCCCGCCGTTCTCCTTTTTCACGAAATCGTTTATATACTCGCGCATGTCGAGTTTCCAGTTGCGACTGGTACTCATTTTATCGCCCTCCAGGTTCAGGAATTCATTGGAGGGTACGTTGTCGGGCAAGATGTATCCGCCCAGTTTCAGCATTACAGGGAAGATGATGCAATGAAAAACGATGTTATCCTTTCCGATGAAGTGTACGAGTTTGGTCTCGGCATCCTTCCAATAAGGTCCCCAGTCCTTTCCGTGATCGAGGGCCCATTGTTTAGTGGCGCTGATATAGCCGATGGGGGCATCGAACCAAACGTACAGCACTTTTCCGTTGGCTTGGGGCAGAGGTACTTTCACGCCCCAATCGAGGTCGCGCGTAACGGCGCGCGATTGCAGTCCGCCTTCGATCCATCCTTTGCATTGTCCAACTACCGCCGGTCGCCAATCGGCTCCATGGTTTTCGAGGATCCATTTTCGGAGAAAGTCCTCGTGTTTTCCGAGCGGAAGATACCAGTGGGTGGTTTTTTTCAGGATGGGCGTGGCGCCGCTGAGGGTGCTGACGGGACGAATGAGTTCTTCCGGACTCAGCGATCGACCGCAGCTTTCGCATTGATCGCCAAAGGCCCGGTCGCTTTGGCATGCGGGGCAGGTTCCCTTGATATATCGATCGGCCAGAAAACTCTTTGCTTCCGGATCGTAGAATTGTTCCGTTTCTTTCGTTTCCAAGTCCCCGGCTTTTTCCAATTGGGTAAAGAAGGCCGAGGCGGTCTCGTGGTGCAACGGGGCACTCGTTCGGTGATAGATATCAAATTGAATGTCGAGGTCGGCAAAATCCTGTTGCATGGCCGCGTGGTACTTATCGATGATGGCTTGCGGGGTGGTACCTTCTTTACGGGCCTGTATCGGAATGGCCGTACCATGCTCATCACTGCCGCAGACAAAAACCACGTCTCGTTCCTGTGCCCGCAGGTATCGGGCGTAAATATCGGCCGGGATATAGGCGCCGGCCAGGTGTCCTACGTGTTTCAACCCGTTGGCGTAAGGCAGGGCCGCCGTGATCAGGTATCGCTTTGGGTTTTGCATCGTTGGGTGCAAAAATACCTGAATTCGGATACCTTTAACGCATGATCATTCAGCCCGCGCCCCTAAAACCCGGTGAAACGGTGGGCATCATGTGTCCGGCCGGCTTCATGCCCAAAGAACGAACCGATGCTTGTGTGGAACAATTGAAGGCATGGGGCTATGCTACCGTGCTCGGAGAAACCTTGTCCAGCACCTCGACCAACTATTTTTCCGGCACCGACCACGAACGGGCAGCCGACCTGCAGCGCCTGCTGGATGACGACGCGATCCGACTCATTTTATTTGGAAGAGGCGGTTATGGGATGTCGCGCATCATTGACCAACTCGACTTTACACGCTTTCTGAAAGATCCCAAGTGGATCGCCGGGTACAGCGACATCACGGTGCTGTTGGCACATCTCTATACCCGCTATGGCGTTACTTCGTTGCATGCCCCGATGGCCGGCGCTTTTGCTGATTATCCGGATGACAATATCTATTTGCCTTCGATACGGGAGCTCATCCGTGGGCGTAGGATGGACTATTCGGTGTTGCCCGATCTTCGGAATAAGATGGGGGAGGCGGTGGGACCCTTACTGGGCGGTAATCTGGCCTTGTTTACGCATTTGATCGGTACGCCTTCGTTCCCGGACATGACCGGAGCCATTCTTTTTTTGGAGGATATAGGGGAGCAGCTTTACAACATCGACCGGATGTTGCGGCAGTTGAAACGAAGCGGACAATTGGAAAAGATCGGGGGCTTGATCTTTGGCGGATTTACCGACTGCCGGGATACCGATCGACCCTTTGGACAGGATGTGTCCGAGATCTTACAAGCCATCGCGGCACCGTATGAAATTCCGGTTTGTTATGATTTTCCGGTCAGCCATACGGGCCGCAACTATGCCTTGAAATATGGCGTTCCCGTGCGGTTGGAAGTGACGGCAGCAGGCGTCCGCTTGCAAGAGAAATCCTGAGCGAATTCATTATCGCACCCAGATCGAGTCCAATGCTTTTCGAACGGCCGGGTATTGGATCAGTCCGTTGTGTTTACCGCCCGGCACCACCAGCATTTTATCCTCGGCTTTCAGAACGGGGCGCAGCCGCAACGCTTGTTTTATACTGATCACTTCGTCGTCGGTACCATGTAAGATGAAAACCGGGGCGCGCACCCTTTTCAGATACTCGTGTAAAGGGAACGTGTAATGCATCAACCCGTGCGTGGGATAGATGGGCAGGAATCGGGCGGCCACGGAAGGCAGGTCGTAATAAGGTGTTTCGAGGATCAGTCCATTGCAGGCGCGATCGGCGGCGAGTCGGGCCGCCACGCCCGTCCCCAAACTTTTCCCATGGATGAGGATGCTGTCGGCCGCCACTTGTTTGTGCGCGATGCGATAAACGATCTCCGACCAATCGTAGAGCGTCTGCTCCGTGAGTTTTCCGCTGCTCTTGCCATAGCCCGGGTAATCGATCATCAGCACGCGATAGCCGGCATCGGTCATGGGCGGGGTTTGATCGGCATAATAACCGATGTGTTTTCGGTTACCATGGAAATACAGGATGATGCCTCGAAAAGTTGTACCGGTATCAGGCAAGAACTCGATTAGGTGGAGGGTGTCGTTGGTATTAATGGGGACTGACACGTCGCGGTGTGCATAGGGGATCTGGTAGCGGTTGCCGGGATGGACTCGTTCGGGATGAAAGAGGAGTTGATCTTGAAAAAAATAAAAGAGTACACCGATGCACACATAGATCACGGCAATCCATCGTAGCCAGCGTAGCAGACGTTTCTTGACCATGGCGTGTTGTTCAGTACTTGAGAATATCGCGAATGAAATTGTGGTATTTGTCGAATCGCGGAAGATTGTTGTGTCCGCCACCCTCAATGCGGATCAGGGTGATGCGATTGGGGCTGATCCGTTGCAGGGCTTCGCTGTGGTGAATGGAAATGAGTCGATCTTGTGTGCCGTGCAGCAGGTAGGTGTGGCAGCGAACCTGTCGAAGCCATTTATCGGTTCGCAGGTGAAATCGAAGTACCCAGCGAATGGGTAGCATGGGTAAAAATCGTTCGATCACTTTGATGAAATTCAGGTAGGGGGCATCCAGGATGAGGTAGCGGGGTTGGTTGTCGGCCGCGAGCTTGGCGGCAAAGCCGCTCCCCAGGCTGCGGCCGTACACGATGAGATGATCCTCTTGGTATTTTTCTTTGAGTCGGTCATACACGAATTGCATATCGCTTAACATATCCGCCTCGCTTCGCTTACCGGTGCTTTTGCCAAAACCGCGGTAGTCGACCAACACCACATCGTAATCGTATCGATAAAAATCTCGGGCGTGCTTGGCCCAGCCTTTGATGCTTCGGGAATTGCCGTGAAAATAGAGGACCAGTCCTTTGGGATCTTTCCGAAAAAAATGAAGTCCGTTGATGCGTACGCCGGGAGCAACGTCAAAAAAATACTCCTGAAACGGGGCGTCGTATTTAAAGATGAAATCGGCGCTGAGTTTTTCGGGTTTGAAGAGGAATTTCTCCTGCAACAGATAAGCCAGCAAGGAAAGAAAAACGATGCTTCCCAAGATGTACAGCAGGATCTCCATGGAGGAAAATTACGTCAATTCACCCGGCGGGGCGATTAATTGATCCGGGTGAGTTTCAGGGAGGTGACGGGGGCCACGACCAGCGGAAACTTTTCCACGGTCACATTGGCCAGGTCCAGGCCAAATCCTTTTTCCTCGGAGAGCGAGTGGTCTTTCAGCCAGAAGTGGAATTTCATGATCACCCGCTCGAAGAAGGGGAGTTCATTGTCCTGACTCAGGTATTTTTCCAACACAATGAATTGAAAATCGCCCACCACCTGGTTGCTGGCCAGGCTTTCGTAACGACTGATGATGTTCACTTCCTTGTTCGCCACCAGATCCTCCACTACTTTTCGGAACATCAGGTTGATGCGGGGTTGCATCCGAAAACCAAGACGGAAATCGATGCGGATGATGTCGTTGGGGATGATATGCTCCACATGGTATTCGCAGGTGTAGGGGTTGTCGACCGTATCGATGTGCACGAGCCAATAAATATCGGCCCGTTTGGGTTTTTTATTGAGAATGGAGTAGATGACCTTGTGCTCGATCTCCTTGGGGTTGTTGGCACTGGTCATGTATACCAAGTGGGTGGCATACTTGGGAACCGTCTTGTCGTTGCTCAGTTCCTGGATCTTCGTGATATAGTCTTCCAGCCGAACGAATTCAATGTATCGGTTCTTGATTTTGCGGGCTCGATACCAGACGTACATCACCGCAAATACGATCAATCCGATGATGAGGGTGATGTATCCGCCGTGCATGAATTTCACCATCAGGGCGATCAGGTAGCCGACCTCAACAAAGAGATAGCCGATCAGGAAGAGGTAGATCCAACTTGATTTGACGCGGTGCAGGACCAGGTAGTTGGCAAACAGGATCGTGGTGGCGAGCATGGTGACGATGATCGCCAGTCCGTACGCGGCCTCCATGTCGGAGGATCTGCGGAAATACAGCACCACCGATACGCAACCGATGAACATCAGCAGGTTGATGGTAGGAATGAAGAGTTGTCCCCTGGCCTCCGAAGGATATTGGATGCGCAGTTTTGGCCATAGGTTCAGCCGCATGGCCTCACTGATCAGGGTAAAGGCACCCGATACCATGGCTTGGCTGGCGATGATGGCGGCACTGGTGGCGATCACCACACCGGGAATGATGAACCACTGAGGCATCATGTCGTAAAAGGCATTGATGGCCAGGGTGCTTTTAACTTCCGGGGTGATGGTCAGGCCCGTTCGGTTGGTCAACAGGTTAGCCCCTTGCCCGAAATAGTGGATGAGCAAACAGGTCTTGACATAGAGCCAGGAGTTGCGGATATTACCTCGCCCGCAATGGCCCAGGTCGCTGTACAGTGCCTCGGCCCCGGTGGTGCAGAGAAACACAGCTCCCAGCAACCAAAAGCCGCCGGGATAGGTTCGCAGGAATTCGATGGCGTAGTGTGGACTCACCGCGCGGAAGATCGAGAGGTCGTCGAATACATGAACCAATCCGAGGATCAGCAGCATGGTGAACCAGAGGAACATGATGGGACCAAACAAGCTGCCAATGGAGGCCGTCCCGAACTGTTGCATGAAAAAGAAAGCGGTGAGAATGGACAGAACAATGATGACCACGGTGTTGCTGCCGTCTTCGATGCCCAGGTTGGGCAACTCTTTCAGTCCCTCGACCGCCGACGTGATGGAGATCGGAGGCGTGATGATGCCATCTGCCAGCAAGGAAGCACCTCCCACCATGGCGGGAATGACCAGCCATTTTTTTCGGCGGCGCACCAGGGCATAGAGCGCAAAGGTGCCGCCCTCTCCGCGGTTGTCGGCCCGCAACACGAGCACCACATACTTGAGGGTGGTTTGTAAGGTCAGGGTCCAGATGATGCAGGACAGTGTACCCAGGATCAGTTCCTCACTGATGACCCGATCCGAAATGATGGCATTGAATACGTAGAGCGGAGAGGTTCCGATATCCCCGTAGATAATTCCCAGGGCGATCAACAGTCCGGCTGCCGAGACGTTTTGAGTGGAGGTTTTCACAAAAGGAAATTGGACTGGGGCCGGCTACCGGTTGGACAAAAGGTGATCCGTGTCATGAACATTAAATCGGGAACAAAGTTATGGACAAAACCAGCATACGGACCAAAACGAGTTTATATGCTTTTAACCCACCCTTCACAAAAGGACCCCCGGGTTTGTCTAATTTTGTTTCCTATGAAAGGCGCGTACCACCATCGTTTGTTCCTGTTTTTTTTGGGATGGGTTTTGGTCGTCCGGCCGGGGATGGCCCAGAAACTGGTTTATGCCGAGCCGGACCGGTCCGACAGCCGCCGCATGAATTTTGAGATCATTGGTAAGGTGGGCCCGCATTTTTTGATCTACAAGAACGTTCGTAACCAGCACTGGATCTCGGTATTGGACAACGACATGGTGCAGGTCGAAAAAGTGGAGCAGGAACACCTCCCCATCAACGACCAGCTGATCAACATCGATTTTGTGGCCTATCCGCAAACGGCCTGGATGATCTATCAGCACCAGAAGCGAAACATCGTCTATTGCCTCGCCGCTCAGGTAGATGCCTTGGGTCGCCGGATCGGGGAGCCCATCGAACTTGACACCAGTATGGTGCGGACCGCCTCGCCGCAAACCGTGTATACTACGTTGGTGAGTGAGGACCGCAAACGGATCATGGTCTTCAAGGTCAATAGCCGCAACCGGCAATGGTTCCGGTTAAGCACCTTGTTATACAACGACCAAATGCAGTTGCTTCGACGGTCCGACCTGGTCATTCCCATGGAAGAGCGGGAAGAGTCCCTCGGTAATTTCACGATCGACAATACCGGCAACCTGGCATTCCTGAAGATGCACCGATCGGCCAACGAGAGTATCGACCAGGTGGTATTGCACTACAAAGACGCCGAATCGGACCAGCCTACGATCGGCCCATTGATCCTCAATCAGCTTTGGCTGGACGATGTGCAACTACGAATCGACAATGTGAACGGGCGGATCCTGCTCGCTTCATTGGCCTATAGCGAGCGACGGGGTCATGTCGATGGTTTGTATTTCTGTGTTTGGGACAAGGCGGCTCTGGCCGATCCCCGTCCGACCTACTACAGTTTTCCCCCCGCCCTCCGCCAGGAAGCCAAAGGGGATGCGGGTCTGCGCACGGCGTTCAACGATCATTTCATCCGACAGCTTTCCGTTCGAAAAGACGGTGGTTGGGTGATCGGAACCGAACGATACTACACCACGTCGCGTTTCAACAGCTGGAACCGGTGGGATTACCTCTACGGCTCACCCTATTTTTTTCCGGGCGTGTCGGACTTCTATTATTACAATCCCTATTTCAACCGATATTTTTTCAACAACCGACCGGTGGGACAAAGTCAGGTTCGTTACCACGCCGACAACATCGCCGTGCTTTCCTTTAGCCGAGATGGCCAGCCGGAATGGAATGCCGTCATCAACAAAAGCCAGTTCAACGATGAGTCCGACGACCTGCTTTCTTTCCACACCTTCATCATGGGTGGGCAGCTACACTTTATCATGAATATGATGGAGCGACGTTTGAATCTGATGCAAGACTTTACGCTGGGCACCGGCGGTATGTTCAGCCGAAATCCCACCCTACGGAATTTGGACCGGGGTTATGACTTGATGCCGCGTTTCGCCAAACAGGTCAGCGCCCGACAAGTTATACTTCCGTGTATCTATCGGAATTATCTTTGTTTCGCCAAGATCGACTACACACCGTAATCGATCGGCCTACCCCTTGATCGGTCTATTCAAACAACGCAATCCCATACTCTGGCTGGCCCTGTTGCTGTATGCCGTGGCAGTCAAATGGATCTATTTATCCGCCCCCCAGTCGGTAGCCAACACGCCCGTAGGTGGTCACCTCTTCAGACCGATATTCGAATTTTTTGCCGACGGCCGAACATTTTCCTGGACCCTGCGGTTTTTAGGCTTGTCATTCAACCTTCTGCAGGCCCTTCAGTTGAATGGTCTGATCAACCAGCACAAGATGATGGGTGCGCCCAATTACCTGCCGGCACTTTCGTATCTCACCCTCAGCTCTTTTTTTCCGCAGTGGAATGATTTCAGTTCCTGGTCAATGGTACTCTGCCTGGTTCTGTGGGTCTTTCATGGCCAATTCACCTTGTATCAATCACCCCAATCGAGGGGGGCGGTCTATAATCGGTGTTTGGTATGGGGACTGATCCCCTTGCTGGAACCCACGGCCTTTCCGTTCGTGCTGTGGGGACTCATCGGTATCTGGGTGATGCGGCCGTTTCGCTGGCCGGAGTTTTGGGTGGTGCTGATCGGGCTGCTGACCCCTTATTATTTTTTGATGATCTGGAAATACTGGAATGGACTCGTCGATTGGTATCGGGTATTCCCCGCCCTTTCATTCCACTACCCACAGATCGGCGAAGCCCGTTGGTTGGTGGCCTTTGGGATGTTGATGATCATTCCCACCCTGGTGGGAATGGGACAGGTACAATCCAATCTTCGAAAGATGTTGATCCCGGTGCGAAAGGGGTGGACGCACTGGACGATCTGGCTCTTGATTTCCTTGTCGCTCCCGTTCCTGCTACCGGGGCAATATGGTCCCGGATACACGGCCATCCTACTGCCCACGGCAGCCTTTCAGGCCTGTTTCTTTTTTTATGCCAGCCTGCGCATCGTGCCGTTGGTATTCTTTTGGCTGGAACTCCTGGCTGTCCTCTGGGTGCAGTATGGCGATCGGTTCAGCTAACCCGGAACGGTTATCTTTGGGCCCTAAATCACCGGCATGAAATTTGGTGTGGTTGTTTTCCCCGGCTCTAACTGTGATCGGGATATGTTCGATGCGCTTTCGGTCGACCTGCAACAAGCCGTGCATTGGCTTTGGCACAAGGACGATCAACTTCCAAACTTTACCACAGATGATTGCCTG
>SXGQ01284568.1_pt1 | contig 16654 bp, 12 predicted proteins | sample 3178371 | NCBI WGS metagenome assembly SXGQ01 (sample SAMN11356859, study PRJNA531348) | freshwater metagenome | isolation source: freshwater sample F1-20 | place: China: Fuxian Lake, Yuxi | collected 2017-12-25
AGTAGCGATGTAATGGCACCAAATGTTGTCACGCCATTAACAGGCATTGGCGAGCACTTCTCAAACTGCGAAGTTGTTTACGAACCAGATACAAACCTCGAACAGCAAGCGCAATTAGCCAAGCAGTCAGATGTTGCAATTGTGGTTGTCGGTTACACAAAAGAAGAAGAAGGCGAATTCATCGGTGACTCCGAAGACACGGTTGACATGGTCAAACAAATTCCGCGACAAGATGACCCAGTGTTGGCCAGCGAATACGAAAAATACATGCGCGAAAATCACCATTACGCGCCAGATGAATTGCGTATCAAATCTCGCAATGGCACTTTCTCGATTGGCGGCGATCGAGAGTCAATTCGGCTACTTGAAGCTGATGTGCAGATGATTCGCGCTGTTGCCAAAGTGCAACCGCGAACAATTGTTGTGATCGTGGCTGGTAGTGCCGTCGTTATGTCAGAGTGGATCAACGAAGTGCCGGCAGTCGTCATGGGTTGGTATAGCGGCATCAACGGTGGTCGGGCACTTGCAAACATTTTGTCGGGCGCAGTAAACCCATCAGGGCGTTTGCCGTTTGTAATACCGCGCGACGAATCGCATTTGCCATTTTTTGATCGCAATGCCAAAAAAATTACATACGACTATTGGCATGGTCAATGGAAGCTCGATCGCGACGGAAATGAGGCGATGTTTCCGTTTGGTTTCGGTCGCAGTTACACGCAATTTTCAATTTCATCGCCGACAATTGAGGCAAATGAAGTAGTCAAATTTCGATGCGAAGTTAGCAACACTGGTTCACGAGATGGCGCAACCGTGGTGCAGGTTTATGCAGGTCGCAAAGATTCGCTAATCGAGCGCCCGAAGCGAAGGCTGATGGCGTTTAAACGCGTTGAGCTTCGCGCCGGCGAAACAAAGCATGTCGAGTGCACAGCGTCATTGAAAAGTTTGGCAACTCGCGATACAAAAACTCACAGTTGGTTTGTCGAACAAGGATTATGGAACTTTGAAATTGCTCAATTTTCAGGCGACCCCAAGGCCCTGCCACTCGAACAATCAATTCGCGAGCGAATCGATTTGTAACTATCTATTCGACTATCGCGTACCCGGCTTCTTGTACTGCAGTCTTGAGTGCGCCACGGTCAAGATCAATGTCGCTTGAAACTTTTGCCGATGCGTTTTCGAGCAAAACTTCTACTGACTTGACGCCCGAGACTTCAGAGATGGCTTCTTTCACATGACGAACGCAGTTCTGACAAGTCATGCCCGATATCTTTAAATCAATGTTGACCATGACTAAAAACCTAGCGGTTATTTGCGCTTTGGTGATTGCTGGTTGCTCAAGTAGTTCGACGATTAATCAAGATGCTTCGTGGAATCAGGCCGATCAAAAGTTCGTTCAAGAAATGATTCCGCATCATGAGCAGGCGGTTGTGATGTCTGAGATGGTTAGCAACGTCGAAGTTTCGGGCGAAACAGCCGCATTGGCAACTGAAGTTATTGGTGCTCAGGCAAGTGAAATTGATTTAATGAAGGGTTTCTTAAGTGAGTGGGGCGTCGAGTACGACCCAAATTCAGATCCGCATGCTGGCCACATGATGAGTGGCGACGAAAGCAGCGGAATGATGACCGACGAAGAACTTGCCGAACTCAAAAACTCGTCAGGTGTAGTTTTCGAAAAAATGTGGCTGACAATGATGCTCGCTCACCACAAGGGTGCGATCAAAATGGCCGAGACGGTTATCGCTGATGGCAAAGATGAGCAAGTTAAAACTTTGGCCGAGGCGATTATTAACGAGCAGCAAAAAGAAATCGAACTAATTCAAACTCTGCTCAATAATTTGTGACGCCAGAGTTGTTAGTCACTCGGGCGTCACATATGCGGAGGTAATACCGCCGTCGATGATTAGTGATTGTCCCGTCATCCAAGATGATTCGTCAGATGCAAGAAAGAGTGCCCCGTTTGCGATTTCTTGAGGCTCACCGAAGCGACCCATCGGGATGTGCACGAGCCGGCGTTGCCGCTTCGTGTCGTCGCTAAGAAATGCGGCGAGCAGTGGTGTCATCACTGGCCCTGGACACAAAGCGTTCGCGCGAATACCGCGCCGTGCATAAATCACCGCGATCTCGCGAGTCATGGCGAGAACCGCGCCCTTTGACGCCGTGTATGCAACTTGTGGAGTTGCGGCACCCATGTGCGCGACAAACGAGGCCACATTTATGATCGAGCCTCGCCCTGCCTCGAGCATCGTTGGTATCGCATGTCGACAACCGAGCAACACTCCTCGAACATTGATGTCCATGGTGCGTTCATAAGTAGCGATCGGCGTTGACACTGGGTCGTCATCGTCCCCGATCATTACACCTGCGTTGTTGTACAAAACATCAATTGCGCCAAATCGAGACATGGTCGCGCTGATTACTTCGCGCCATGAATCTTCGTTGGTGACATCGCAGTGCGTATAAATTGCGTGTCCACCTGCGTCTTCAATCTCGTTTACAGCCTCGGTGCCATCAACGACATCGGCGACAACGACATTCGAACCTTCTCGTGCAAAAGTAAGTGCCGCAACGCGACCAAGACCACTTGCGGCACCAGTAATGATTGTTGTTTTGTTCTTAAGACGCGTCATTTTTCTCTTTCAAAGGTTATTTTAAATGCGTTCGAAGTAGCGCGTGCGCTCCCAGTCGGTTACCGAATGAAGAAACGAATCCCATTCGGCTCGGGCTGTGATGAGGATGTGATGATGCACTTCATCACCAAAACACTCGCGCGCAATTTCGCTTTGTTCCCATAAGTCGGCGGCTTCACCGAGCGTGCGCGGAATTCGCGAAACATCAGTGGCTTCGTAGCCGTTGCCTTTGTATGCCTCGCCAAGTTCGAGCTGATGGCGAATGCCGTAAAGACCTCCGGCGATGGTGCCGGCGAAAGCCAAATAACTGTTTGCATCTGATCCAGGAATTCGACATTCGACACGACTGCCTGCTCCGTGACCGACAACTCGGTAACCGAGTGTTCGATTGTCGCGGCCCCATGAAATTGCAGTTGGAGCCCATGAACCCGGTTGGAAGCGACGGTAAGAGTTAACCGTTGGGGCCCAAAGCAGACTGAAGTCGCGGGCCGAGGCGAGCAAACCTGCGAGGTACGAGCGAAAAACTTTCGGCATGTCATCTCCGACAAAAGCAGGGGCATCGTCGAGTGTCCAAAGACTGGAGTGGATGTGGCATGACGATCCAGTTTCGGCGAAATCCCATTTCGCCATGAATGTCACCGCGCGACCATGTCGTTGGGCGATCTCTTTGGCAGCTGACTTATAAATAATGTTGCGGTCAGCCATTTCAACGGCAGTGGTGTAAATCAAATTGACTTCATGTTGGCCGCGTCCTGCTTCACCTTTTGAGCACTCGACCGCAATGCCAGCGGCGGCTAATCCTCTTCGAATATCGCCGATCACATACTCATCGAAAGTAGTTTGCACAATTTGATAGTCCTGCATCCAAGGTGAATGCGGTTTGAGATTGCGATACTGCTTCTCGTATGCCTCGCGATATGAGTCTTGAAACAGATAAAACTCGATCTCGCTGCCAATTTTTGGGACGAAGCCCATCGCCGATGCAGCGGCAACTTGATCGGCAAGTATTTGACGGGGTGACACGATGACAGGGGCCTTGGTATTCGGGTCGAGCAGATCGCAAATGACGAGTGCTGTGCGATCTTGCCAAGGTAAAACTCGAAGAGTCTTCCAGTCGGGCATTGCCAACATGTCGCCATAACCAAGGTTGTACGACGCGAAACGATAACCAGGCACCGGAGTATCGTCCATATCCGTGGCTACGAGGTAGTTGCAATTTTCTGTGCCGTGGTCGGCTACATGTGCAATGAAGAATTCACCAGTAATTCGTTTTCCGACCAAGCGTCCTTGAAGATCAGGGAAACCGACAATCACCGTGTCGATTGAGCCGTTCTTGATTCGTGCCTCAAGATCTGATCGCGAAATTGTCGCGCCACTATTCATATTGTGAGTATATGACAGTCAGATTAGAGTGCCCTCTGTGCCGCGTCAGCAGATAGTGAGTCCAGTTGATTCGTCAATAGTTGCCGAACGGGAAACACAAGATTGGGGTGCGGCCGAAAAAGCACTTGCACGCGCGGTAGGTGCGCAACGCGAGTGGGCTTTATCGAGCGTGGCTGATCGTGCCGCCTGCATTGAGCGCATCACGCTTTTTCTCGAGACGCGATCCGATCAGATCGCTGTCGAGTTGGCGTGGCAGATGGGTCGACCAGTGCGGTTTGGTGGCAATGAAATTCGAAGAGGTTTTCAAGAGCGTGCGAGACATATGGCGGCAATTGCGCCACGAGCCCTCGAAGATTTGTCGGTGCCACAGACTGAGGGTTTCACGAAATTCATTCGTCGTGAACCGTTAGGAGTCGTACTCGTTGTCGCGCCGTGGAATTACCCGTTTCTTACTGCGGTCAATTCGATTGCACCTGCTCTGCTTGCAGGAAACTCAGTTGTTCTCAAACATGCAACTCAAACGATGCTCGTCGCTGAGCGATTGCAAGAAGCAGCAGATGCCGCAGGTGTGCCACCTGGAGTTTTTCAGCACCTGCACACCAGTCATGATGTTGTCGCACGAATGATTGGTGATCCGCGAATCAACGCGGTTGTTTTTACAGGTTCGGTTGATGGCGGAGTTGCGATTGAAAAAGCGGCAGCGGGTCGCTTCATTGGCGTTGGCACAGAATTGGGAGGAAAAGATCCGTCGTATGTTCGCCCAGATGCAGACTTGGCAAATGCGATCGAAAACAATGTTGATGGGGCATTTTTTAATAGCGGACAGAGTTGTTGCGCAATCGAAAGAATTTATGTGCACGATGCGGTCTATGACGACTTTGTCGAAGGTTTCGCGGAGGCCACTCGGAGTTATGTTCTTGGATCGCCTCTTGATGAAGCAACGACGATCGGACCGATGGTCTCGACGGGAGCCGCGAACTTTGTTCGTGGACAAATTGCAAATGCAGTTTCTGCTGGTGCTCGCGTGATCGTTGGTGAAAATGAATTTCCGAACTCACGAGCAGGCACTGCGTATCTCGGACCAACTGTGCTTGTGGATGTGAACCATGAAATGGATGTGATGGTTGAAGAAAGTTTCGGTCCCGTCGTTGGAATCATGCGCGTAAGCAACGACGATCATGCGATAAATCTGATGAATGATTCTAATTTTGGTCTCACTGCTTCAATTTGGACAAGAGACCTTGACGCGACAATCGCAATTGGTTCCCGTATTGCCACAGGCACCGTATATATGAATCGTTGTGACTATGTCGACCCTGTGCTCGTCTGGACCGGAGTGAAAAATACTGGTCACGGCATCGCGCTGTCGACAAGTGGCTTTGAACCGTATTTGCGACTTAAGTCGTATCACCTGAAACATTAAGAGTTCAGATTTGATGCGAACTTGTCGGATGACTAGGTAAGTTGCTAATTTTCATTCACTATGACTGAGCTTCCAAATTCTGCGCGAGCAGTTGTTATTGGAGGCGGAATAGTTGGATGCTCGGTTGCTTATCACTTAGCAAAACTCGGGTGGACCGACACAGTGCTCGTCGATCGACACAAGTTGACCTCGGGGTCGACCTTTCACGCGGCAGGTCTTGTTGGTCAATTGCGGACAAGTGCCAATATCACCCAATTGCTTGGTTACTCGGTTGACTTATATAACCGACTCGAAGCCGAAACGGGACTAGCAACTGGTTGGCGACGTAACGGTGGTTTGAGATTGGCATGCAACCAAGAGCGTTGGAGCGAAGTGAAACGCCAAGCCACAACTGCAACATCATTCGGTCTAGAGATGCATTTACTTTCGCCTCGTGAGGCTAAAGATCTTTGGCCGTTGATGGAAGTAGACGATGTTGTTGGCGCAGCCTTCTTGCCCACCGATGGTCAGGCGAGTCCGTCGGATATAACTCAAGCCCTCGCACGGGGCGCGCGCAATGGCGGAGTTGCTATCCATGAAGATACAAATGTTCTTTCGATCGAACTTGTTGATGGCAGGGTTAGCGCGGTGATCACTGACCGAGGTCGTATCGATTGCGAGGTTGTGGTGTGTTGTGCCGGACAGTGGACGCGAGAACTATCCGCCTCCATCGGTGTATCAGTGCCACTGGTTTCAGTCGAGCATCAGTACTTGATCACCACACAGATTGATGGTGTGACGCGCGATCTTCCAACATTGCGCGACCCCGATCGACTCACTTATTACAAGGAAGAAGTTGGTGGGCTTGTGATGGGTGGCTACGAGCCGAACCCGATTGCATGGGCAGAGCGTGGCATTCCTACTGATTTTAATTTTCGATTATTGGATGCCAATCATGATCACTTCTCACAATTGATGGAACTTGCAATAGGTCGAGTGCCAGCGCTTGCAACTGCTGGAGTCAATCAAATGATCAACGGTCCTGAGAGTTTCACACCCGATGGCAATTTCATACTTGGAGAAGCGCCCGAGGTTCGTAATTTTTTTGTTGGTGCTGGGTTCAACGCGTTCGGTATTGCTGCGGGTGGTGGTGCGGGTATGGCGCTTGCCGAATGGGTAGATCGTGGAGTCGCACCATACGACCTTTGGGTTGTCGACATTCGAAGATTTGGTCAGCCGCATCGAGATGTCAGCTGGGTTCGTAAGCGAACACTCGAGGCTTATGGCAAGCACTACACGATGGCGTGGCCGCACGAAGAACACCAGAGCGGAAGACCTAATCGCACTTCGCCGCTGTATGAGCGTTTATCTGCGCGCGGTGCGGTGTTTGGCGAGAAGATGGGATGGGAGCGACCCAATTGGTTCGCAACCGAAACGCAAGAACGCTTAGACCGATACAGCTACGGCCGCCAAAATTGGTTTACGACGGTTGGTCGTGAGCATGCAGCGGCTCGCGAGCGTGTGGTTGTAATTGACCAAACATCTTTTGCGAAGTTCGTTCTAGAAGGAGCGGATGCACCTGCCGCACTTGACTGGATTTGCGCTAATGATGTTCGACGACCAGTTGGTTCTCTCGTTTACACACAGATGTTGGATGATCGAGGTGGAATCCAATGCGATTTGACTGTGTGCAGAACCGGTGAGCAGTCATTTTATATCGTCACAGGAACTGGATTTGCGACTCATGATTTTGATTGGATCTCCAAGAACCTAAAAAATTTTCCAGCTGCACAACTTACTGATGTAACAAATCTTCGAAGTGTTTTGTCGTTGATGGGCCCGAGCGCTCGCGATGTAATGTCTGAAATTTGTGACGATGATCTCTCGGATGTCGCTTTTCCATTCGCTACTGCCCGCGAAGTCAAGATTGCAGGTCATCGTGTTTACGCTTTGCGCGTAACTTATGTGGGTGAACTTGGCTGGGAGTTGCACATCGACCGCGAATTCGCAGGCGCTGTTTACGATGCACTGATCACGGCTGGCGAAAAATACGGAATCACTGATGCTGGTTACCGAGCGATAGAAAGTCTGCGCCTAGAAAAGGGTTACCGCGCCTGGGGCTCAGATATTGGTCCAGACCATACACCTATAGAGGCAGGGCTGGGATGGGCCGTGAAATTGAAGTCATCCATTGAATTTCGAGGAAGATCAGCGATTGAAGCCCAGCGTCGCGATGGCGTGCGCAAGATGTTGGCAGGTTTTACCGTTTCTGCAGAACATGTTTTGCTCGGTCGTGAAACTATTTATCGCGATGGTGTGCGAGTTGGTTGGCTAACCAGTGGTGGATTTGGGTACACGATTGGTGAATCGATCGGCTACGGCTATGTGCGTGAGATCGGCGGTGTAACTCGAGATTGGGTTCTGAGTGGAAATTATGAACTTGAAGTCGCAACCGTTCGCATCCCCGCCAAAATCTCTCTGCTTCCTTTTTATGACCCGACTATGAGTCGAATTAAATCTTGAACATGAAAGATCGTCGGGCGAGCATAGTAATTATCGGTGGCGGAATTTTGGGATGCAGCATTGCTTACCACTTGACAAAAATGGGCGAGCGAGATGTTCTTTTGCTCGAACAACATCAATTGACTGATGGGGCTACTTGGCACGCGGCGGGTTTAGTTGGACAACTTCGTTCGTCGCGAAATGTAACGCGAATGCTTGAAGCTTCGGTCGAGATGTATCGCGGACTCGAAGCCGAGACAGGTCAGGCCGTTGACTGGCACGAAGTTGGCAGTTTGAGGCTGGCGTGTTCTGCGGAGCGTGAAATGGAGTTGAAGCGCCTTGTAACAATGGCCAAAAGTTTTGGTTTAAAGATGGAAATTATTTCACCGAGGCGAGCCCAAGAGATGTTTCCGTTGATGAGCATCGAAGGTGTGAAGTCGGCCGCTTTCTTGCCCACGGATGGTTATATTGATCCAGCTTCGGTGACTCAGGCGATTGCCCGGGGTGCTCGCACTCGCGGCGCAACAATTCTTGAAAACTCAAAGGTTACGTCGATGACGGTTGACGGTCGACGTGTGACGACGGTTCACCTTGCAGACGGTTCAAAAATCGAATGCGAAAAGGTTGTTAATGCCGCTGGAATGTGGGGCATGGCAGTTGGGGAGATGGCAAGCGTACGGGTACCTGCGGTTGCAGTTGAGCATCAATATATGTTGAGTGGTCCGATTGAGGGTTATACGCCAGTCGAACTTGGCCGTATGCCGACAATGAGAGATCCCGACCATCTGATTTATTACAAACCTGACGGCCCTGGTTTGTTGGTCGGCGGATATGAACCTGACACGGTTGCTTTTGGTCACGAGGGAATTCCGGAGTCTTTTCAGCGAAAGTTGTTTGAACCAAATTTTGATCGCTTCGGGGCGTTGGCTGAAATGGCTGCGATGCGGACACCCGTAATTGAGAAGGCGGGCATTCGTTCGCTGATAAACGGTCCGATTCCATATTCGGCTGATGCCGACTTCGTGATGGGGCGAGCCCCAGAGTTAGACAACTTTTATGTGGCTACAGGTTTTCTTTACGGCATTGCTGCGGGTGGTGGTGCAGGTCGAATGATGGCCGAATGGATGCTCGAGGGTCGGCCCTCGCTCGATTTATGGCCACTTGATGTTCGACGTTTTTCGTTTCATCACACCACACGAACATTTCTTGGCCAGCGCATGGTTGAACTTTATGCACATCATTACAAACTTGCCGCTCCAGGTAGCGAGCATGTCACTGCGCGAGGTGTGCGTCGAAGTCCGTTGCATCAGTTACTTGAACAACGCGGCGCAGTATTTGGTTCGCGTGGGGGTTGGGAGCGACCGAACTGGTTCGCTGATGCTGCTACTGAGTGCCAAGAGCGTCCATCTTTTGGTCGCCCAAACTGGTTCGAACCGGTTGGCAAAGCGCATCGTGCGATTCGCGAGGGCGTTGGCTTGATTGACCAGACCTCCTTCGCCAAGTTTGAGATTTCTGGCAAGCGAGCCTTAGAAGCCGTGCAATGGCTGAGCATCACCGAAATGGATCGACCCATCGGTCGAGTTTCGTACACCCAACTTTGCAATGAACGTGGTGGTATCGAATGCGATTTGACGATGGTGCGCACGGCTGTTGATCGCTGGTATGTCGTCACTGGTTCGGCTTTTGGAGCGCACGACATGGGTTGGATCAGTTCGCAGTCACCGGATGATGGATCGGTCGAGGTGCGCGATTTAACTTCAGCAAGGGCTGTGATAAATGTTTGTGGTCCGCAATCGCGCAAACTTCTTGAACGAGTTTGCGAAGAGTCGCTCGACAACAGTTCGTTTCCTTACGCGACTGCTCGATGGCTAACTTTGCGAGCAGCCCCCGTGTTCGCGTTGCGTGTCGGATATGTTGGCGAATTAGGTTGGGAGTTGCATATTCCAACTGAGTACGCGGCGCATGTTTACGAGGCGTTAATTGATGCCGGGCAAGATCTTGGCATTGTCGATGCCGGCTACCGCACTATCGACACAATGCGCATGGAAAAAGGTTACGTGTATTGGTCCACCGACGTAACGCCAGATACGAATCCTTTCGAAGCAGGTTTGGGCGCGCGTGTGCAATTTCAAAAAAACAAGTTTTGTGGAAGAGAAGCTTTGCTAATCGCGCGCGAGAAATTAAGTCGTCGACTTGCAACATTCACTCTGGAAGAAATGGCGTATCCAGTCGGTGGTGAGGCGATACTTTTCAAAGATGAAGTTGTCGGGTTCACAACAAGCGCTAACTTTGGCCACACGATAGGCAAACCGATTGCGATGGGTTATGTCCCTGTTGGTCTTGATAATCAAAAAGATTTTGTTGTTGAGGTTTATGGAGAGGCGGTACGAGCAACGCGCCATTACGACTCTCTGTATGACCCATCTAACGCAAGACTGAAAGCTTAGATTTCTCAACAATGAGCGAATCTGATTTCAGAAGATTGCTGAGTGAGGCGGTGGGTCGCATTGATTTCTTGCAAGGCGCAGACACGAGCAACGCTGTTCGTCTCGGCGGTTTGACCAATATCAATTATCGAGTTGACCACAAAGGTGAATCTTTCGTGGTTCGAATACCTGGCGCCAAAACTGGTGAATACATAAATCGTCAGGACGAAGAATTTGCCGCGCTTTCTGCTGCGGCAGCCGGGGTTAATACTGAAGTGGCTTTTTTTGCTGTTGATGGTCTGATGGTCACAAGATTCGCCGTCAATTCGACGACAATGAATCCATCGCGATTCAAAGACCATGGAGCAGTAGCGCGCGCGGGTCGTCTGATTCGACAATTGCATCAAAATGCAACGCCATTCAAAACTGATTTCAAATTATTCCCGGTGATTGATGATTACAAATCGAATCTCGAGCGCAAAGGTTCACCGATGCCCGCTCGTTATCAGGAGGCAGGTCCGTTAGTTGCTGCGACGCGCGAGGCTCTGAGTTCGGTTGTCGTGCCGCTCGTCCCGTCTCACTGTGACCCGCTTTGTGAGAATTTTCTGGACACAGGTGACAAAATGTTTCTTATTGACTTCGAGTATGCGGGTAACGCCGACCCGATGTGGGACTTAGGAGATCTTTCTGTTGAAGGTGGGTTTGACTTCGAACAAGATCAAACTTTGCTTGAATCATATTTTGGGGGTGCTCCAAATGCTGCCGACGTGGGTCGCATGGTGGCCTACAAGGCAATGTGTGATGTACTTTGGTCGCTTTGGGGCAAGGTACAAGATGTGGATGGCAACCAAGTAGAAGACTTCGCTCGTTACGCTGACAATCGTTTGAGTCGAGCGTTGAACTTAATGCAAGATTCTGCCTATAAATCTCATTTAGCAGCCATCAATGCCGTTTAACTCTCTTGCCGGAAAGTTCTGATTTGCGTTTTTCGTAATCTTGTAGTTGTGTTATTCTCAAGTACAAGTTCACAAACTGGGGGAAAAATGAGCAAGATCCGACAGAGAATAAATCAATACAAGCGTGGGGTACTCGGATTGTTTTTGGTAATGGCGTTTTCGACGGGTATCGCGGCTTGCGGTGGGTCATCGAGTTCGTCAGGGACAGTCGAGTCAGAAGATCCGATAAAGATTTCGCTGCATGACTGGAGCGGTCAATTACTGACAAGCGGAATCATGGCCGCAGTGTTGGAAGAGGCGGGCTACAACGTTGAACAAGTTCAAGCCGACTATCTTGCACAGTTTGCCGGTTTGGAAACTGGTGATTTGCATCTAGCGATGGAGATTTGGGCAACGACAGGTCAAGAGGCGATGGATGCTTCGCTAGCGACAGGCAAGACCGTCAACTTTGGTGAGACTGGTATGTTGGCTCGAGAAGAGTGGTGGTATCCGGGTTATATGAAGGAGCGTTGCCCGGGCTTGCCTGATTGGGAAGCGTTAAAGAAGTGTGCTTCAGAATTCTCCACACCAGAGACAGCACCGAAAGGTCGCTATCTTGGCGGACCAGTGACATGGGGTGGCTTTGATGAAGAGCGCGTAGACGCCCTCGGTTTAGATTTTGAGGTTGTTCATGCCGGCACGGATGCTGCTTTGTTCGCCGAACTAGAAGCTGCTTACGACCGAAAAGATCCGATCGTGCTTTGGATTTACCAACCACACTGGGCGCCGGTTAAATATGAAGGCGAGTTTGTTGAGTTTCCGCCTTACACCCCAGAGTGTTACACCGATCCGACATGGGGTAGCACAGCAAAGGCTTATGACTGTGGAAAGCCAGTTGGCCCGATTTGGAAGGTTGGCTGGGCTGGAATTGCCGAGAAGTGGCCAAACGCAGCAAAAATTATTGAAGCCTTTAATCTGACTAACGAAGACATGGGTGCAATGGTCGCCAAAGTTGACCTTGATGGTGAAACTATCAAGGCAGTCGTTGATCAGTGGATGAAAGACAACGAGTCAAAATGGCGTGGTTGGCTCGACGCCTGATTCGTGAAGTTAGTTTGTCAAGGAGCGTGGAAGCTCTTCGGGCCCGACCCGAAGGGCTTCCTCTCTAGTCACGGTGGCGCGCCGAGCGTCGAGCAAATTCGTGAGGCTGGTTATATCTCGGCGGTGCGTGATGTCAATTTAGACATTAACGCCGGCGAAAGTTTTGTCGTTATGGGACTTTCGGGTTGTGGCAAGTCAACTCTTGTCAGGTGTATGTCTCGAATTACAGAACTAACTGCTGGTCAGGTCCGTTTTGACGGTGACGACCTCAGCACGATGTCGATGTCAGATTTGATTGAGATCCGTCGTCACAAAATGGGGATGGTTTTTCAACAGTTTGCGCTACTTCCGCACCTCACAGTTTTAGAAAATGTTGTCTTTCCGCTCAAAATTCAGGGCCGATCTAAGGCCGACCAGTTGAAACGAGGGCACGAATTGATCGAACTGGTTGGTCTCAAGGGTCGTGAGAACTATTTTCCGCGGCAGTTGTCAGGCGGTCAACAGCAAAGGGTCGGCATTGCAAGGTCGTTGAGCGTTAACCCTGAAGTTTGGTTCTTGGACGAGCCATTTTCTGCGCTTGACCCTCTGATTCGCAATGAGATGCAGGACGAGTTTTTACGGTTACGCAAGATGTTTGCAACAACGATCGTGTTCATCACTCATGATCTCGACGAGGCTGTGCGTTTGGCCGACCGCATTGCGATCATGCGTGATGGTGAAGTGATTCAAGTCGATACACCCGAACAGCTCATTTTGAATCCAGCTAATTCTTATGTCGAAGAATTCACGAAGCGAATATCGCGACTCAAGGTATTGACTGTCGCATCTTTGATGAAAAATGGGGCGCCAGCGGGGCCTGTGACCGTAAAGTCCACATCGCTGATCGCTGAAGTGGCATCTGCGGTATTGGGTTCGAATGAAGATGTCACTGTGATTGATAATTCTGGGGCAGCAGTTGGTTCGCTGAGTCGCGCTGTCGTGATTAGTTTGCTGACTGAGAATTCCTCGCTTTAAACATGTCGACTGTTTCACCTGACCCGCCGACGAGGGTGTCGTATTTGCGTGGTCGATTTAATCGAATATTGACAGTGTTGTTGATCGGGTCAGCCACTGGCTTGGTCTCTGGATTTTCGGCGCAACTCGCTGAACGATGGAAATGGGTCAGGTCGTTTCCTGACGAGTGGGTGCGAACGCCGGCCGATGCGATAACCGCTTCGACAAAGTGGTTGGTAAATGATGCGACACTGGGCCCAGTCTCATTCACAGACATCACTCGGGGCAGTGCCTTTTTAGTCGAGCAACCATATAACTTCGCGTTGTCGCTTTTGTCTGAAGGCTTTGTGCGAGGTGTGGGTCGACGCGCCGAACAGATTCTCCCCCCACTTAGTTGGATTGCAGTAGTGATTATTTTTGTGCTCATCGCTCGTCGCGCTGGTGGTTGGCGACTTGGCGCTGTGGTTGGTGGGCTGTTTGGCTATCTAGCTGTTTTCGGTCAATGGGATAGTGCGATGGTGACTCTCGCATCAATGGTGATCGCAGTTCCTTTTGGCGTGCTAATTGGGCTCGCGATTGGCATTGGTGTTTATCGTTCATTAGCTTTCGAACGATTTGTCACGCCACTGCTCGACTTAATGCAGACAATTCCCACTTTTGCATTTCTCGTGCCGATGTTGTTCTTTTTCGGTTTCGGACCAGTAGCCGCACTTGTTGCGACCATTGTCTACGCAATGCCACCAATGGCACGTAATACAACCATGGCACTGCGTGGTGTCCCAAGCGATGTGCATGATTTTGGACAAATGATCGGTTGTTCTCCAAGGCAAATGATGTGGCGAGTGCTTTTGCCGTCAGCCAAGTCGGGGCTAATGGTCGGCGTAAACCAAGTGATCATGCTTTCGTTAAACATGGTGATTATTGCGTCGATGATTGGTGCAGGTGGCTTGGGCTTTGATGTTCTTGAATCACTTCGGCGCTTAGACATTGGACGCGGGCTCGAGGCGGGACTTGCAATTGTTGCTCTCGCTGTGGCACTTGATCGGATCAGTCAGTCCTACGCAGTTCTTCCACCGAGTATCACGCAAAAAACCGCCTCAACCAAACTGCTTTTGAGATGGCCGACAGCAAATTTTGTTTTGATCGTGGTACTTCTTGTCGGTTCACTTGGTTTTGTTTTCAGCGCGCTTCAGTCATACCCAGAGTCGGGCCAACTGAGCACGGCCTCGTTTTGGGATTCATTAATTCGGTGGATCAACATCAACTTCTATGACACCCTTGAGACTGTCAAGGTATTTTTCTTACAGAAGGGAATGTTGCCCTTCAAGCGATTTCTGATCGCAGTGCCATGGTGGTGGTGGCTTGTTTCACTTACCTACTTGGCCTGGAAGTTAGGACGAGGGCGATTGGCATTAGTCGTGGGCGGATTGACGACTTTCGTAATTGTCGTCGGGCTTTGGGACTTTGCCGTATACACGATTTATCTGTGCGCCTCAGCGGTGATTGTCGCCATGATTTTGGGGGTGCCAATCGGCGTACTGGCGGCAAGTAACCAACGAGCTGGGCGTGTAATCGGTTCGGTCATCGACACTCTGCAGACACTGCCGAGCTTTGTCTATCTGATACCTGTAGTTATGTTGTTTCGAGTCGGCGACTTTACGGCTTTCATCGCAATTGTTCTGTACGCACTTGCTCCTGCCGTGCGATACACATGGCACGGCATTCGTGGACTTGATCAACAGGTCATTGAAGCCGCAACCGTAGCAGGGTGTACTAGGCGACAATTATTGTTACGAGTAAAACTTCCTCTTGCTCTACCAGAAATTCTTCTTGGCTTGAATCAAACGATTATGTTGGCGCTGTCAATGCTTGTGATTACTGCGCTTGTTGGCACGCGCGACCTTGGTCAGGAGGTTTATATCTCCTTGACAAAAGCAGATATTGGGCGGGGTTTGGTTGCAGGTCTTGCAATCGCGTCGCTTGCCATCGTTTCTGACCGATTAATTGGCGCGGCGGCGCGAGGCGCTCGTGCCCGCTATGGAATCATCCGCTAACTGTCTGTTGCGATCATTACTTCGGTGGCTTTGAATAAAGCGACAACTTGAGAACCGGGTGCCAAAGATAGATCATCTGCTGCTTCACGCGTAATTGTTGAAGTCATTGTTTGGTTGGGTTCAAGCGACAGATAAACCGTCGAGAGCGTGTCGCCATGTCGTACCTTTGCAACCTCGGCTCGAAGTTGGTTGCGGGCGCTGACTTGAAATTGTTTTTTGCTCTCAATACTGGTCGTTCGGCTTGCACCTTCAAGCTCGTCGAGAAATCTCATCGCTGTGCGTGCCTGCTCGCGACGCCAAATCGCAACTGGGGTCGAGGCCAGATCTGTAAGCAGAGTCTTTGTGATGTCTATAAGTGCCTGGCGCTGAGTGTGAATTAAACGTTTTGTGTTGAGATTAAAAGTTTGCAGCAAGAGAACTTTGATCAAAAACTCGTCGCGCAGATCTCGAATATGAGAAACAGGTTCGCTGAGCCATTGCTTGGATTGTTTCTCGCCATCACCCGTGCACTTCAATTTGAATTTCACTTGGCCACGCGAACCGAGAGAGTCGACACTTCGAATTAGTTTTTGTGCTTCTAAAGATTTAATTGCGCGGTAGATGACTGGTCTAGTCAATGTGAGCACTTCGCCTAATGCCGTGCCCGACTCAAATTGTTTCGCCAGTTGATAGCCATGGCTAATGCCGTTGCTGATCAGAACCAAACAGGCGCCTTCGATCAGATCTAGTGGTTGTTCAGAAGCCATTGACACTCAATAGTACATAAAAAACTATCAAATAGTTCATTTTCAACTAATAGCCTTCGGGTTTATGTTTGCCACTAATTTTGTTGCGGCTTGGCGAATGGCAATTGTCGCGGTCCTCGTCTGGTTCTCCTTTGGGTCGTCTGTATTAGCGCAGAGTCAACTGACTAAGCCCACTGTCAGTTGGCTTGCAAGTTCGGTCCCTGAGTCAGCGCGAATCGATTTATCAAAGATCTTCGAAACTAACTCAACGGCACAAATGAGACTGATAACTCAGGGTTCGTGTGCGGTGAAAGATGGTTTTCTAATCACAACAAAAGTCGGTACCTGCAAAATCGAACTGCGATTGAGTTCAACTCCAAAGTTCACAGCGGCTACAAGCGTGACGATTATTCAAATCAAGAAAAAGACCGAACTGAACGTGTTGGTGACGGCGTCTCTTGCGAACTCATTTGAAAAAATCGGCGAAGTCTTTATGAATAAATTTC
>SXGQ01319581.1_pt1 | contig 16654 bp, 23 predicted proteins | sample 3178371 | NCBI WGS metagenome assembly SXGQ01 (sample SAMN11356859, study PRJNA531348) | freshwater metagenome | isolation source: freshwater sample F1-20 | place: China: Fuxian Lake, Yuxi | collected 2017-12-25
AATGACGTCGAAGACTTTAACGAAGTCATCGCTTCAATTTGGCGCGATGCCGCGTTACGCGACGGCAAGGAATCGGAGTCGTAAAACTCGCGGCCCCGAACTAGCGGCGATCGCCGCACGTTTAGGGACTCCGCTTATGGAATGGCAGAGGCTAGTCGCCGACGTCGGCCTCGAAGTCTTGGACGACGGTATAACGCCGGCGTATCGCGAGATAGTAGTTACGGTCCCTCGTCAGTCTGGTAAAACCGCTCTAGTTCTGGCTTGGGAATTGCACCGGGCTTTAGCTTGGGGTAGTCCTCAAGCGATCGCTTACACGGCACAAACTGGATTCGATGCCCGTCGTAAACTTATGGACGATCAAGTCCCCGCTTTACAGAACTCGACGCTCGCCCCATCCATTAAACGGATCTACACCGCCAACGGAAACGAGTCGATCATCTTTAGAAACGGCTCAAGGATTCAAGTCTTACCGTCTACACCTACGGCCGGACACGGTAAGACGATCTCGCTTGCGGTAATTGACGAAGCTTTCGCCGACTACGAAGGGATCCGGGAAGCGGCGCTCTTGCCGGCGATGGCAACTAAAAGAGACGGCCAGATCCTCATCGTCTCAACGGCCGGAACTTCGGAGTCTATGTTTCTTCGCCGCAAGGTAGACGCCGGAAGGCAAGCTATAAAAGACGGGTTAATAAACGGGGTTGCCTACTTCGAATGGTCCGCCGATCCGGACGATGATCCGTTCTCCCCGGAGACTTGGGCTAAGTGTATGCCGGCGCTCGGCCAGACGATCGACACCTCAACAATAGATCACGCCCTCGCGACGATGACGCTAACCGACTTCCGAAGAAGCTATCTAAACACTTGGACGAATCAAGACGACCGGCTAATCCCGGAGAAAGTCTGGTATTCGTGCAACTCGGCGAAAGTCGCCCCGGCGGGACGGCTCTCTTTCGGGCTTGACGTTTCTTTGGATCGTTCTTGCGCGTCTATTGTCGTCGCCGATGAACAAGGCCGAATCGAAATAATCGACTCTCGGCCCGGCGTGGCTTGGATCTCTCAACGATGCCTAGAACTTTCGCGACGATGGAAAGCTCCGATCGTCGTAGACGGCTATTCACCGGCGGGAGCTCTGGTCGAACCTCTCCAGAATTTGCAGGTAAATGTCGTGAAGTATCGGACTCAAGAAGTCGTCTCGGCTTGTAATTTATTCTATGACGCGATCCTCGACCGAAGCGTCAAAGTCAAAACTTCGAGCGTTCTAGACGACGCCATCCTCAACGCGAAGAAACGTCCACTAGGGCAGTCTTGGCTCTGGGCCAGAATGAACACCGACTCCGACCTAACTCCGCTCTATGCGGCGACGCTCGGATGGCATCATTCGGTCCACCGTAAAATCGAAACGAAGCCGCGTTCGCTCATCTTCTAATCCCGTTACGCCTACCGTCTAAGATATAGTCTTTAGTGCGATGGCTATCTTCGACCGACTCCGTCTAAAAAAACGTCAAGGGATTCTCCCTATGCCTCAACCGAATGCCTACGTCGATTCGTTAGGGCGCGTCTCTCGCTACTATGACACCGTCTACGCGGGAACTTTCGTAGACGAAGGGACGACTCTTTCGATCCCCGGCCTATGGCGTGGCATCACTTTAATATCTGACACGATCGGCGCTCTACCGATTCACGCCTATAGAGGCGACGTAAGAATCGAACCGATCCCGTCGATTCTGGAAAGGCCCTACCCGAACGAGACAAGGATCGAAACGATATCCGCTATGGCGGCGTCTCTCGTCATTCACGGAAACTACATCGCCATTCTCGGCGACTTAGGAGCGAACGGCTATCCCGAATCTATCTACCCGGTATCGCCTACGAGAGTTCACATTGAGCGAGTCGATGGACGTTTAACTTACAAGATCGCGGACGAAATCTACGAAGCCGATCGAATAATGCATATAAAAAACTTCACGCTTCCCGGCCAGATCGTCGGCGTCGGAGTCGTCGCCGCTCAACGTCAAGGGATCGGATCGGCTCTTGCGATGCAGGCTTACGCCGCGAAATACTTCGACGGCGGAGCTCAACCGACCGGGATTCTCTACTCAGATAACGCCGACCTCACTCAAGACGAGGCCGATATGCTAAAGGCCGTCTGGATGCGGCACTACGGCGGAACCTCACGCGAGCCCGCCGTCCTAAATTCGACTACTAAATTCCAACAATTATCCGACAACGCCAAAGACTCTCAACTCGTCGAGTCGCGAGAGTTCAGTCTTACCGAGATAGCAAATATGCTCGGACTCCCCGGCTACTATCTCGGAGCGCCGAACTCGTCGCGAACCTATTCGAACGTAGAGCAAGAGCAACTCCAATTCCTAAGAGGGATCACGCCGCTTCTTACCCGTATCGAATCGGCGTTCACCGATCTATTGCCTCGCGGACAGTATGCAAAATTCAACACCGACGCCCTACTCCGATCCGACACTCTTACCCGCTATCAGGCCCATAAGATCGCGCTCGAATCTGGCTTCTTAACGGTCGATGAAGTAAGAGCCGACTTTGAGAATCGTCCACCGATCGGAGAGCCAGAGACAACTACGGAAGAACTAGAAGAAGTCGAAGAAGCCGAGGGAGTAGAAATCGAATTACAAGAAGAAGAACCGCTAGACGAATAGGATAGGACTATGGCTTTAGAAACTAGAAAATTTGAAAGCGATCTAGAGGTCCGCGCCGAAGGCGACGGTCGGACTATTTGCGGAATCTGTGTTCCATACGACACCGAAGCACGAATCCATCCGGGACTGATAGAAGTCTTCCGAATGGGTGCATTCGAAGCCGTTACTCGCGCCGCTCATCGCGTAAAACTACTGCAAGGCCACGACCAACAGATGCTCCCGCTCGGCAAGGCGACGACACTTCGCGAAGATAAAAAAGGACTATACGGCGAATTTAGGATCTCTAAAACGGATCTCGGCGATCAAGCTTTGGAGCTCGTCCGGGACGGCGTCTTGACTAATCTCTCGATCGGCTTCCAACCGTTGAAGGATCGCAAGGCTTCGAACGGCGTGATCGAAAGACTAAAGGCCCATCTTGCCGAAGTGTCGCTCGTAACTTTCGGCGCTTACGGCGAAGCGGCATCCGTTCAAGCAGTCCGAGAAATCATCGAGAAACCTAACCTCGCACAATTAGAGAACGTCTTAGCGAAGATCAGAAAATGAAATCGGTAGCGGTTACCGTTACGACTTCGCCGACTCTCGTCGTCCAGAAAGACGACCGAAATCGGCAAGTTTATATCCACGTCGTCGGAAACGCGACCGTCTTTCTCGGCGGCCCTACCGTAACGACGGCGACCGGACTCAACACCGAGAAGCACACTTCGCCGCTAGAGATCTTCGTCCCATTGAACGAAACTATTTACGGGATCGTCGCGGCCGATACCGAGTCGATTCGAGTTTTTACCCCCGACGTGGATTAGTTCTATGCCGTATCGCATAGAAACAAATAATCCGGAATGCGCGAACGGTTACGCGGTCGTCAAAGAATCCGACGGATCTCTGGTCTTCTGCCACAAAAGCCGACGCGAAGCTAAAGCACAAATCGCCGCAATAGAAGCAAGCGAAAACTATCGAGCGCTCCCAAATAATTATCGACCGTCTTCATCTGACGACGTGCCAGAAGGTAGAGCTTGCCGAAATTGTGTCTACTATGCCGGCGGCTATTGCAGTCTTTGGGATGCGAAAGTTCTCGCCTCTTATTACTGTAATAAATGGGCAGGCTCGGAAGAACGCGCCGACGCTCCGGCTCCGCCGGAAGATCAGATCGAAGGGAGCTCGAAGAACGAACCCGGCTCGGCTTCTGGTAAGACGGGCGACATCGCGATAAATGAACAAACGGAAAAGTCTTTACAAACAAAAGCCGACGAGCATAATCAAGCGATGAAAGACGGCGATCGTCCCCAATGGACGCGAGTCAGAGTCGGCGCTTTACGGGCCGTCTACCGTCGCGGATCGGGCGCTTATTCGACTAGTCATCGTCCGGGGATCGGCCGTAATCAGTGGGCTATGGCGCGAGTAAACGCGTTTCTTTATTTGGCTAGAACGGGACGTCCACAAAATGCGAAATATGTCGGCGATAACGATCTTCTAGATCCGGACCATCCGAAATATCCAAAGCCAGAAGAACGCGCCGAATCTTATACACCGACTCAAGCGATGAGAGCCGAAGCGAGACGCGGCCTCGAATGGCGTCGTCTCTATGGTCGAGGCGGAACGGAGATCGGCGTCGCTCGCGCTCGCGACATTATTAACGGAGCTCTTTCATACGACACCGTTCTAAGAATGCGATCGTTCTTCGCCCGGCACGAAGTAGACAAAAAAGGCGAAGGCTTCACACCAAACGAAAACGGCTATCCGTCGGCGGGCCGTATCGCTTGGGCTCTCTGGGGCGGAGATCCCGGCCAGACTTGGGCAAATAAAATCGTTTCGCAAGAGGCCGCGAGAATGCTTGCAAAGCCGAACACCGACGGACTACACTCGTAGAGACGACACCTCTAAAGAATTATCGCCGCACCTCGACAAGATCGACACCCGGCCAGATCTTTAAGACACCTCGATAGCAACCCATCGACAAAACCTAAGGATTAAAACCGTGAACTTTCTTACACAATTACAAGAGAAGCGAAACTCAAAGAACGAACTCATCGACGCGACATTGAACCGCGCCGCCGAAGAAGATCGCGATCTTAACGACGTAGAAGTAGCTAACGTCTCCGCTCTGGCCCTCGAAATCGAGAAGCTTGATGCACGAATCCAACAAGTCTCAGAGATCGAAACGCGCAAACTTGCCGCTATCGAACTGGCTAAAAAAGTAGAAGTCTCAACTCCAGAGACTCGACAAGTCGGCGGATGGAAAGTAACTTCCGAAGAGCCGACCTATCACGCTCGCGGAGCTCACTCGTTCCTCGCGGACGCGATCTCGTCGGAGTTCTCTCGCGACATTGACGCGACCGAAAGAATGGCTCGCTATAACCGCGAAGTCAAGCTCGAAAAGCGCGACGTCGGAACGGCTAACTTCGCCGGCTTGGTAGTCCCTCAATACTTGATCGACCTTTACGCGCCTCTCGCTCGTGCAGGTCGTCCGGTTGCGGACATCTGCCGAAAGCACACACTCCCGGCCGCTGGTATGACGGTAAACATCTCGAAGGTAACGACGGGAACCGCCGTCGGCTATCAGGCTTCGGAGAACGACACAGCGACAGAAACAAACATCGACGACACACTTCTTACCGTAAACGTAAACACGATCGCCGGTATGCAAGACGTCTCGAAACAGGCGATCCTACGCGGCGCCAATATCGAAGAAGTCGTCCTCGCGGACCTCATCTCGGCCTATAACACAAAACTCGACTTCGGCATCCTCAACGGATCAGGATCGAGCGGCGAGCCGACAGGTCTTACTACCGCACTAACTCAAGTTATTACGGCAACCGACGCGAGTCCAACAGTCGGCGAGCTTTATCCAAAGATCGTAGACGGAATCCAGAGAGTTCAGTCAAACGTCTTTCAAGGCCCGAACTATATTATTATGCACCCTCGACGCTTGGGCTTCTTCATCGCGGCGGTAGACGGTCAGAACCGACCGCTAGTAGTGCCTAACGCCAATGGTCCGATGAATGCGATCGGCACGTTTAGCGGCTTGGGCTACGGCCAAAGCGGACAATATTCGATGCTCGGCTTGCCGATCATTACAGACGCGAACGTAACAACTACGAACGGCGCGGGCGCTAACGAAGACATTATCTACATCGTTTCGTCCGACGAGATGCATCTCTGGGAAGCCCCACAGATGCCGACATACGTTCGATTCGAACAGCCAGACGGCAAAGTCGCGATCCGAATCGTTCTATTCGGCTTCTCCGCTTTCACAGCTCAGAGAAGGCCGCTCGCCGGCGCATACATCGGCGGAACCGCGCTCGTAACACCGACATTCTGATTCTTTCTTCCGGCGACTAGCTAACTCCTTGTCTAGTCGCCGGGAGAACCTCAGTCTCTACTATGGGCTTTAACCTCGACAATTATCGAAAAGCGTTAATCGCCGAACGTGCCGGATATCTTGCAAAAGGTAAAACGGACAAAGCCGCGAACGTAGATAAAGAGCTCGCTCGGCTCGATGGACTCCTTTCGACGGGACATAAAACACCGCGAGCCGAGCAAGCACCCATCGAGACAAAAGAAGCCGAACTAGAATCTAAAACAAAAAAGAAAGTCGCTAAAAAAAAGAAAGAGGTCTAGACGATGGCTATAACTAATGGCTATACGACCGTAGCGACCTTTCAAAGCTATACGGGGATGAGCACGATCACCGCCGACGAGACCGTCAATATAGAAAAGGCGATCGAGTCCGCTTCAAGATCTATCGACCGGATGACTAATCGCCGCTTCTGGGCAGACGCGAGCGCGACCGCTCGCCAATATCGGGCAACCGACTTCTATCGTCTATTCGTGGACGACATATCTTCGACTACGGGCCTCATCGTCAAAACCGACACCGGCGGAGACGGCACATTCGAAACGACCTTAACCTTTAACACCGACTACATTCTTGACCCCGTGAACGCCTCACAATTAGAACGCCCGTTCACTGTAATAACGATGGTCGGAACGACGCTATTCCCGTCTCCGGTTAATCTTCGTCCCGGAATACAAGTAACCGCAAAATTCGGATGGTATCTCGGCACACCGCCGGACGACATCGAAGAAGCTTGCCTCATTCTTTCGACTGATCTCGTGAAACGTGCTTCAAGTGTCGGCGGCGTTCTCGGCTTATCGGAACTCGGCGCTATCAGAATGTCGCCATTAGGTCGCGACGTGCAAGCTATGGTCCGACCGTATCGCCGCGAAGTCTTGGCGTGATCCCGTCCGACGTCCGAGACGGCGTAAAAGCGGCCGTCAATATCACCGGGCTACGAGTCTACGACACCATTCCAGACGGGCTAGTCCCGCCGGCTTTGGTGATCGGCCAAATCGCTATCACTTGGGAATATACGCTCGCAAATAGCCTAGATCGAGGCTCGATCGACCTCATTCTCATAACTGGCAGAATGTCGGAACGCTCCGCGCAAGACTACCTAGATAGCTTCTTGACGGCGACCGGCGCAACTTCGATCAAAGCGAAACTAGATGCCGCACCGACCCTACCTAAAAACGGCGTCGCGACCGTCTCAAATTCAAGAGTCGCTACAGCGACGCCGATCTCGGTTAGTGTTAGCGGCGTGGAAATGCTCGCCTACCGTTACACGATGGAGCTCTGGGGCTAATGGCTAACTATGTCGTCATCTCGTCGCGTCTAAAGGCCTTTACACCCGGCCAGATCGTAACGGACGAAGATCTAATCGCCGTCGGCGTCGAGCCTCTAAAAAGCTTGGCGATCGGCGCGATCAGTCAAGAAACTAAAAACACTAAAGCATCGAAGAAGTATGCTAAAACTATTACAGAAGAAACGGAGTAAGATAGAACTATGGCAACAGTAACCCAACTCGGAAAAGCTACCGTCTTCACGGTAGGCGGAACCGACTTTAACGACCAACTTCGCTCGATCAGTATGACGAAGACTCTCCCGGCTCTCGATGCGACGACGCTCGCCTCTACCTCAGTCGATAACGTCGCCGGCCTTGAGAATTCGGAAACTACTTTCACTCTCTTAGGAAGTTTCGCATCTGCCGAAGCGATCCAATTCGCATTCGGCGACGTCGGAACTACTTCCGTTATCGTCTACGAACCTCTCGCAAGCGCTCCGGGCGCTAGCTCGCCTAGGTATACCCACACCGGGGGCTATCTGGCCTCGGCCCCGCTCGTGGTAAACGTCGGAGAGCTCGTCGAAATAACGTGCACCTACTCAGGCGGGGCGATCGTTCAGGCCGTAAGCGCATAATCTAAAACGTGCTAAAGATACGCCTCACCGTCGAGCGGCGCGATGGAAACTCAGTAGAACTACCCGTCTACCCGCCGGCGATTATCGCCTTTGAAAGATGGGCGAAGTGTGGAATCTCTGCCGCATTCAACGGGCAAGACGTCCGAATGGAACACCTCTACTATCTCGCGTGGCTCGCCGATAAAGATAATGGGAACGTCGTCAAGCCATTCGAAGAATGGTCTAAAAACGTCGCGGACGTGGAAATAGGCAACGACCCAAAAGTCTAACGCGAGGCTCGTTTAGCGAATACATCGCCGAGCTCGCAATAGAAACGGGAATCGCCCCGAACGAGCTAATCGAAACCTCTCCAGAGGTCTTAGATCTCATCTACGATGGGCTCGTAAGAAGAAAGAAACAAAGAGACGCGCAAGCGAGAACGAGAGCGAGATAAGGATATGGCTTCGGGAACTTTCGGCTTTCGTGCCGACCCTACGGACGCCGTCAAAATCGAAGGACTCTCCAAAGTCCAAAGAGATCTCCGCAAACTCTCGACCGACGCTCTCGATCTTAATAAAGAAGAATTTTTAGAAACGAATAAACGAGTCGCCGAGATCATTATCGGCGAATCTAAAAAATACGTCCCCGTTTTAACTGGGGCTCTCGCCGCGAACGTCCGGAACGCTTCGACTAAGAAAGCGGCAAAAGTCAGAGCCGGGAGCGTAGGCGTCCCGTATGCTGGCCCGATTCACTTCGGATGGCCGTCGCGAGCGATTAAACCTAATCCGTTCTTCTATGACGCGATCGACTCACGACGAAACGAAGTCGCCCAACGCTACGCCTCGCTCGTGGACTCTTTAATCACGAAATACGATCTAGGATAGTTCTATGGCTAAACCGATTACAGTCTCCATCGTCGGCAACGCCGGACCGCTAAAGAAAGCCGTCGGAGAAGCCGAAGGATCATTAGATCGCCTCGGCGGATCGTTTAAGAAGATCGCCGCCGTTACAGCCGTCGGCGTAGGCGCGATCGCTACCGGCATCGGCCTAGCGGTAAAAGCGGCGGCAGAAGATCAAAAGAGTTTCGAACTCTTGAATCAAGCTCTCAAAAACAACACCGACGCGACGAACGAGCAGATCAAAGCCATCGACGACCAGATCGGGAAAATGTCGATTCAGATCGGAGTCGCGGACGATCAACTTAGGCCGGCTTTCGCGAATTTAGCGCGAGCGACCGGAGACGTTACACGATCTCAAGAACTACTCACACTCGCGACCGACATAAGCGCGGCAACCGGGAAGGATCTTGAGAGTGTCTCGATCGCCCTCTCAAAGGCTTACGGCGGGAATGTCGCCGGTCTACAGAAACTCGGAATCCCACTCGATGAGAACCTAGTCAAAACTAAAGACTTTGACGGCGCGGTAATGGCGCTCTCGGCGACGTTCGGCGGAGCGGCGGCAGTAGCGGCAGACACTTTCGAAGGCAAGATGAGCCGTCTAAAAATTGTCGGCGGCGAACTAGTCGAGCAAGTCGGCTCTTATTTATTGCCGATCTTCTCAAATCTGGGAGACTTCTTCTTGACGAAACTCGTCCCAATTATTACCGACCTCGCCGACAAAATCGGCCCGTTCTTGGCCGAAGCGATCTCGCACGTTACCGACTTCATAAATAACCAACTCGTCCCGGCATTCGATAAATATCTGATCCCGGTCGTCCAGACTTTGACTAAATTTTTTACCGATAACCTCGTCCCCGCGTTTAGATTCTTCGCCGATCTCATCGTTAATTATCTCGTCCCTATCGTAAAAACGATAGCGATCCCGATCTTCGAAGGCTTGAGAAAGATCTTTGACATTATCGTAGAAAAAATAGAAGAGAATCGGGAATCATTCCGTAAATACGGCGAGCTCTTGTTACAGTTCTACGGCGTCATTCGCGACCGTATCGCGCCAATACTCGGCAAAGTTCTAGCAGTCGCATTCGATATTGTCGCAAAAGCGATCGGTCCCGTTATTGACGTCGTCTTTAATCTGATAGACGCTTTCGTTTCGTTCGCAAAGTTTATTATCAACGTCGCCGACACCGTCCTAAGTGTTATCGAGGCGATGGTAAACGGGATTATTAGCGGCGTAAACTTCGCGATCAAAGCCTTAAATATGCTCCCCGGAGTCGAGATCGACGTAATCGGAAACGTCTCGATCACTCTTCCATCTATTAACGCTCCGAGCTCACCATCTGGGAACGGCTTCGACGCTCCCGGCCGAGCCGACCGAATCGACAGCCCCGGCACTATCACTACTCCCGGCTTCACCGTCCCGGACGTAACGCTCCCCGGAGCCGGCGGCGGTAGCGGCGGAAGTCGTGGCGGTAGTCGCGGCGGCGGCGGCGGCGGTATCGGAATCGGACTACCCGAACAAACGATCTCCACTTTGATATTAAATACAGGAATCGCCGACGAAATCGCGGCGATGGAATCGGCTCGCGTATCGCAAGCCGCGCCCGTGAATATCACCGTGAACACCGTTACAGCCGACGCGAATCTTCCGAATCTGATCGTCGAATCTTTACAGCGATATAACCTCATTAGCGGGCCGGTAGACGTCCAGATAGCGGTCTAATATGGCGACGATAATCACCGGCGGCGACTACGTCCTAGAAATGGATACCGGCTTCGGCGACGGCTTCACTTTGGACGACATCCAACAAGGAATCCTAGATAATTCGACCTACGTCTTAGACGGCGTCGATCAGTTCTCCGAGATCACCGCACAAGTTACAGCGATCCGAGCGTTCAGAGGTAAGAAGAACGTCCTAGATTCGATCTCGCCGGGAACGATGATTATTCAAGCCATCGACCCGAGTCGTTCTTTTGATCCGTATAACGAAGCATCGGTCTACTATGACGAAACGGACGACACTCCCGGCCTCTCGCCGCTCCGCCAAATACGGCTCTCCAGAAATGGCGAATATCTCTTCAAAGGGCGAGTCGTGGACTTCGCTTACGATTACGGGACGGCGTTCACTAAGAAAGTCCCTACCGTGACGATTACTTGCGCGGACGATCTCTTTCTATTGTCTAATACGTTTCTCTCAGCGTTCACTCCCTCAGTCGAATTATCGTCGGCGCGAGTTACGACAATTCTCGACCGTCCCGAAGTCGGCTACCCGGCAGGGACTCGCGACATCGAGACGGGAACGACGACTCTCGGCGCTTACCCGATCTCCGAAGGGACGTCCGTCGCCCAATATTTACGAGCTATCTCCGACGACGCGGAAGCGGGCCGCGTCTATGTCTCACGAGACGGAGACTTGACGTTCGATTCCCGAATCGGAAACACTCTTAGCGGGCCGAGCGTAATCTTCAAAGACGACGGAACGGAAACGGCCTACTCTGGGCTCTCGATCGACTTCTCAACGGATCAAGTTATCAACCGCGCTACGGTCGAGCGCGTCGGCGGAACAGCCCAAACGGACTCGGACGCGACCTCGATAACGCTCTATCAGACTCAAGCGGTATCGAAGACGGGATCGCTTCTCTCGACTGACGCGCAAGCTTTGACGCTCGCCGAATATCTACTAGCACCAACGCCGGAGCCGCGCTTCTCTGACGTGCAAGTGAGTTTCGCGGCGCTCACTACAGCCCAACGAAACGCCGTCGCAATCCTAGAGATCTCCGACACGATCCAGATTACTAGAAGCTTCACATCTGGGAGCCCGGAAAGCATTACCGAAGAACTCGCGATCGAAGGATTAGAACATTCAATAGATCCCCGAAACGGTCATAAAATGCGGATCTACACTTCGCCGACGACCGTCGTTTACGAGTTCCTCTTAGATGACGCCGTCTTCGGAGTTTTAGACGAGACACAGAACGTCCTAGGCGCTTAAGATATAATTTAACTATGCCTTTAACGACCTACTCCGCCGGACAAGTTTTAACCGCATCATCGCTCAATGCTAATTTAAGTTTTGCCGCAAGTGCCGGCGCTACTGATATCGCTATTTTTAACGAAACTCAAGCAAACGGGACTAACGGCGGAAGTTCGGTAGTTACTGCTTGGACAAAACGAACCTTAAATACTACGGTCGTGAATAACATTGGCGCTACTTTGACATCAAGCGTTATCGCTTTACTTGCAGGCACTTATTCAGTCGAAGCGCATTCGCCATTCTTGTTAAGTAACTCCTTGAAAATAAAATTACGAAATACTACAGACTCAACGGATACTATTATCGGTCAAAATAATTATTTTGATAAAGCAAATAGCGTCGGCGGATTAGCAATTTTGCAAGGCTATTTCGTTATTACAGCGACTAAAAATTTTGAGCTTCAATACTGGGTCAAAGACGCCGAAACTACTAACGGTTTAGGAACGGCGACGACAGGCGGAACCGGCGTTAGCGAAATTTATTCAATCATTAAAATTATTAAGGTCGCATAATGGCTACACCAACACAAGCACAAATTAACGCACAAATCGGCAACGCCACACGAGAATTAGCACCCGGCACAACTTGGCGATTTTACGAACCCGGCGATAATTACTCTTGCCTTGTTTGGATGGACGATCCAAAATTGCAACCAACGGAAGTCGCAACGATGGCAAAAGCGACCGAATTAGCTATAAAAGAAGCCGCTAAATTATGAACGCTAAAACTAAAGCGATGCTCTCGTCTTATCTTCGTTCGGCGATCGCCGCCGTTCTTGCCGTCGTTTCGACCGGAAACTATTCTTTAGAGGATCTAGCTAAAGCCGGACTCGCGGCGCTTCTTCCGCCGCTTATGCGATGGGCTAACTCGAAAGATCCGTCTTTCGGACGTAACTCAGGCGTCTAACGTGGCCGCCAAATATACGGGATTCGATGGCAACGTGAAAGGCCCTCGTCCGACGATGGACATCTGGATTAGGAACGCCGTTGAAGTCTCGGGACTAAAAAACTTGGGTTCTTGGGTAGTCAGGGAGCAACGCGGCAAAACTACGCCGTCAGTTCACGGGACGGGCCGAGCGGTAGATCTTGGCTTTACCGGGATCAAAGAAGGCCGAAAGAAGTGTCTCGCGTTTATAGATCTTCTTATCGCTAACGCCGAGCTCTTAGGCGTCGAGCTTATTCTGGACTATACGCCTACGCCGTTCGGCCGGGGATGGAAAGCCGAGCGCGGCGAATGGCAAAACTACGAGAAAGCGACTATCTCCGGGGCTCCCGGCGGTAAGTGGATTCACGTTGAAATCTCGCCGGCGCTTCTGGGCAATATGAGAGCCGTTAATCAGGGATGGAACGATCTTAGAGGGATCGTCCCGCCGACCGTATGAACGACCTAATTATCGTCGCCGTAATAGGTGCATTCGGGACGATCGCCGCCGGGCTTCCGGCCGTTCTTATCGAGCGGGCTAGACGCGAGAATATGGGCGACCACGCGATAGTCCGACGGAAACTCCGCGAACTTGGTCTCCAGATCGAGAAGGTATCTACCAAAATCTCGTCCGTAGATGGCAAACTAGAGGGACACTTAAACAGCCATAAAGACGGGGATTCAAGTAATGAACTTAATCGACGAGTTAAGAGCGGAAAGTAAATCACAAGGCACTAACAAAAGATCGAAGATAGAAGTTTATTTAGAAAATTTAGACGCGAAAACTCGTAAAGAGTGGATCGGGATTCTTGTTTCTTACGATCATTCGAATAGAGCCATAGTCAAAGTCTTAGAAAAGCGCGGAGTCAAGTCTTCGAATAGTTCAGTTCAAAACGTGAGAGCGAGACTCCGAGAGGCCGCGAGTGTCGCTAAAAAATGAACTAAACGAAGTTACAGAGATCGAGCAGTTACGCGAAGCTTTACGCCGCTCTTTACAGAATGAAGCAAAACTAAAACGCCGAACCGATGATCTAGTCGAAGCTATCTATCGGGGAGCCAGAGACGCCGCGCTCGCTTCTGGGCGACCTAAAGCTCTGGCAAAAGTGAAGAAGGATCGTCGTTCGAGCCGAGGCGAGATCGCGTTGATTCACACTACGGACTATCAGGCCGGCAAGAAAACGACGACTTTCGATCTTGGCGTTCTCCGAAATCGCATAGATCTATTCACCGATAAAGTCATTCACTTAACGGAGATCCAGAGAGCGCACCATCCGGTCCGAGAAGCCGTTCTAATGATCGGCGGCGATATGGTCGAAGGCTTGACGGTCTTTCCCGGCCAAAGTTACGAAGTCGAAGCACACCTATTCGAGCAACTATTCGAAGTAACGACGATCCTCGAAGCGATGATCCGCAAGCTCTCCGCCAACTTCGAGACGTTTCGCGTAGTGTGCGAATTCGGTAATCACGGCAGAATCGGAAGAAAAGGCGATCTCCCTTATGCCGACAACATCGACCGAATGGCCTACCGAATAGTCGAAGACAAAGTCAAAGATCTAAATATCGGATGGCAAGCCTCAGAGAACTTCTATCAACTCGTCAAAGTCGGAGACGCCTATCGCGCTCTATTGTTTCACGGCGACGAAGTAAACTCTTACGGCGGCGCGATCCCCGCTTACGGGATCATAAAAAAAGTTAGCGCTTGGGCGTCCGGAGTTCTCGGCGAAAGCTTTACGGATGCCTACTGCGGACACTTCCATAGCGTTATGACTCTCCCATTACCGAACGGCGGCCGCGTCTTCGTAACGGGCTCCCCGGAGTCGGACAACACTTACGCGAAGGCGTTCGTCGCGGCAACGTCGCGACCATCTCAAAGACTTCACTTCATAGATTCCGAGAAGCCGAGGGTAACGGCCGAATATGTCGTCTGGCTCGACTGATCGTAACTCCGACCAACTCGTCGCGGTAACTTGGGCCGACGCTCATTCGTTAGACACGTTTGAATGGCGATCTTTAGATTCTCTCGATCTTAACGATGGGGACTATTTGATCGTCTCGGTCGGATGGATTCTGCCCGATGAAGTTTCTAAAAAAAATCACGTCGTTCTATATCAGTCGCGAACCCCGGACGGCGACCTCGATCACGTTCTAGTTATTCCGCAAGCGATGGTTCGCGTCATCGAGAAACTTTCGTCTTATTGTGGCTCTAGCACCGCTTCGGCCTAAAAAGAAAAAAAAAGAAAAAAGCCCCCGTCCGGATGCCTCACTCGGACTACCTCTTTCTTTATTCGTAAATTCGCCTCGACGCTAAACGCGCCGATCTACCCGCGTTCCCGCGTATTGACGCCCCGATCTATGCGACTAGATAACGGCCTATCGTGCTTCCGAGAACGATAGTAGCAGGGTATCCCACACTCTGCAAGAACTCTCGGCTAACCTAAATCAAGTCGAAAGGGTCGCACGATGAAAGTCTTATCTTTATTTAGTGGAGTCGGCGGCTTCGATCTGGGTCTTGAACGCGCCGGAATGACTTCCGTCTTTCAATGTGAACTAGATAAACACTGTAAAAAAGTTCTAGATAGACATTGGTCTAGTGTGCCGAAATGGGACAATATCGAAACGCTAACGGGAAAATATATTCTTGAAAACTCTCCAGAGATCGACGTCGTCGCTTGGGGGAGTCCTTGTCAAGATCTTTCATTGGCAGGTAAAAGAGCAGGCCTAGAAGGGAAACGATCAGGATTATTTTATGAAGGTATGCGAATTATAAAAGAATTAAGGGAGCTAACAAATGGAAAATATCCAAAAATCTCTATTTGGGAAAATGTCGCCGGGGCCTTATCTTCCAACGATGGTAGAGACTTCGGGCAAATCCTCTACGAAATGGATGAAGCAGGGGCGAATTTCTCGGAGTGGGTCGTCTTGGATGCTCAATTCTTTGGAGTTCCCCAAAGAAGGCGACGAGTCTTCGTCGTCTCTATCTTCGATCCTACAGTCGCCGCACGAAGTCCCGAACCGCTATTCGCTCTCGGCGAAAGCTTGCGCCGGGATACTAAGACGAGCCGAAACAAAAAAGAAACAACTACCCGAAAAACTACGACGAGCTTTAGAGATTATAGCGACGACCGAATTATCGGAACAATAAACGCAAGGGATTACAAAGGCGTCGGTAATCAGTATGTCGAAGAAGGAAAGTGTATTGTCTTTAACGATGATCGTCGGACAGGCCCAAAAATTCACGGCAAAATTCTGCCGACTTTGCAGGCCTTTATGGGAACGGGCGGCAATAATACGCCAATAATCGCCGAAGAAACTAGTTATGGCATAAACGGAAGAATTATCGGACGAAAAGACGAAAATGGCCCAAACGGTAGATCGCACACGTTAGAAGACGGACCGATGTTTACTCTTACTCATACTGATATCCACGCCGTAATTCAAATAGAGCCGACGGTATTTCAACCGGGAACGATGTCTCGCCTCGGTGGTGGTATCTGGAACGGAATCGTCCCGACTTTAAGAGCAGAAGCTAAAAGTGGCGACAATTCGCCACACGTTTTTATGAAAGAAAATGAAACTATGGCCGTAAGACGCTTAACCCCTATCGAATGCGAGCGTCTTATGGGATGGCCTGATAATTGGACGGACGGACAAACAGACGGACATCGTTATAAACAATGTGGAAACGGCGTAGCTTCACCCGTTGCGACTTGGATCGGCTTACAACTAAAAAAGATTCTTTGATATCCCACACTCTGCAAGAACTCTCGGCTAATCTAGGTAAAGTCGAAAGGATAAAACTATGGCCCTACAAAACTACGAGACAGTCGCACAAAGACTAGAGCGCTTCTGGACGGATCATCCGTCCGGCAGAGTATCTACCGAACTAGTCGAAGGCGGCTC
>SXGQ01246210.1_pt1 | contig 16653 bp, 16 predicted proteins | sample 3178371 | NCBI WGS metagenome assembly SXGQ01 (sample SAMN11356859, study PRJNA531348) | freshwater metagenome | isolation source: freshwater sample F1-20 | place: China: Fuxian Lake, Yuxi | collected 2017-12-25
CGGGTTGCGGTTCGGATGCAAAAGGCACTGCATGGTGGTCACCAACACGCCATCACCGTTCACATTGAGTGATCCACCTTCGAGGACCATCGGTACTTCACGAAGTGCGTCACCTCGAGACCGCGCGAAGTGCGAGGCAACCGCTGCGTCCTTGTCGATGGGCGCGAACTTGCCTCCCCACCCGTTGAACTCCCACGAGGTGGCCACCAGCGAACCACGGTCATCGTGGACGTAGATGGGGCCGGAGTCTCTGAACCATGAATCGTCGATGGGCATCTCAACGACGTCCACACCGTCACCGGCGACGCTCGCTGCTCGCTCGATGTGACGTTGATCAGCGATGACCGTGACAGGTTCGAAACGCGCGATGGTGCGGGCGACTTCGGCATGGGCCCGCTCGGCTTTGGCAAAGAGGTCGCCGTACAACTCTTCGCGTGCCGGCCAACACAGGACCGTACGTTCGTGGGCGAAGAATTCTGCTGGCATGACCGCGCCAGGGCGCGGCATGTCGTTCATGTCGCCTACAGCGCCGCTTCGATCGCAGTGACGACGACTTCGGCATCGGGCACCACTTGCGGGCCGAATCGTGCAACGACCTGACCACTGCGATTCACCAAGAACTTCTCGAAGTTCCAACGAATGTCACCGTCGACACCGTCGGCGTCTACATGAGACGTCAACTCGGTGTACAGCGAATGTCGACCATCCCCATTGACCTCGATCTTCTCGGAGAGTGGAAAAGTGACCCCGTAGGTGCTGCTGCAGAATGTGCGAATTTCGTCTGCAGTGCCTGGCTCTTGGCCCATGAATTGGTTGCACGGCACACCGAGAACAGTGAAGCCTCGCGATGCGTACTTCTTGTGCATTGCCTCGAGTGCTTCGTATTGCGGTGTGAGTCCGCACTTGCTGGCCACGTTGACGATGAGAGTGACTTTGTCCTTGACCTGTGCAAGTACGTCGGGCTGACCGTCGAGTGACGAAAGGGACTGCGAATAGATGCTCATGTGCACAATTCAACCACCAACACGCGGTGTTCCTTGCCCCGACCCTCAGGAACCATCAGGACTCGGTACGGTGAGGTCTCTGATGCGCCGAATGTCCCGCGTTCTCCGTGCCATCGCGGCCCTTGTCGTCTTCGCTCTCGTAGCGCTGCTGTGCGCTCCTCTCACTTCTATGGTCACCACAGTCAAGGCCGCGGCGATCACCTCGCCTGCGGTCTCCCCCGATGCCTTTGCCATTGCCCAGGTCTCTGCCGGCACGTACCACTCCTGCATGTTGCGCAATACAGCCGTGTGGTGCACTGGCCTGAACGACAGCGGTCAACGCGGAACAGGTACCACCGCGATGTCACTCACGTTCCAGCCCTCCCTGCTCACCGGCGCGAGTTCTGTCCACGCTGGCGGTATGCGAACCTGCGTGACACTCGTCAACAAGACGCTGTGGTGCTGGGGCCAGTTGGAAACTGCGTACGAGCCATCGAGTCAAACCACACCATCTACACGCAAGGTCGCCCTGCGAACTGCCGTGCTCGTGCCGACACAGCTTCCCATCGCCGGCGTGACTCAGATGTCGGTCGGACCATCACACATGTGCGCGGTCAAGTCCAACACGTCGCTGTGGTGCTGGGGCGCAAATGGCCGAGGGCAGCTCGGAATCGGATCACGAGACGACTCCGTCGTGCCGGTCGACACGAAACTTCGAGGCGTCATCGCTGTGAGTGTCGGAACGACACACACATGCGCCGTGACGAAAGACCGACGGCTGTGGTGCTGGGGTGCGAATGGCACACGCCAGTTGGGCGCAGCTGGTGTGGCTGCGCGCCTCACGCCAGAGCGAGTCGGGTCACTCACAGTCTCTTCAGTCAGTGCTGGAAATGGTTTCACTTGTGTCGTCACTGTGTCCACCACCCAACGTGCAGATGACGGCGACAAAGTTCTGTGCTTTGGCCGCAACAATGCTGGGCAGCTTGGTGTGGCTAAAGGCAAAGCACGGGCGGTGCCCGTGAACGTGAAACTGACCGAACCGGTGAGTGTGCACGCCGGCGAGGAATTCGCCTGCGCGACCATCACAGATGGAACCGTGTGGTGCTGGGGCAACAACACGCATGGTCAACTCGCCGATGGCACGAGCACGTCAAAACACACACCTCACGTGGTGAACGTGCCAGAGACGCTCGGCACCATCTCACAGCTGTCCGTCGGCCTGACACACGCGTGCGCGGTGTTGTCCGTGCAGCGCGGCATGTGGTGTTGGGGGCGAAATTTGTTCGGCGAGTTGGGTGATGCGAGCGCGGTCATCCGGCGCGAGGGCACCGGTGTGTGGCCAGATGGAGTGCACCGACAAGGTGTCGGAACCGCCACATCCGCGCGAGTTATCGCTGCCGGTGACGTGTCATGCGGAGACAGCCAATACGTGAACAGCGGCACTGGTGCAGCCGGTGCGCAATGCGGTGCACCGTCAACTGCAGGCCACATCACCACCTTGCCTGCAGATGCAGTTCTTGCACTCGGCGATCTGCAGTACCCCGACGGTGAATGGGAGAACTTCGACTACTACTACCGCGACACGTGGGGAACGTTTGCGAGCAAGACATTCCCGATGCGCGGCAACCATGAATATGGCGTGCCCGGGGCGTACGGATACTCACGCTTCTTCGGACCAAACTCGCAGTCCTACTACTCCACTGACTTTGGTCCCTGGCGTGCGCTCATCGTCGATTCTTGGTGTCTTGGACAACTCTTTGACGGTTGCTCAGCGACGTCTCCACAGTCGCAGTGGTTGGCCACTCAGCTTCGTCAGGCATCCGCCGAGGGGAAATGTGTCGTCGTGGCGATGCATCATCCACTTGTGTCGAGCGGCCGTTACGGAACCGTGTCGGTCTCTGATTTGTGGCGCATCGCAGTCGATGGCGGCGCAGATCTCATGCTGGCAGCACACGACCACATCTACGAACGGTTCGCAGCACTCGGCAACGACGGTCGGCCGCGCGATGGAGGACCTCGTTTCTTCATCAGTGGCCTCGGTGGAGCACCAGCTCACAATTTCATCACCACGGCCGCCGGCAGTGAATTCCGCTATCGCACAAACCATGGTGTGCTCGACCTGACATTCACCGAACGCGGATACACGTGGTCATTCGTCAATTCACTCGACGCCACTGTCGTCGATTCGGGCTCTGCATCATGTGCACCGTGATGCGGAACGTCGACTAAGAACGTCAATCAGGGTCTGACGACCTGTTATCAATGTGACATGGCTCGAACTCTCTTTGACGAGGACTATTACCGGCGCTTCTATTCGGACAAACCTGTTCACACGAAGCGCAAGATCGGGCAACTCGCTCAGGCAGTCGATTCGTTTTGCCAGTGGTGGGATCTTCCCGTGCGCAGTGTGCTCGATGTCGGTGCCGGCCCGGGTTATTGGCGTGACTGGTACAAAGAGAATCGTCCTCGCGTGACGGTGCACTCGACAGATATCAGCGAGCACGCCTGCAAGAAGTTCAGACACGAGCTTCGTGACATCACCACGTGGCGACCAGAACGCACGTACGACCTCGTCATTTGCCACGGCGTATTGCACTACCTCACCGATGCTGGCGCACAAAAAGCCATCGAGAACCTTGCGGTTGCGTGTCGTGGAATCCTCTACGTGGAAGCTCCGACGTCGCATGACCTCGAGCATGTCGTCGACAAGCGTGCCACTGACATGAATGTGCGGTCACGCAGCGGACAGTGGTACCGCAGGCAACTTGGCAAACACTTCGTGCAAGCCGGTGCAGGAATGTGGGTCAGCCGAAAAGTCAGCCTCGCTCTCTACGAGCTTGAGCGCACCAAAGATTGACGACTGGACGTCACAGAAGCACGATGACGGCCGCTACGGAACGAGGATGACCTTGCCTGCGATCTTGCGGTTCTGCATATCCGTGAGCGCCTGAACAGCTTCTGACAACGGATACGACTTCGGCTCAACCGGGCTGAGTCGTCCATCAGCAATCCACTCGAGAACTGTCTTCAACATCTGCTGGTGTTCTTTCGGATGGCGGCCGACCCACGCACCCCAATCGACGCCCGTGATGCGCCTGTTGCGCAGCAACACTTGGTTCGCTGGAAGAGACTGGATGCCACCGACGAATCCGACCACGAGGTACTGGCCGTCTTCTCCGAGTGCACGCAAACATGTCGCACCAAGGTCGCCGCCGACTGGGTCGTACAAGTAGTCGATGCCCCCCCCGGCAAGTTCTTTCGCACGCTCTTTCACATCTTCACTCGAAGAGTCGATTGTCGCGAATGCGCCTTTGCTGGCAGCCAGTTCACGCTTGTCAGCCGACGAGGCGGCGGCGATGACACGCAGACCGAGTGCGCGGCCCAAGTCGACTGCAGCAAGTCCGACACCACCGCCTGCCCCGAGTACGAGCATGGTCTTGCCCGCTTCGACATTCGCCCTGTTGACAAGTGCGAACCAGCCGGTGAGATAGCTCTGCATGAACGTTGCGCCTTGACCATCGCTCATTGCGTCAGGACTTCGAAACACACGCAACGAATGAGTCACCACTTCGTCGGCGAATCCACCCAATCCGACGGGGGCGAACACGCGATCACCGACTGACACCGTGGCGACGGCACTGCCGACTTCGGTAATGCGCCCGACAACTTCGGAACCAGGCCGAAACGGCAACGGTGGCTTGACCTGGTACTTGCCCTCGCACAACAGCGCATCGACGAAGTTCACGCCGCATGCCGTCACAGCGATGCGCACATCGCTCTCGCCCACCGGTGGCGTGGGCTGGTCCTCCATCACGAGGCCGTCGAGTGGTCCGAATTGATTGCAGACGAGGGTTCGCACCCGTGAAACAGTACTAGTGGGTCCTGAACTTGAGATAGTTGGCAAACAGTCAGCGCAATGCTCGACGCAAGCGGCGAGGCAACGCCGAAAGGAACCTCTCACGCTGTGCTTGCTCCGCTCGATCGACCCCGTAATGGGCTATCCAGGTGCTGCGACACCGCACATGGCACAACACACGCAAGCCGCGGCGAATAGTGGTCTTCCCCGGTTCGCCTTCGAGAGCATTCACCCAGCGCGACGAGCCATACGTCGTGACGACGACGAGTCGTCGCACATGCGTGAGTCCGGCGTGCAAGCGAGACGCACCCTCAGGAAACGTCCATGCGACGCCCTGCATCAACACGCGGTCGAACCAACCCTTCATGATCGCTGGTGGCGCTGACCACCAACTCGGGTACACGAACACAATCGACTCACACCAGCGCAAGTCATTCACATGCGAGGCGAGCAGCGAATCTCCACTGGTCTTCAGTTCAGGATCAGCAAAATGGTTGTGTTTCTCTGTCGCTGACAACACCGGATTGAAACTCTCGTGCCACAAATCATGCAACCGCACGTCATGACCATCGGCGGTAAGTGATTGGATTGTTCGATCACACAGTGCACGCCCGTACGAGTCAGCGAGCGGATGGGCGAACAGTACGAGGACGTTCACAACTGTTCTATCTTCTTACGGACCAGGTTCAGGAAAGCTGACCGTTCAGAGTCTGACGCACCATCGATTCCGTACAAGGGAATCCATGTGGACTTCGTGCGCCACGAGGTGTTCAACCTCAGAGCTCTCAACAATGTCCGCCTCCCAGCGTCTTTCATGAGCTTCACATACAGCCACTTCGACCCGTAGGTCGTGATACCGACGATGCGTCGAACGTTGCGAAGACCAGGTCGCACCTTGTTGTTTTCGTCGAAGACGAAGGCCACACCCGGACGCATCACCCGCTCAAGCCAGCCCTTCAACTGCGCCGGAAGCGTCGACCACCAAGTCGGATACACGAACACCAGTGCCTCAGCCCAGCGAACCGTATCGATGTGCGTCGTGATGTCGTCCGCGACCTCTGGGCTGACTGCCTTGTACGAGCGCAATTCCCCGGCGGCCATCACGGCATTGAAATTCTCTGTGGAAAGATCGATGACACGGACATCATGTCCGCCCAAACGAGCGCCGTCTCGTGCAGCGTCACGTAGTGCGGCTGAGAAACTGTCTGCAACTGGATGACAGTGAATCACCAGCACGCGCATGACATCAGACTAGGTGCGTGCGAGCTTCACCCGAAGATTGTCACGACAACAGCGCGATGACCTCGTTTAGACGCTCCGCGTGGATTGACTCTTCACGACCATTCAGACGAAGCAACTTCGCGACTTCTTCGTCGGGCTCGTTGTCTGCCCAAAACTGATAGCCGGCGTCGCCGTTCACTTCGCCTTTGATCATTCCTTTGAACGCTTCGACATCGAGGGTCGGCGGCATCGGTATGGGAAGAATTTCTTCGACCGCAGCGCTCGGCTGCCACTCGTGTCCCAACTTGATGCTGATGGCCTTGGCGATTCGCCGCGCATGTGCTCGCTCTTCACGGCCGTTGCGCAAGAGCAGCTCAGCAGCCTTTTCGTTTCCGACAATGGCAGCGACTTTTTCATAGAACACTTCACCCGAGATCTCGAGCTGGTACACCACTTCCATGGCCGGCACATCGAGCTGAGTGACACCGGCGAGAGCGGCGCCTGCGTTGTAGAAATTGCGTTCTGTCATGGGCACGTCCTATCACCCGCGAAGGTCGTCTGCGACGGCCAACACCAGATTGCGTCCCTCGTCATCAAGTGATGCGAGGTATTGGTCGTCAATCTCGTTGGCAAACAACACTCGGTCGACGTCCTGGTGGCCAGGTTTTTCCATCCAGATTGCGTGCAACAGAAACGGCACGGTTGAGCCCCGTGGAGCACGTGCCACGGCGACAGGGCCTTGGCTCACGTCGGCTGCATCGAAGCATTCGACTCGGAACCCGTCATCGTTCAGCACCGGCACGACGACGTAACCCGCTCCACCGCTTGACGAGCGAGCGAACGCTGGTGACGTGGGTAGGTCCTCTGGCCCCGAGAACCGATGCTGTGCGATCAGCCGAAGTCCACCGTGTTCAAATGTGGTGAGCGATGGACGAGTGTCCGCCCCCATGAACATGCTCGCGTCGACCCTTTCACCATAAATGTCAAGCACCCGACGAGCGAGCATGTCAGGACGAAACCCCTGCGTCACGACGTGATGAACGTCTGAATCGTGCCCGTCACCATTGACCGCAGCCGATGCTGACAACTGAATATTCCACATGAACGGATGCGCAGACACAGCTTCGACGCCCACTTCGCCGCGCTCGGGATGAAAACACATTTCAGACATCGTCTGAAGTGACATTCCCATTTGGTAGAAGCCGTGGTGCTCCCGAGCAATCGGCTCGCCGTGCAGATTGACATCGTCTGCACGTAGGCGATAACCCAAATCTGTGAGGTTCATGTGTTCAAACAACACACGCACGCCAGATGAGTCGTCCCAATGTGCGTAATAGTGCCCGGTAGTCGGCCCGAACTCAGCGCGGTGGTATCGCACCGGTGTGCCCGGAGACGTGACCAGAAGATCGTCTTTACGAACGAAATACACGGGGACTCGCTCGTCAATTGTCACGGTTCGCTCACCGCCGAACACTTCGTTCATGTCAGCCTTGAAATTTCCGGAGTCAGCCATGACCAACCAATCACGCGATTGTGAGACCGTGTGCATCGACCCGACGACCAACGCTCCGTCGAGAGGCCACGACTTGACCTCGGTCGTCGTGCCGTCGTAACGGACGACATGCGGCTGCAATCCCCCGGCGGTGAAGACCAGCTTGACTGTCCACATGCAAGATCGTTCGTGGTCGACAACCGGATGTGCGGTCGAGAAAATCTGCGGCATCACTGTGCGTGATCCGAACGAGTCCCCGCCCCAGCTGCGAGATGATCCCACTTCGCCAAGAAATGTCATCGTCGATGGGTCAATTTCGACTGGTCGACCGACGTCCCATGTCGCGAACAATCGTCCGTTCCACTGGAGTGGTGCTGTGTTTGCCATGTTGGCGTGTCCATACGGTGAATCAAGACCCATCGTGCCACCAGTGAATCGACCGGCAGCTTTGTCATGGAGGCGCTTGATCGGTGTGTCGTGTTCATGTACACGCCACGCCAATGCCCCGGCACCTGCGCCGTGTCGACCTGGTGTGAGGGTCAACCTGACCATCGCCCCGAAACCGAACAGCTGATACGTGAGTCGTGGGTCTCCAACCGGCGCACTGATGAACACGTCACCTGAAATGTCACTTGGCCACGTTCCCTCAATCGCGAGATCAAGGTCGGCGAGTGGCGACGTGAGTATCGATGTCGGAGTCGACATGTCCTGACTTTATGCGCATCTGTGAGTTGCTAGGACCGTTGCCGAGAGTGGTGCTCACGACGCAACTACGGTGGAGTCATGCCCGAGTTGACCGGTGACTTCGACACAGGCAAATTGCCCCGTATTGCCCAAGGCTCCGTCACGGTCACAATCGCGCGTACGGTCGAGCCCGGCCACGATGCTCGTTTTCTCGCGTGGAGCGACGAGATGCTCACTGCAGTACGAACTGCCGAGGGTTGTCTGGGTGCGATGACGCTTCGCCCGGGAGCCGACAGCGACGAGTACCACATGGTGTTTCGGTTTGTCGACGTCATTCACTTGCGTCGTTGGGAACGATCACCGAAGCGCGAAGAATTGCTCGGTCTCGTCGATGACATCATCAAGAGCGAACGCATCACCGTGACTCCGGGTACCGATCAATTCTTCAACGCCCAATCAGAGGCGCAGCCACAACAATCGCGCACTCGCAAGTTCCTCGCCGACACTGCCTGGGTGTACCCCATCGCACTGGGCTTCACGGTCATCGTTGCCCCGTATGTCGGAAATCTTGATCTGCTTCCGCGTGTTCTCATCTCGACATTGTTCGTCGGCGCGACGAGCAAATACGCGACTGAGCCTGTTCGCAAGTGGTGGCGCCGACGCAAGATGCTTCCGCAAGGCGTCGTACTTCGCTGAACCTTGTTGTAATGACGAAACGTCAGGCTGGAACAACGGCGCGGCGCACTGGACGATCCCATCCGGGCTGACCAGTCGATTTCGGCCGCGGCCACAGACCAGGTCCCATCTCGACCATGCCGTGGTGGGTGCTGTAGTCACCGAGCAAGTTGAGGAACGGCACCGCATCGAATGCTTCTGGTCCGCGCACACCTGTGCCTTTCCAACTTCCGTTCGCCAACAACTCGATCGCAACGACCGGACAAATGGCTGTCTGCCACAACACTGCTTGAGAACCCCATTCGCGCATCGTGGTCTCGTTGTCAGCCACGTGATACAGGTATACCTCACGGTGCTCACCGTCATAAGTGCCCTTCACCCATGTTCCCGCACAGGTCTTTCCGTGCATGAGGTGTCCGAGCTTCGAAGGGTTCGGCAACACCGTCGCGAGCACGTCGCGTGGCGCGACGTGCACATCGCCGACTTTGATTCGTTCTTTGCTGTCGAGACCTAAATAGGCGAATGTCTTCAACCAGTCGATGAACTCGGCACCAAGTCCGTACTTGAATGTCACTCGCTGACAATCGATCTCTCGCGGAATGAGCACGACTTCTTCGTGCTCCACGTTGACACACTCGACCGGTCCGATTCCCGCCGGAAAATGGAACACTTCCGGTTCACTGAAACATTCGGTGGTGTACAAACCACGATGCTTGTCCCACACGATTGGGGGGTTCAGACACTCCTCGATGGTGGTCCAGATGGAAAATGTCGGTGCGAAGTCAAGTCCGTCGATGGACAAGTTCGATCCGTCACGCACACCAATTTCGTCGATGGTGTCGAACAGATGGTCGGCTGCATAGCGAGCGAACACGTCGCTCAGACCCGGCTCGACTCCCATACCGATGAGTGCAAGAAGACCCTTTTCGCGCCATGCGCCGTCATCGGAGATCTGGTCAGCACCGAGTGGCTTGCCCACTTCTTCATACGGATTCGTGGGATGCGGCTCACTCAGGTTCATGGCCATGTCGACGTAGTTTGCGCCCGCCTTAAAACACGCGTTGAAGATGATCACGTTCAAGCGGGGGTCGCACGCATTCACCACCACATCGGCCTTGACGGACTGGATGAGGTTCACAACGTCAGATTCACTTCGCGCATCAACCTGCGCGGCGGAGAATTTTCCTGGGTCGTCCAGGGCGGAAATGGCCTGTTCTGCGCTCTCCTTGCTGATGTCAGCGAGGACGAACGAGTCGAAGAACGACCGGGTCTCTGCGATGGATGCCATTGAGGCTCCCACACCGCCTGCTCCTACTACGAGGATATTCATGATTCACCACTGCTACGCGGGGCGTACCCTGCTCATGCTTTCTTTGTGCAATTCAACGCATTTGCATTGAATCGTGGTCACATTCTACAGGGTTAGAAAACGTTCAGCAGGTCGACGACAAAGACCAGTGTCTCTCCGCCTTTGATGACCCCGCCAGCACCCTGGCTTCCATATCCCATATGGGGTGGAATGGTGAGTCTGCGTCGACCCCCCACTTTCATTCCGGCGACACCATCGTCCCAACCGGAGATGACCTGACCCGCGCCAAGTCGAAATTCGAAAGTGTCGTTGCGATCCCACGATGCATCAAACTGGCGCTGCGTGCTCCATGCAACTCCTACGTAGTGCACATCGACACTGCGACCTTTCACTGCCTCATCGCCCGTGCCCACGACCAAGTCTTCGATGAGGAGATCAGCCGGTGGTTCACCAGCTGGAATTGCGACGTCAGGTTTTGAACTCATTCATTTACAATAGTCAGCGCACTTAGACGACGTGAAGCACAGCGGAACATCAGTCGAAGGTGATACTTTGCCTTGCCGATGAGTACGGAACCGTCCCCACGTTCTGCGATGGAACTCGCACTCTCCATGGGAGATGACATTCCGGGGCCTGACTCAATTTCCTCTGAATCACACGAGCTTGTCACCGCCGTACGCGAGTTGCTCGACGCCGTCATGCGCACCGACGTCGACGATGCCACCAAAGCATCAATCACGACTGATCTTGCCACCATCATCAGTCGACTCCGCTCGAAGGAACGACAGCCATACATCACCGTCGTACGCCATGTGAACGGGCGAATCGAAAACGTCACGCAGGCGGGGTCGGGGCCGCTCAATCCGCGTGCACCAATCGTGTCGTTCGATCGTGTGCCAGTGCCGGGAAGCACCTATGCACCGGTTGAAGTGACAGCCCATGCGGTACTCGACGCATCCATGTCGGGACCGCCTGAGAAGGCCCATGGCGGCATAGTGGCCACCATGCTCGACGAAGTGCTCGGCGTCGCATCGACCGCTGCGGGTGCAAGCGGTCTCACTGTCGCGCTCAACATTCAATTCCGTGCGGGCACACCACTCGGTGTGCCGCTCACCGTCACTGCCCGCGGTACCGGGGTCGACGGTCGAAAATCTTTCGCCAGTGGCGAAGTTCGCCATGGTGACACAGTGGTTGCAGAAGCCACTGCGGTGTACGTGTCAGTACACAAGTAGGCACACGCACTCAGGTGCGTGCGTGCTCACCGAGTGCGCGAATGGGAGTCAAGCGACGGTGCAATTTGAATCGCTCGACAGCACATCGCTGCACGTGCGCGACGGCCTCATCGACGCTGTCGGTGACGAGCAGCAAGTCGAGGTCCTCGCGATTGATCGTTCCGTGCGTCACCATGTCGTCGAGTTGAGCGACTAGGGAGGACCAATACTCGGTGCCCATGACCACCATCGGAAAGTCGTGGATCTTGGCAGTCTGAATAAGCGTGAGCGCCTCGAAAAGTTCGTCAAGTGTGCCGAATCCGCCGGGCATGACGATGAACGCATATGAATACTTGACGAGCATCACCTTGCGCACGAAGAAATACCTGAAGTCGACCGACACGTCCAGATACGGGTTGGCGTGTTTCTCGCGCGGCAAGTTGATCGTGCATCCGACGCTGAATCCGCCGGCATCTTTTGCGCCCCTGTTTGCAGCTTGCATGATGCCCGGGCCGCCGCCGGTCATGACGGTGAAGCCGAGACGACTCATCTCGGATCCGACACGGCGTGCAAGTTCGTAATCGTGCGTTCCTTCAGCGATGCGCGCTGAACCGAACACGGTGACGCACGGTCCGACGAAGTGCAGGCGCCGGAATCCGTTGATGAGCTCTCGTGTCACTCGGGTGACTGTGCCCAGCTCTCGTAGTCGAGTGCGCGGCCCATCGAGAAAAGAGCGCTCTGAATATTCAATGTCTTCAAGGTTTGAATTCATGTCGCTCACCACAACCATGATGCATCGAGTTTGCGCACATCGTCACAACCGAGCAGATGCATCGTCTCGGTCAATTGTGCCGTCAATACATCGTGCACCGCGGCGACCCCTGCATCACCGGCGAGTGCGAGACCATAGAGGTACGGACGTCCGATGAACACTGCCCGCGCTCCGAGCGCCATAGCTTTGGCGATATCAGAGCCGTGTCGCACACCACCATCCATGTACACCTCGGCACGGCCCGCGACTGCGTCGACCACTTCGGGTAGGGCTCGCAGTGTCGCTGGGGCACCATCGAGTTGTCGACCGCCATGGTTCGACACGATGATTGCGTCTGCGCCCACATCGACTGCACGTAGGGCATCTGCTGCGGTGAGGATTCCCTTGACCACCACGTTGCCGGTGAATCTTTGACGAATCCATTCGACGTCGCCCCATGCGGGCGGACTGTTGAAGATCGACGCGTGCGTGTTCACCTCTGCAAGTGATGGTGCATCGACCACGTTCGCCACGTGGAACGGCATGCCCGCTCGCATGAACCGCCACAGCCACCGTGGACGAACAATCGACATCGGCCCGAATCGTGTGATGGTGGTGAAATTCAGTGCGAGCGGGAACACGACCTTGTTCCGTGTGTCGCGCTCACGACTGGCCGGAACGTTCGTGTCGAGTGTGAGGACGATCGCACCGTAACCAGCGGCTTCTGCGCGTTCGACGAGACTCATCGCCCCTGCGCGACCACCGAGGAAGTACAACTGGAACCACTTCGTGGCGTTCGACGCGGCGGCGATGTGCTCGAGTGATTTGCTCGAATACGAACTGATTGCGGCGATTGTTCCACGACTCTCGGCAACGCGCACTGTGCCAGCCTCGGCGGCTGGGTGCATGGTGCCCATCAAACCGCACGGAGCAAAAAGAAGTGGGCTGTTCAGTTCCTGTCCGAGCACCGTTGTCTTCAATGAAATCGATGCCGGTGGTTCACCCATACGTGGTCTGAAGGTGATGTCGCCAAATGCATCACGATTCGCGGCCATCGTCCGCTCTGCACCTGAACCACCATCGATGTAGTCGAACACCATGCGCGGAAGGTGTCGACGCGCACGTTCTCGAGCATCTTCGATGTTCACGAAGCGGGCACGACGATGCAATGTCGAATGGTTCGAATCAGGCACCCACTCAACATAGTGTCGAGGTCGTGCCAACGACGTCGAAAGCGGTTCCGCGCGAGGCGTGGGTGGTCCTCTTCGCGAGCGCACTGTGTATGTCCCAGTCGGGCTTGGCCCTGTCAATCACCAATGTCGCCTTCCCGAGCATTCGAGACGACTTTCCCTCCATCAGCACGTCGACTTTGTCGTGGGTCATCAACGTGTACACGATCATGGCAGGAGCATCGCTGATTGTCAGTGGCATCATCGTCACGAAGTACGGGCCACGACGCATGTTGCTCGTCGGTGCAGGGTTGTTCGCGGCGTCGGCTCTGGCATGCGGTCTCGCACCCAACATTCCGCTTCTTCTCGTCGCTCGGGTGTTTCAAGCCTTCGGTTCAGCTTTGGCCACTCCTGCAGGAATCGCGCTCTTGGTGGCGGCGTTTCCCGACTCACATCGCGCCACTGCGGTCACTGGCTACACGGCTGCTGGCCAGATCGCTGCGGCACTTGGTCCGTCACTCGGCGGTGTCATGGTCGACGCTGGGGGCTGGCGGTGGGCGTTCTTTGCGATGGTGCCGAGCGGTTCCATCGGAATGTTGCTCATCTTGAAGTTCGTAAAAGAGGACCGTCGCGCGATGACTGACGCGCGACCTGACATTCCCGGTGCAGTTCTCATCATGTTGTCGATGAGTCTGATCATCGGCGGCCTTGTGCAAAGCCGACCTTGGGGCTGGAGCGACCCGCGTGTGTTGCTAGGTATCGCCCTCGGTGCAGCGCTCATCGCATACCTGGTCAAGCGCAGCCGTGATGCAGAGTTCCCCATCATTGACCTCTCACTTTTTCAATTCGCCACGTTTCGTTCGTCGAATGTGGGAACGCTCGTGTTTGGAACTGGTTTCTTTATCGTGTTCTTCGGATACGTGCTGTTTCTCACTGACGTATGGGATTACAGCGCGCGAGACGCCGGCATCCTGCTCACACCACTCGCGCTCTGCGGAGCAATCATGGCGCCCATCACCGCGCGATTCCTGCGCACCCACGGGACGCAGACCCTTCTCATCCCAGGAGGCGTGCTGTTTGCCGCAGGCGCTCTCGTCATGTTCATCGCTGCTGGTGACGATCCGAACATTCTCGGAGTGTGGGTTCCGTCAATCCTGCTAACGGGAATCGGTTCTGGCGTCGCCTGGCCGTGTCTATATGCCGGAGTCGTCGCAGACGTTCCTGCGAATCGGTATGCCGCTGCAAGTGGGCTGAACCAGACGATTCAACGAATGGGCACGGCGCTCGGTGTTGCAATTGCCGCAGTGCTTCTCGGTGAAACTGTCGGCCAAGACACCGTCGGCCACTTTGATCGCATCTTCATCACATCAGGGCTCTGCGGATTGGTCGCAGCGATTCTCGCTGCGGTCCTTGCGCGCAACGCGCGACCCGGCTGAGCCACAGACGTCAGAACCTCCGCAGACTGATACCGTTTCCTCACACGCAAGCGAAGCATCGAGGAGTGTCCATGGGAGTCGAAGACGTCTCAAAACGTTTTGCGCTTGTCGACTTTGCCTCGACGCATGCGTCACTGGCACACGACTCTGCACGACTCGCCATTTCCGGGCCCGGAACGCGTGGCCTCGCACCTATCGCCTTTGCACTCGGAACTGACGCCGTCACGTTCATGCCCGGAGACACGGCGGCAATTGTGGCCGGGATTCATGAATCTGCTTCGTGCGTGGTGAGGTTCCGAGATGAACGTTCCTTCTCGGACTTCTTCCACGAACTTCGCACAGCACCCGGTGCCCACATGACCGGGGGTGTCACCTACGACCGCGGTGGTTTCGGCATGTTCGACGAATGGGAACCGTCGATACGTGCGATCTACCAGGGTCGTGAAGTGTTCGACCCTGTAAAGATCGACCGCACACGCATCAACCGAGTGTTCGAGTTTGACGACAACTCCGACATCGCCATCGGACAATTCGTCACTGAATTCGGCTTTGCGGTGGTGAGAAACGCCTTCTCAGCCGAAGAGATTGCTGAGATGAACACCGCGCTATCACGTCTCGAACAAGAAGCGAACAGCGAAACACCAAACACGTGGTGGACAACCACCCCAGAAGGCTCTGACGTTCCATGCCAAATCCACTACGCCACGATGCGCGCACCCGAGATTGCCTGGATTGAACATGACTCGCGCGTCACACGCTTGATGAACGCGTGCTTACCTGAACTAGTCGCCCACTCTGACCGCATGAACGGACACTTCGCCGTACTGAAACGCCCTGGTGCACGCACAGGCTTGACCGATCTCACCTGGCACATCGACTGCGGTCTCGGAGGACACACACTGTTGTGCCCCGGTCTTCACATCGGCATCCAACTGACTGCTTCCAATCCAGAGCTTGGTGGATTCTCGGTCCTTGCAGGTTCACAATTCTCATCCGTACGGCGTGCTGCCGTCGACACAGACACGTGGCCTGTCGTCACCGTCGACACACAACCTGGTGATGTCACCATCCATGTCCCACATGTCATGCATGCAGCCCCTCCCCCGACGACGACCGGAGATGGTCGCCGTACGTTGTACCTGGGGTTTGGTCAGCCACTCGCACACGACATCATCGGTGCGGGCAACTCCTTCGATGACTTGTTGGCAACGACCAACGGTTGAACCAGTAGCGACGAATCGTCAGCGTGCTATTTGTTTTCTTCAACGTCGTCGAACGATGGCAACTGCCAGTTCATCTGCATCGCCAGTAGTCGCAGTGAGAATGTGACTGCGACACCCGCCCACCGCGTGACGTCATCGGCACTGTCGGTTTCTGCGAGCAACACTGTCGTCACCGATCCGGCGAGTGCGGCCAGCGCGTAGATCTGCCCACCGAAGATGAGTGGTCGCCGCATCGCAAGTAGGTCGCGGATCACACCTCCACCAGAGCCCGTCAATACTCCGAACACGACGGCACTCCATGCGGGAACGCCAGCAGCATGTGCTGCAAGCGCACCGCTCACCGAGAATGCCGCCAGACCACCGGCGTCAGCGATGAGCACAGCGCGCGGAGAATCAAGTGACACATGCGGAACTCGGTGGCCGACGGCGATGACGACAATCGCGACAGCGCCCGCAACCGCAATTGGCCACGCTTCGTTCACCCACCACACAGGGGTGTTGCCAAGCAAAATGTCGCGAAGTGTTCCTCCACCGACGGCGCTGACGACTGCAAGAACGATGACCCCGAGCCAATCCATTTGGCCGCGGACTGCCACTGCACCACCCGACAATGCAAAAGCGACGACACCGAGCACTTCAAGCA
>SXGQ01841792.1_pt1 | contig 16643 bp, 13 predicted proteins | sample 3178371 | NCBI WGS metagenome assembly SXGQ01 (sample SAMN11356859, study PRJNA531348) | freshwater metagenome | isolation source: freshwater sample F1-20 | place: China: Fuxian Lake, Yuxi | collected 2017-12-25
CGATGAGTTCGGTGGCGTTGTCGCCGATGATGTGTGCGCCGAGGAGTTCGCCGTGTTTTTTGCCGTAGAGGAGTTTGGCGAAGCCGTCGGGTTCGCCGGAAGCGATGGCTTTTCCGATGGCGACGAAGGGGATTTTGCCGACGGTGTATTCGATGCCTGCTTCCTTGAGGGCGCGTTCGGTTTTTCCGACGGAGGCGACTTGGGGGTGGCAGTAGGTGCAGCCGGGGAAGTTGTTGACTTTGCGGGGTGTGTGGCCGGGGACGTAGAGGCCTTCGACGGCTTGGACAGCTTCGAAGGAGGCGACGTGGGCGAGCCATGGCGGGCCGGTGATGTCGCCCGCGGCGTAGACGCCGGGGATGGAGGTTTCGTAGCGGTCGCCGACCTGGATGTAGCCGCGATCGGTGAGGGCGGGTTGGGTTCCGCCGGGGAGGACGGGTTGGATGCCGATGGCGACGAGGCAGACGGGTGCGGTGATGGTGCCGTTTTCCTTGGGTCCTTCGACGGTGAGGGAGACGGAGGTGCCGTTGTCGGTGGCTTGGGTGATTTTGGTGTTGGTGAGGACGCGGATGCCTTGTTTGATGAGGGATTTTTCGAGGGCGTCGCCGACTTCATCGTCCTCGACGGGGAGGATTCGGGGGGCCATTTCGACGAGGGTGACCTTGGTGCCGAAGGCGTTGTAGATGTAGGCGAACTCGACGCCGATGGCGCCGGCGCCGATGATGATCATTTCCTTGGGCTGTTGTGGGAGGATCATGGCTTCCTTGGAGCCGATGACGGAGGTGCCGTTGAAGGGGAGGTTGGGGAGGCCGCGGGATTTGCAGCCGGTGGAGATGAGGATGTCCTTGGTTTCGTAGAGGGTGCGGCTGCCGTCGTTGCCGACGACGCCGACTTTTCCGGAGCCTTCGATGGAGCCGAAGCCGCGGATGTAGTCGACTTTGTTTTTCTTGAAGAGGAATTCGATGCCGCCGGCGAGGCGGTCGGAGACTTTGCGCGAGCGGCCGATGACGGCGGCCCAGTCGTAGGAGATGCCTTCGATTTTGAAGCCGAACTCGGTGGCGCGGTGGGCGAGGGTGTGGTAGAGTTCGGCGTTTTTGAGGAGAGCTTTGGTGGGGAGGCATCCCCAGTTGAGGCAGGTTCCGCCGGCGCGGTCGGATTCGACGCAGGCGACTTTTTTACCGAGTTGTGAGGCGCGGATGGCGGCGACGTAGCCGGCAGGGCCGCCACCGATGACAATGAGATCGTAGGCCATGAAGTGGAGAGGTGCGGGGTTGCGGCGGGAGACTGCCGCCCGTGGGCGGGGATGTCAAAGGGTAAGCGGGGTGGAAGTGGGGTGGAATTTTGTGGGGATTTTCGGGTGGTGGGTTGGGTGGTGGTGATTGCGGAGATGACGTTTCCGCTATGGGTTGCTCAGAAGGTGATCTTTGTAATGGTTGTTGGGGGATTGATTTTTCGGGTGATTGAGGCGATGGAACCGCAGTTTTTCTGAAGAGGGGAAAAGGTGCGTCCGAGTTGGTGGCTCTTGGATTGGCGATTGCCTAAAGGTTCCTGATGATTTATTCAAGCAAAGTGACTGTGATACGTAACACCCTGATTCTAACTGCCGCCCAATTGGCGTTTTCGACGCAGTGTCTTGAGGCGTGGACGCCGGGGACTTATCCGGCGACGATGGGGAGTCATGGGTTTACGGTGGATACGAGTGACCGCAATGATGTGGTGGGGTTCTGGCATGCGGTCTATCAGGCATCGGAAGGATATGGTTCGTTCAAGGATTTCGCGGCGCAGTGGGGTGTGAATTATACGGCGGGGTCGCCGTTTACGAATTCGGAGGGTGTGAATCCGGCGGGTTTGGTGACGCACACGGAGCGGCGGGTGAATTATTTCCGGGCGATGGCGGGGATTCCGGCTTCGGTTAGACTGAACACTTCGTCGACGGTGAGGATCGATGTCGGGGATTTGTATTTGCCGCCGGGGACGACGACGAAGGCGGCGGCGGTGCAGCGGTCGGCTTATATGATCATCAGGACGTATGGGACGAATCTTGCGCTGTTAGGGAATCCTAATGCGGCGTTGAGCCATAATCCGGTGCCGGGGAGTTGTGTGGCGTGGACGACGGCGGCGTGGAACTCGAATTTCCGGGGGAATCTGGCGCGCGGATTTTATGGGCCAGGGGCGGTGGATGCGTATTTGTCAGAAAATGTGGGTGGGTTGTCGGACTGGAATTCCGGGTTGGGTCACCGGCGATGGGTTTTGAATCCCGGAGCGACGACATGGCGACGGGCGATACGCCGGGATCATACAATCCGGCGTTGGGTGAAGTGAGGCCGCCGACGAACACGTTGTATGTGGTGCAGAAGCCGGATGAGCAGACCGCGGGGTTGACGCCGTTTGTTTCGTGGCCGAATGCGGGGTATTTTCCTGCGATGTTCAACACGCGGTTCTGGTCATTGAGTCGGGCGGGTGCGAATTTTTCGGCGGCGACGATTTCGATGACGACGGAGGATGGTGTGGTGGTGCCGGTGGTGAAGCAGGCGTTGGTGGGCGGGCTTGGTGAGAATACGTTGGTGTGGGAGGTGCCGGAGTCCGCGAGGGTTCAGACGGTGAGTGCGGACACGCGTTATCACGTGACGGTTTCGGGGATGACGGGGACGGGAGTTCCGGCGAGTTACAGTTATTCGGTGACGCTGATGGATCCGAATGTGGTGACGAGCGATCAGAATTTGGTCGGGACGGCTTCGCCGCCGACGACGGGGGTGGCGAAGCTGTTGTTTAGTGTGCCTTCGAAGGCGGAGGGGTTTCAGGTGAATGCGTTCCAGCCGGTTTCGACTGCTTGGACGGAGGGAGGGGAGGATGCGACGCAGGCACTTGTGTTGGATCGGAGGTATTCACCTGCGAGTTATGATCTGAGGGCTGCGATCAATAGTTATGGTGGTGTGCCTTCGAATTTTTTCCGGTCGGGGAGCAAGGCTCTGCGGCTAACGTTTCCGACGGGGTATGATTTGTTGGTGAACGGGCCGAGGGATCAGATTTTCGAGTTGGACCGGATGATTGTTCCGAAGGTGGGTGGGGAGTTGAGTTTTTATCATCGTCAGGCGTTGATGACCTCGCTGACGCGTTTGAGGGTGGAGACTTCGGCCGATGACGGGGTGACGTGGACTGCGGCGGGGTCTGATGTGGTGGGGAACATTGTTTTGAGTCCTACGACCGGGGCGATTTTATCCGGGAACATCGACAATGCTTTCATTTTGAAGACGGTTCCGCTTCCTGTTTCGAGCCAGCCGTTGCGGGTTCGGTTCCGTTATTTCCGGAGCGCGTTCGGAGGGGTTTATGCAATTGACCAGTTGGATGTTCCGAATCCCGGATTTCGCAGCGGGATTTTCATTGATGATATCACGACGACGAATTGCGACTGGTTGGAGTTGAGGAAGACGAACGAGCTGGCGGTTTCGGCGACGTCGATGAATTTCAATTCGACTACTGCCGGGGTTGCGTTGGCGGGTGGGCAGCAATGGCGGCTGCGGATGCGGGCGAAGCTGGGGAACCGGTGGATGCCGTATGGGCCGGTGAAGTCCTTGTCGGTGGTGGCGACGCCGTTGACGGGATTTGATTCGTGGCTGGCGTATGAGAATCCGGATCTAACCGGTGGATTTTCCGGTGATCCTGATGGGGATGGGGTGAAGAACGGGCTGGAGTATGCGTTCGGGAAGGATCCGAGGGTGGCAGATGTGGTCGCTGGGGTGTTGGAGCGGGATGTTGTTTCGAAAGTGCTGATCTTGAGGTTGCCGTTGGCTGCGGCGAAGGCGGGGGTGAGTTATGGGGTTGAGTGGTCGGAGAATTTGGAGAGTTGGTCGAGTGTGGGGACGACGGTGACTTTTGGGGGCGGGCAGGTGATTGGCAAGGCGCCGATGGGGAGTGGGGCGCGGTATGTGCGGTGGAAGGTGACGAAGCTGTGATGGTCTAACGGGTGGAGGCGCGGCGGAGGCGGTCCATGATGGCGACGCCGAGGCCGGTTTCGCTGACGGGTTCGGCGACGATGGCGTCGAGTCCGGCTTCATCGAGGAGGCGCATGGTGAAGAAGAGCCGCAGTGCGGCTTCGGCGAGTTTTCCGCTGCCGGGGCTGAGGCTTTCGATGCATTCCCAATCGTGGAGGGTGACGTAGGGTCCGTCATCCTCGCCTTTGTAGCTGAGGAGGCCGTAACGTTTTCCGGGCTCGGGTTGGAAATCGGACGGTTTTTCTAACAGGATGAGCGGGGTGAGGGGTGCGTAGTGGCTGGCGAGTTGACCGGTTGCCTGGGGGTGGGATTCGGAGATGGCGCGGACTTTTTCGACTTTGCCGTATTTCTGGAGTTCTTCCTTGGTGATGGGACCGGCGCGGTGGAGGTGGAGGATGGGTTTTTTGCCATCGCGAGGTTCGATGGAGACGATGGTGCTTTCGAGTCCCTGGCTGCATGCGCCGGCATCGACGATGAGTGGGATGCGGCCATCGAGTTCCTTGAGGACGGCGGAGGCCGAGGTGGGGGAGATGCGGCCGAAGCGGTTGGCGCTGGGGGCTGCGAGTGGTGAGTTGAGCTCCTTGCCGATGGCGCGGAAGATGGGGTGTGCGCTTTGCCGGACGGCGACGGTGGGGAGTCCGCTGGTGACGAGATCGGGGACGTCGGGGTGTTTCGGCAGGATGATGGTGAGGGGGCCGGGCCAGAAGGCGGAGGCGAGTTGGTTGACGGTTTCCTCGATTTCCGTGGGGACGATGGCGACGCGCTGGAGATCGCCGCGGCGGGCGATGTGGACGATGAGTGGGTCGAAGGAGGGGCGTTCCTTGGCGGCGAAGATTTTTGCGACGGCTTCCGGATTGAAGGCGTCCGCGGCGAGGCCGTAGACGGTTTCGGTGGGGAGGGCGACGATTTCTCCGGCACGCAAGAGGTCGCAGGCAGCTGCGACGGCCTCTTTCATTTCATCATCGGCGGCATGGACGATTCGGGTGTCTGGCACGCGGGGAGATTGCCAGAGGGGCGGCGTGGTTGGCCATGCCTGATTTTCGAGTTTCTTCGGCGGCATGGAAACCGCTAGTGTCGGCTCATGAACGAATCCGGCGCACCGCCGAAAAACATTGTGCTGATCGGCTTCATGGGCTGCGGCAAGTCCACTGTGGGGCGCGAGCTTCATCAACGGCTGGGATATCCGCTGGTGGACATGGATCAAGTGATCGAGCAGACGGCGGGAAAACCGATCAGCCGGATTTTCGCGGAGGAGGGGGAGGTGGCGTTTCGAGACATGGAGACGGCACTGTTGAAGCGGTTGATCGGGGAGACCGGGACGCGTCAGATCATTTCCACGGGCGGAGGAGTGGTGGTGAGGCCGGAGAATCGTGCGTTGCTGAGGCAGCTGGGATATGTGGTGTGGCTTCATGCGCCGGTTGAGGCGTTGGTGGAGCGGACGGGGCGGAACCATCACCGGCCGTTGTTGGTGACGGAGGATCCGGTGGAGCGGATCCGGGTTTTGTTAGATGAGCGCAAGCCGTGGTATGGCGAGACGGCGCATTTGAAGATTGATACGGCGGGTCTGGATTGCGCGGAGACGACGACGGGGATTTTGGAGAGCGCGCGGTATTTTTTCACGCAATGCCTGTGAGTGATGCTGCGGCGGTGGTGAAGGGATTGGCGTTGGAGGCGGGTTTCGACGACTGCCGGATCGCGCGGGCGGGTGAGGCAACGCATGCGGGGGTGTTCCGTGAGTGGCTGGCGGAGGGGTGCCATGGGGAAATGGGTTGGATGGAGCGGACGCCGGAGCGGAGGTGTGATCCGCGTGAGGTGTTGGAGGGGTGCCGGTCGGTGGTGTGTCTGGCGTTGAATTACTATCCGGGTAGTAGTCCGTTCGCGAAGGGGGATGCGGGGGGGTACCGGATTGCGAAGTATGCGTGGAATGATGATTACCACGATCTGATTTTGCCGAAGCTGAAGCGGCTGGATGAGGGGATGGCGGCGCTGGGCGGGGTGCAGCGGTATTATGTGGATACGGGGCCGGTGTTGGAGCGGGATTTCGCGAATGATGCGGGGCTGGGGTGGAACGGGAAATCGACGGTGCAGATTCACCGGCGGCTGGGGACGTGGTTTTTTCTAGCAGAATTGCTGACGACGCTCGACCTAACAGCGGATGAGTCATTCGGGGATCATTGCGGGAAGTGCACGCGGTGCATGGATGCGTGTCCGACGCGGGCGATCATCGCGCCGCACCGGATGGATGCCCGTCGGTGCATGTCCTATCTGTCGCTCGAGAACAAGGGGCCGATCCCGGTGGGGTTCCGGGAGGCGATCGGGGATCGGATTTACGGATGTGACGAGTGCCTGGAGGTTTGTCCGTGGAACCGGTTTGCGGTGGAGAGCCGGGAAATTTCGTTTCATGCGAGGGGCGAGGTGTTTACGCATAAGCTGCGGGACTTTCTAACACTCGATGATGAGGGGTTCAGGCGGTTGTTCGCGAAGTCGCCGATCAAGCGGATCAAGCGGAATCGATTTTTGAGGAATGTTTGTGTGGCGTTGGGGAATGTGGGGACGGCAGAGGATCTGGCTGCGTTGGAGGTGGCGGCGGCGGATGTGGATCCGTTGATTGCCGAGCATGCGGCGTGGGCGGTGGGGAGGGTGCGGGTGCGGATTTCCTGTTAGATTATTCCTCGCCGTCGAATTCCCAGACGCGGTTGGAGCCGAGGTGGGAGGAAAGGCGGGTGCGGCCGCGGTCGATGGCGAGGTCGAGGCGGGTGATTTTCGAGTGGTTTTCGATTTCGCTGGTGAGTTCCTCCGAGTGGCTGACGATGATGATTTGGGTGTCTTTTGCGGCGTGGGCGATGAGTTGGGAGATGGCGGGGAAGAGCTTGGGGTGAAGGCTGGTTTCCGGTTCGTTGAGGACGAGGAGCGGCGGTGGGTGTGAAGTGAGGAGGGCGGCGGCGAGGCAGAAGAAGCGGAGGGTGCCATCTGAGAGTTCGGCGGAAGAGAGCCAGCGTTTGAGATCGTGGCGGAGGAGGCGGATTTCGAAGCTGCCGTCGTCATTGACCGGGGACCACGAGGTTTCGGGGAAGGCCTCGGAGAAGACGTCGTCGAGGGGTTGGAGGCGGTGGGATTCGCGGAGGGTTTGGAGGGTTGCGGCGACGTTTTCGCCGTTCTCTGCAAGAACGGGGGACCAGAATCCGATCATGGGTTTGCGAAGGGGAGATGCGGGATCGGTGGGAAAGTGGTGGTGGAAGCGCCACTGGAGGAGTGTCTCGCGGGTGGCTGTTAGAAAGGGGTGGAGGAGTCCGTCGCGCACCTCGCTGAGCATGGATTCCGGTGCGTGGAATGGGAGCGGGATGGGTTCGAGTTTTCCCGAGGATCCACGCAGGAAAATGGATGCGGCCTTGCGCTGTGCCATGACTTTCCCGGAAGGGCCGGAAGTGGTCAGGGTTTCGATTTTCAGGTCGGGATCGGTGCGGAATCTGGTCGGATCCAACGGCATGGTGGGGATGAGTCCGGCTTCGAGCGTGTAGTTGAAGTCCTGATGATGGATGCCGAGCTGAATGCGGATGTTTTCGTTTTTCTTGCGTTCGCCGGCCCAGACCATGCTGGGCATGCCGCCTTCGCGGGCGACGGCTTTGGCGAAGGTTCCTTGTGCGAGTTTTTGGGCGAGGGAGAGTGCGCGGTAGACGTTGGATTTTCCGACGCCGTTGCCGCCGGTGATGACGGTGAGTTGGCCGAGGTGGAGGCGCAGGTCGTGCAGGGAACGGTATCCGCGGAAAGTGAGTTGGCGGAGGGCGGGCATGGGGGTGGAGCGATGAGGGATTTTTCCTACGTGCGTGTGAGACGTCGATCCATTTCTCGCTTGGTAAGGGTGGGGCGCAATCGTTAGCTTTGCGGCAGCACGATGGAATTGCCGAATCTCAGTGAAAAACTTCTCGCGTCGGTGTCGCGGGATTTTTTCCGGCCGCTTACGAGGCCGTCGACGGCGATCTATGTGGATTGTGCGGAGCGGTTGGTGGACATTGCGGGGGAGGCTGGGCGGATTCCGCATGGTGAGGCGTTGGTGCTGATCCGCGAGATTCTGACGGCGCATCCGGAGATTGTGTTAGATGATGATGAGGGTGCCACGATGCGTGATGCGAGGCAAAGGGCGGGGCAGATATTCAACCGGCTATGTGATGCTCGATGGTTGGAGGACCAGCAGCTCGGGTTGCATGAGCGGTGGGTGCTTGTTTCGCCGGGGTTGCGGCCGTTGTTGCGGTTGTTGAGGGAGCTGGCGGAGGATGAGATCGCGGAATTGAAGACCTTTGCGGATACCGTGCGCGGGGTTTGTGAAACCCTTGAGCGTCCGGGCATACTGGATGCGCGGATTCAGGAGCCGGATCTGTTGCGGGCGACGGTGACGGATGTGAACGCGCGTCTTGAGAGCGCGATCCTGCAGTTGCATGGAGTGGAGAAGTTGATCTCGCTTTTCGACCGGCGGCAACGGACGAGCGATTCGCCGGCGGAGACGTTGCGGTTGCTTTACGCGGAGTTCGGGGCGGGTCAGCACATGGTTTGCTACGATGCGCTCCGTAGGAGCGGATTGTTGCCGCGGCTTCAGGTTTTGAGGTCGCAGGTGGCGGACCGGCGGGATGATCCGTTGGTGAGGGAGCGGCTCGCCGAGGGGTTGGCGGCGCATTATCATTGGGAGGAGAGTGACGCGTATCATCGCGCGGGGAAGATTCTCCGCGAGTTGGAGCACCGGCTTGCGGCGATCCGTTTGGTTGCGGATGCGATTGATGCGCGGATGGCGTCGTTCAACCAGTTGTCGCAGCAGAGGTATCGTTATCAGACGGAGTTGCGAGGGCGGCGTCCAGAGATTGTCAAAGCGTATTGCGATGCGATCAACCATGCGCATGACGGGAGCCGGCTTGGTGCGATGCGGGATGTGGTGCCGGATTTTGAACCGCTGGTTCCCGAGGTGAGGTTTTTCTTCGGGGTGGAATCGCTGGCAAGGACACGGCGGGCGAAGCTTCCGGCGGATCTGACGTTCGGCGGGGATTCCGAGGGGCTGCAGGAGTCTGCGGATCAGACGCTGGAGGCGTTGCGGGAGCGTCAGCGGCTGGCGCTGACTCCGCAGCGGGCGGCGAGGTTGGTGGCGCGGTTGTTGCCGAAGAAGGCGAAGCGTGTGGCGACATCGGATTTCAGTGCGGCGGATCTGGATGAGATGCTCGATTTGTTAGCGATTGCCGCCTATGAGAGTGCCATCACGGCCGATGGGCAGCGGGTAAGGTGGAAGGTGGATGGGCCGGGCAAGGAGGCGGGTCTGGAGCCTGAGAGCATACCGAGCGATCCGCATGCCGGGTGGAAGGTTGACCGTTTTTCGATTCAACGACTTTGAAATTTCCAATCCCAAGCAACCATGTCCGATCCCCATTGGCCCCGATTCTGGCCTGATGTTCCCGAAGAAGACCGGCCCGCGATCCGCGAGATCCTTGCGGAATTGTTAGGTCGTGGGACCTTGTTGGGGGCGTCGGGCGCGGGGCGGGATCACTTTTTATTGGCGCGTGATCATTATCGTGAGCATCTCAGCGATTATCTTTCGCCGCTCGGGCTGGAGCTGGTGGTGGATGATGATTTCTCGCTGATCCAGGCGCGGCCGAGACCGGAGGCATGTCATCTGTTGTCCCAGTTCACGAAGGATGAGACGTTGATTCTGTTGGTGCTTTGGCGGGTGTGGGACGATCACCGGACGCACGAGGCATCCAATGCGGTGATCCTGACAGTCGATGAGCTTTGGACGAGGTTCCGCAACACGTTCGACAAGATTGATCCGCCGGAGAAGACGCATCTTGATGCTTTGTTAGGAAGGATGAAGCGGCATCGTCTGATCCGGACGCACAAGCCGGAGGGAGCGCAGCAACTCGGGGAAACGCTGATCGAGGTGTTGCCGAGTTTGCCGCGGGTGATTCCTTTTGATGATCTTGAGGCGTGCCTTGCGCGTGCCGCGCTCTATCAACCGCAAGCGGCTGCCGATGCCGGAACCCCCATTTCCCAGATTTGATATGCCAACGCGCGTCCATCTCAGCCGTATCATCGCCATCAACTGGTATGGTTACCGCCGTTTCATTGATGTTTCCGGATTGTCGCTGATCACGGGGGCGAATGGTTCCGGGAAGAGTGTCTTGTTGGATTTGATCCAGTTTGTGATGTTAGGAGAATCGCTGAGCCGATTCAACAAGGCGGCTGCGGGGGCGGGGAGCGGGCGATCGCTTCGTGGGTATTGTCTTTGCGACACGAACACGCAGGGGAACGACGGGCAGGAGCGGTATTTGCGGCCGTCCGGGGTGACGGTGGCTGCGTTGGAGTTTGTGTGGCCGCTGGCGAAGGGCGAGGATGAGCCGCGGCGGGAGACGTGGGGTGCGCGGATTGAATTCGAAGGGCCGACGGCGAAGGCGCGGACGCTTTGGTTTACGATTCCGGCGAGGCTGGAGCGCGAGGATTTTCTGAGCAGGGATCTGGACCCGGAAGCGGTGGCCTTCATGTCCGAGGATGAGTTCCGGGTGCATGTGAAGCGGGATCTGGGCGGTGATGTGTTCGACCGGCAGGCGTCCTATCTGGATGAGATGGGTTCGCGCAGCCACCTTGGGTTCGATCGGGTGCAGATGAACAAGACGTTGCCGAACTCGATGGCGTTCCAGCCGGTGGAGTCGTTCGAGAAGTTCATCCGCGAGTATTTGTTAGAGCCTGGTCTTCCGGATGTGAAGGCGGTGCGAGCGAGTGTGGATGCGCATCGGCGAGCGCAGGAGCGGCTGGAGAAGATGCATGACCAGCATGCACGGTTGATCCGGATCGGAGAGAAGCATGTGGAGTATCGTGAAGCGCATCGGGATGCGAGGATTCACGCGCATTTGCACGAGGCGCTGGGGCATGAGCAGAAGCATGAGGTGTTGGTCGAGCGGCAGGGACAGCTGGAGGATTTGCGGGTCAGGAATTCCGAGCAGCGAGCTGACTATGAAGCTGCGATCAGCGAGCGTAACGAGTTGGATTCGCAGTTGGCGGCGATCCGGTTGGTGGCGGGGAATGATCTGCAGATCACGCGGTTGGCGGAGACGCGGAGTCGGCGTGACGAGGTGGCGCGGGATCTTGACGGGCTGAAGGAGATTGAGAAGTCCGCAAGGCAGTTTTTGCATGAGAGGACGCAGTATTGGAAGCAGTGGCTGCGGTTGGGGAAGGAGTTCGGGCTGGAGGAGCCGGGGTCGGCCGGTGAGTGGATGCGGCAGATGCAGGGTGCGGATGAGACGGTTGCGCTGGATGCGGCGGCACGGATGCCGAGGATCTATCAGGCGATGATCAATGAAGCCTACGAGCAGTTGAGGCCGTTGGAGGATCGGCTGAAGGAGGTTGAGAACCGAGAGGCGAGATTGCGGCGTGAGCTGGATGATTTGGATCACAAGGGTAGCGCGGTGCCTTCGCCGTTGTTGGACGCGTTGAAGTCGCGAGGTCAGAAGGCGGATGCGCTGGGGCGGGTGATCGAGGTGAAGGCGGAAGCGGAGCCGTGGTGGCCGCTGTTGGAGAGTCTGTTAGGGAGTCAGCGGAATGCGGTGCTGGCCGGGGATTTCAAGCCGGCATGGGAGCAGGCGCGGCGGTTGGGGCATGTGGATGAGCTGTTGGTGAATCCGGATGAGATTGGTCCGGCTCCGAAGGAGGCGAAGGCTGGGAGCATTGCTGCATTATTTGAGAGCAAGCATGAGTTGGCGAAGGCTTATCTTCATCATTTGTATGGGGATGTGATGGCTGTGGATTCGGTGGCGCAGTTGGAGCGCCATGCGAGGGCGTTTTCCAAGGATGGATGGTTAAAGGATCCGCCTCACCGCCGTCATTTCCAGGCGGCGAAGGAGTTTACGATCGGGGATGAGGGTTTGCGGCGGTTGCGCACGATCCGGCAGGATGAGCTTGCGGAGGTGAAGGATGAGCTTTCGAGGTTGCAGCGGTCGCGGGATGATTGGCGGACGTTTCTGCATCGTGGAGAGCAGTGGTCGCTCGACAAGGGAGAGCCGCCGAGCGGGAGTTCGAAGCTGCGTGATCTGCCGAGGTTGCGGAAGGAGTTGGGACAACTGGATGAGACGATCCGTTTGCTTGCGACGCCGGAGCGTGAAGAGACGGTGGAGAAGTTGCGGGTGCTGGAGAAGACCTTCCAGGGAGTGATTGAGAGGACGGGGCGATTGGCTAACAGCATTGAGAAGTTCGCCCAACAGGAGCGGCAGTATTTGGAGGCCATTTCGGGGATGGAAGAGGAGGAACGCACCGCGCTGATCAGGCGTCAGGCGAGCCGTGAGGCGTTGGAGGGAGTGCGGGATTCGGAGATTGATGAATTGATTTCGGCAGCGCGCGATCAGTTTCCGAAGTGGCAGCAGAGGTTAGAAGCGGCAGCGGAGACGGCGCGGATCCGCCAGTATCAGGCGGACAAGGCGCGGGCGGACCGGGATCTTGAACGCCGTGCATTGGCTGAGGTTCATCCTGAGACGGCGGAGGCGTTCGATGTGGAGGATGATGACAATGCCCGCTACGATGCGCGCCGTAATGAGCTTGAGACCCATGAGCTTGAGAAGTACACGGCGGCGGCGGAAGATGCGCGCAAGGAGTGGGAGGATCGGTTGCAGCATCAGGTGCTGGATGTTTTGAAGGAGAAGCTGGATGAGGCGGAGCGGACGAAGCGTGAACTGAACCGGGCGATGGATCATGACATCGGGGGTTGGCGCTATCAGTTATCGATGAAGGCGGACCGGAGCCACAGTGCGATCTGGACTTTGGTGGAGAAGGGATTGAATCCGGGGCTTGAGTTGTTTGCGGCCTCGGCGAAGGAGGAGATCGAGAAGGCGAAGGCTGCGTTGATGGCGGCGATCGAGAATTCGGAGGATCCGCGGCATCAGCGTGCGTTGGACTATCGCTATTATCATCATTGGGACATTCAGGCGACGCCGACCGGGAAGGGTGAGGGTGCTGCGATTTCACTGAACCGCAATGCGAAGAAGCAGAGTGGTGGGGAGAACCAGGCGCCGTTTTTCGTGGCGATGCTTGCGGCGTTCCAGCGGGTGTATGATCTGGGGCCGCGGGAGTTGAGGAAGAATCTGGGGATTGTGATCATGGACGAGGCGTTTTCCAAGCTCTCCGGGGACCGGATTGACGCGTGTTTGGAGTTGGCGCGCAATTTCGGTTTGCAGTTGATCATGGCGTTTCCTGAGGACCGTTTGCCGACGATGATCCAGCATGCGGAGACGGTGGTGCAGTGTCGGGTGGAGCGGACGTATGATGAGAAGTCCGGGCAGATCGCGAACATTGAGAACTGGGTGGTGAAGGTGGATCGGGAAAAGCTGATCGAGGCGCTGTCATGAGTGCGGCCCCGGCATGGCTTGCGGCGTTTCACCGGAAGTGGAGTGTGGCGCGAGGAAGGCGGATTGCGGAGGCGAGCCGGGCGTTCGGTTGTGGGTGGGTGGATTTGTTAGAGAGTGCGGGTTTGGCTGGTGCGGAGGACCAGGCGAATGCGGTCAGGGAGTTGGAGAGGTTGGAGAAGGCGGGGCGACTGGTGGTGAAGCGCCACCGTTACCGGAAGTATCTGATCGAGAGGATCAGCCTTCCGGTGGTTGAAGAGGCGTGGTTGCGGGAGGTGTTTGGCGAGGTTTCCGCAGTATCGATTCAGGCGCAGGCTTTGGAGGTAGTCGGTTGGTTTTTGAGGGAGCCGCATCCGCGGTTTCCGGGGGAGTGGTTGGGTTTGTGTGATGCGTTGAGAGAGGCCTTTCTGGCGGGGAGGTCGTTGCCGCCGTTTCGGTGGCGCGGGGTTGAGGCGTTGAGGATTTTGTTAGATGGGGTTTGGAAGCTGGTTGCGCGGGAATGGCCTGTTGGGACGCCGGTGAGGGCGGCGAGTGTGGAGGTGGGCTTGGATTCGAAGGGATTGGATCGTCATCAGCGGAGTTATGAATCCGGGATGACGCGTTTGTTCGGCAGTGCGACTTCGTTCAAGGATTTGGGGTTTGTTTCCGGAGAGTCGCATGTGGAATTGCATGGGCCGGTTTGTCTGCATTTCCCGGATGGGAGCCTTCATGACTTCGATGGATTGAGCCAGGTACTGATCTCTGCGGCGGACCTTGCGAGGTGCACGCATGCCACGACGACGGCGGAGCGATTGTTGAGCATTGAGAACCGCAAGACGACCTTCCGGCAGTATTCGGCGTTGAATGGGGATGGGCGCGTGCTGTTGGCGGCGACATCGTTTCCGACGCCGGCATTCCGTGATTTGTTAGAAAAGCTGCCGATGGGGCTTCCGCATGATCATTTTGGTGATACGGATCCGGCGGGTTGGCATATTCTGTTGAAACTGCGGGAGTCGACGCCGCGGAAGGTGGGTGCGTTCCGGATGAAGTGGAGACCGGCGAAGGTGAGGGTTCCGTTGACTCCGTATGACAGGAAGCTGTTGGAAAAGCTCATGGCATCGCCCTTGTTAGGGGATGTGATGGATGAGATTCGTTCGATTGTCGAGAAGGAGGATCGCGGGGATTTCGAGCAGGAGAGCCTGGGGGTGGATCAGCTTTCGCTTGGGGAGTCGGATTCGGAATCGGGTTGATCCGGGGTTTCCGATGGATCGGTAGAAGGGTCGGTTGAGGAGTCTTCGCCGTCGGGGATGACGAGGGAGATGTCCTGGAGTTTTTCGCCTTCCTTTAGGGTGAGGAGTTTGACGCCTTGGGCGTTGCGGCCGGTTTCGCGGATTTCGTTGACGCGGATGCGGATGGATTGGCCGGTGGAGGTCATGAGCATGAGTTCGTCGGCTTCGGTGACGGTGACGGCGCCGACGACGGGGCCGGTTTTGTCGGTGACTTTCATGGTGATGATGCCTTTTCCGCCGCGGGTTTGTTTGCGGTAGTCATCGAAGGCGGTGCGTTTGCCGAGGCCGTTTTCGGAGGCGACGAGGAGTGTTGATGCTTCGGTGACTTTGGCGAGGCCGACGACGAAGTCGCCCTCGACGGGTCTGATGCCCATGACGCCGGCGGAGGCGCGGCCCATGGGTCGGGTGTCGTCTTCGTGGAAGCGGAGGCTGAGGCCTTCGTGGGTGACGAGGACGATTTCGTCGGAGCCGGAGGTGAGGCGGACGCCGATGAGTTCGTTGTTTTCCTCGAGGATGATGGCGATGGTTCCGGCTTGGCGGTAGTTGCGGAAGTCGTTGAGGGCGGTTTTTTTGACTTTGCCGGTGCGGGTGGCGAAGAAGACGAATCCTGCGTCTTCGCGGAAGGTGATGTCGTTTCCGTTTTCGTCGGTGGTGCGTTCGAGGCGCAGCATGGCGGCGATTTTTTCCTCCGGTTGGAGGTTGAGGACGTTTTTGATGGAGCGGCCGGTGGAGGTGCGTGAGCCTTCGGGGAGTTGGAAGACGCGTTCGACGTAGAGGCGGCCGGTGTTGGTGAAGAAGAGGAGGTAGTCGTGGGCCTGGACGGAGAAGAGGTGTTCGACGAAGTCGTCGGCTTCGCCTTTGGCGGTGGCTTTGGTTTCCATGCCTTTGAGGCCTTTTCCGCCGCGGCCCTGGAGGCGGTATTCTGAGGCGGGGGTGCGCTTGATGTAACCGCGGTGGGAGAGGGTGACGATCATCGCGTCGTTGGCGATGAGGTCTTCCATGGCGACTTCACCGGCTTCGGCGAGGATGGGGCATTTGCGCGGGGTGGCGTGTTTGTCGCGGATGGCGCGGAGTTCGTCCTTGATGATGGTGAGGACGCGGACTTCGCGGGCGAGGATGTCGAGGAGGTCCTTGATCTCGATGAGGATGCCGTCGTATTCGCCTTTGACCTTGTCCTGCTCCATGCCTGTTAGCTGATAGAGGCGGAGTTCGAGGATGGCGTTGACTTGGCGTTCGGAGAAGACGTAGCGGTCTCCCTGGACGGCGGCCTGTGAGCGGATGAGGATGCCGAGTTTTTCGGCGGTGGCGGTGGAGAACTGATATGCGGCGAGGCGTTCGCGGGCTTCGTCGCGGTTTTTGGAGTCGCGGATGATCTTGATGAAGTCATCGAGGTGGCCGAGGGCGAGGAGGAAGGCTTCTAACAGCTCGGCGCGTTCCTCGGCTTTTCCCAGCAGGTAACGGGTGCGGCGGATGATGACTTCGCGGCGGTGTTCGATGTAGGCGTCGATGGCTTCCTTGAGTGAGAACTGTTTGGGGCGGTTCTCGTGGATGGCGAGCATGTTGACGCTGAAGGAGGTTTCCAGCGAGGTGAGTTTGAAGAGCTGGGCGACGACGACCTGGGGGCGGGCGTCGCGTTTGAGTTCGATTTCGATGCGTGTTTCCTCGTCGGAGAGGTCTCGCATGCCTGAGATGCCTGTCAGGGTCTTTTCGTTGACGAGTTCGGCGATGCGTTCCTGGAGGACGGCGCGGTTGACGCCGTAGGGGACCTCGCGGATGACGATGATGGATTTGCCGTTTTCGTTTTCCTCGATTTCTACTTTTCCGCGGAGGCGCATGGAGCCGCGGCCTGTGGCGAAGTAGTTTTCGATGCCGCGGATGCCGCGGATTTCGCAGGCGACGGGGAAGTCCGGGCCCTTGATGAATTGCATCAGTTGGGGCAGGGTGATTTCCGGGTTGTCGATTTGCGCGCAGATGCCGTCGATGACTTCGCCGAGGTTGTGTGGGGCGAGGTTGGTGGCCATGCC
>SXGQ01887518.1_pt1 | contig 16642 bp, 22 predicted proteins | sample 3178371 | NCBI WGS metagenome assembly SXGQ01 (sample SAMN11356859, study PRJNA531348) | freshwater metagenome | isolation source: freshwater sample F1-20 | place: China: Fuxian Lake, Yuxi | collected 2017-12-25
GTTGGGCAGATGCAATTAAAATGTTAATGAAGTCTTACTTTCAAGGAGGTCCGACAATTATATTTGACTTTTCAGACATTCGAGCAAAAGGAGCAATGTTGGTTACTTCTGGTGGTAAAGCTCCAGGCCCACAGCCACTTAAAGAATGTATTGTAAAAGTGCAAGGTATTTTAGATACCAAGCAAGACAATGAAAGATTAACTCCTATTGAAGTGCATGATATTGTATGTCATATTGCAGATGCAGTATTAGCAGGCGGTATTAGAAGAGCAGCTTTAATTAGTTTATTTAGCGCAGACGATGATGAAATGATTGCTTGTAAATCAGGTTCATGGTGGGAGCTCAATCCACAAAGAGGTAGAGCAAATAACTCAGCTGTGCTATTAAGAAATAAAGTTACCAAAGAGTTTTTCTTAAGTTTATGGAAAAAGATTGAAGCGTCTGGAGCAGGAGAGCCTGGAATTTATTTATCTAATGATAAAGATTGGGGTACTAATCCATGTTGCGAGATTGCATTAAGACCTTTCCAATTTTGTAATCTTTGTGAAGTAAATGTATCAGATGTTACTTCTCAAGAAGATTTAAACAATAGAGTTAAAGCAGCTTCATTTATTGGAACGCTGCAAGCAGGATATACCAATTTTCACTATTTACGTCCAATATGGCAACGCACTACAGAGAAAGATGCTTTAATTGGAGTAGGTATGACAGGTGTTGGTTCAGGAGCGGCTCAAAAATATGATTTAAGTCAAGCTGCTGAGTTAGTAAAAGAAACAAATGCAATTGTTGCAAAGCAAATTGGAATTAACGCTTCTGCAAGATGTACGACTATTAAGCCTTCAGGAACGTCTTCATTAGTGTTAGGCACATCATCAGGCATTCACGCTTGGCATAACGATTATTACATTCGCAGAATTAGAGTAGGAAAGAATGAAGCTATATATACTTACCTTTCTATTTATCATCCAGAGTTAATTGAAGATGAATATTTTCGTCCACATGACACTGCAGTAATTTCTGTACCTCAAAAAGCTCCGGCAGGTTCTATATTTAGAACTGAATCTGCTTTGGATTTGTTAGAGCGAGTAAAATGGTTCTACGCTAATTGGATTAAGACAGGACATCGCAATGGACAAAATACTCATAACATATCAGCTACAGTTTCAATTAAAGCTGATAAATGGGAATCTGTAGGAGAATGGATGTGGCAAAATAAATCATTTTATAACGGATTATCTGTACTTCCATATGACGGGGGAACTTATATGCAGGCTCCTTTTGAAGATTGCACTAAAGAAAAATATGAAGAGATGATGAAATCGCTAACTGATATTGATTTATCTCGTGTAGTAGAATTAGCAGATAATACCAATCTTCAAGATCAAGCAGCTTGTGCAGGAGGAGCTTGTGAAGTAAAATGATGCTAACGCAATTTGATTGGATTTATAAATTGTATGTAGAGCAGGTAGCAGAACGAGTTCCTATAGATCAAAGAACTAAACTGCAACCCACGGATTTTTATTATGAAAATGGATATATGGTCATGAACGAGCAGTACCACTTAAGACGTGGTCACTGCTGCGGCAATGGCTGTAAACATTGCCCATTTCAACCTAAACATAAAAAGGATAATACTCAACTTCAAGATATTTATTTAAAAGATTAAATGAATTTTAAAGTAAGAGGATACTATCACCCTGAAGAGTCGTTTGCAACTATTGCAACATGGGAAAGTATTGCTAATAAATTTTTAGCATTAGATAAGCAAGGATTTGATACACGCGGTGGAATTATAGATAACAATCCGATATTAGTAGAGTTAATTAATCGTTGGTTCTCATATCAGTTGTATGTAGAAACTCAACGTCATGATTTGCTTACTCAAAAGAATGTTTTAGACTTCATTGAAGATTTTGTTAATCACAGAGTATGGGGACTTCGTAAAGAGTTTCAATCATATTTTTATAATGACAGTGAAGACTCTTCATTTATAGATACAGTTAAAATTGCATTTTTCTATTCACGCGGTGATATGGAGCCGTTTGTTTTATTAGATTCTAGTTTTACAAACAATGTATATGACACTACCAATCATATCGTAACAACATTGCATTGGGCGAGTGAGCAAGGAGTTAAGAATTTACAAGATTCCATTGACAATGGAATGATGTATGATATATCAACATTTACAAAACAATATAAACAATTTTTTAGACCAGAGTCTAATCATTTAGTTAAACTTAAAGGTAAATTAGTAGCTGCATTTAAATCTGACATTAAGTCTATTGTAACTGATCGAGGTAACAAAGCAGCAAACATTTTTAGATTAAGTCATCCGTCAGGTAATAATTTATGTATGTCAGTTAATACTTGCGCGGATACAGACAGGTCTACTTATTTATGGGATGAAATTATAGTTCGCCCAATAGAAATTTTAGAAGTTAAACAAGTTATTAAGTATTAAAATTATGAAAGTAAAGATTAAAAAGTTACATGAAAATGCTGTTATTCCAAAATATTCTAATCTAGGAGATGCTGGGATGGACATGACAGCTGTAAGTGCTGAAATTTCAAGCGATGGGTTATATATTGAATATGGAACAGGAATCGCAGTAGAAATACCTGAAGGGTATGTAGGATTGATATTTCCTAGAAGTTCATTGTCTAAGACCTCGTTAGTACTATCTAATCATGTAGGAGTAGTTGATTCAGGATATCGAGGTGAAATTAAATTTCGATTTAAAGATACTAAAATGAGACATGCTCATGCATATGGTATTGATCATTACGCATGCAGCGATACTGCATATAAAGTTGGAGATAGAATAGGTCAGTTAATGATTCTTCCTTATCCAAAAATTGAATTTGAAGAAGTAGAAGACTTAGCTTCTGCAGAGCGTGGAGAAGGTGGATTTGGATCTACCGGAAAATAAGTTATACTGATATTTATTTAAAAGTAAATTAATGAAAGATTTAGCATCGATATTATTACATTCTCGCACTCAAACTCATGTATTTCATTTGCGAGTTAAAGGTAAAGGAGCGTATGCAGCTCATATAGCACTACAAGGATATTATGAAGGAATAGTTCCATTAGTTGATGGCTTAGTAGAAGCATATCAAGGCAATCATGAATTGATTTATTTCGACACTGTAGATGAAATTGATAATAATGCTAATATAGAAAATATCATTAAGTATTTTGACAATCTTTTAAAAATTGTTGAAAAGCTACGAAAACATAAAGATTTAGTAGATACATGGATTCAAAATGACATTGACACTGTCGTATCTTTAATTTTATCAACTAAATATAAACTTGAAAATTTAGAGTAATGGCAATTAAATTAACTGACTTTTTAAATGATACTCCAGAAGAATCTAAAGATCAAAGTAAAGAAACTTTAACAGAGACTGTAATTGCAGAGACTGTTACTAACTCTAAACCTTTACCTAATTTAGATGCTATTCTTCAAGAATGGGCATGGAGGTGTGATAAAGGATATCCAGATTTTAATAATTTATCTGACAGATTTAAACTGCAAGAAGTTTTAGATGAAATGAAAGTCGACTTGCCGTTTGAAAGAATGTTAGAAGCTCCTGCTAAAAAAGCACCTGTTAAGAAAGCTACTACAAAATCAGCTGCGACAACCCCAGCAGCTAAGAAAGATAAAAAATTAACATTTACAAATGAAGAAGCAATACTTGCTCAAGGAAGTACTGGATTAAAAGAAGGATTGGTAATGTTTGCAATGCAGCAAGAAGTAAGCGTTTTAAATAAAGCTTTAAACAAGCTCAAAAATAAATCTGCTGAATCAATTCCATTTAAAACTGATGTTATTATAGATAGCCTCATGAATGGCTTGGAAGGAGGGGCTAAAGAAGTTAAACAAGCCATTAACTATTTTAATTCTAATGCAATAACAGTGTCAAAAGAAATAGAAGCTTTTTCTAATGGATTTACGTCTGGATTACTTCTAAGAGAAACGTTAGGAGAAATTAAATCTAACTTAATAGATCGTGGTACTGGAGATTTTGACACAATTAAAAAACGAGGAATTGAATTGTTGAAAGCTCAAAACGTTAAAGGCATCTCTGCCGGAGAATCTGATAAATGGTGTCCTGCAGATATATTTATATATCCGAGTAGCGGAATGGGATCGATTGCAACAAAAGCTATAACGCTTAATGTAGAAAAGAAAGGCGAGGTAGCATTAAATTCATTGTTTATGGATGATTTTAAGAAACCTGCAGGAAATAAAATTTTAGCAATATCTCTTAAAGAGCAAGAAGCTAGACATGGAAAAGCTACTTCATTTAGAAAGATATTAGAAGGCGGTAAAGATTATGTTGCAGAAAAAAATGAAGCTCAAGACGCTGCTACTAAATTAATAGGAGCTTGCGGTGCAGTTACTAGATCTAAAGGATCAAATTTAACGCCATCAGATAGAATAGGAGGGGCTGCAGCTGCAATAGCTCATATACGAAATAACAGAAAAGAATTAAACTCAATTAAAGTTCCTATTGATGACCTTGAATTAAAGCTAAATGAATTTCTTACATATATTTTTGGTAAAGGTCATAATATAACTAATAAAGAAAATGCAAAAAAAGCTTGGAAGCTTGATCAGTCATTAAAGGCCCCAAAATATAAATTTGAAGAAACTGCAAAGACTTTACTTGATCTTCGAAACTCAATAAAAACGTATAAAACGTCTTTGCTAAAATATACAAAGACCGCGTATGATAAATCTAGAGAACAATTTATTAAAACTCTTACTAATACTGGATTTAAAGCTCCGCAAGATCCTCCAGTTACTTTTAAAGCCACAGATGAAGATGCTTTAGATTCAGTAGCAAATACGTTACTTAAAAAAGCTGGATGTTACGATGTTGCATCTAAACTTCTCGACGGACTTCAGAAAAAAGCTGTATTGAAAATACCACCTGCATTTAAAAGTTTAATTGCTAAAGATAAAAATGTATTTTTAGCTTTAACGGCATATGCTTTAAGTCAAGGTGGAGTATCTCCGACATTTTTTAAACTTGTAGGAGCTAAAAAGCCAACCGACAAAGCTAAAGTACATAAATTTCCTGGGGACGGAATACTTACTTTAGTAAAAGGTGGTACTGTTGATATTAAAGATAATCCTGGTAATGCTGGGTTTGACGCTTCATTCAAATGTCAAATTTTAGAAGATGGTAAAGCTGTCGACAAATATCAAGTTGTATTGAGTTTTGGATATGCAGGTGATACATTTAAAATTGAAATTACTGAATTAGCTGAATTAGATTAATTAAAAAAAAAATAAACATATTTATTAATAAATTAAATTATAATGAACAAAACAGAATTAAGAAAACTAATCAGAGAAGAAGTTAAGAATACCTTAAACGAAGCTACGTATCCAATCACTGTATCGCTAGTGTATGCTGTAGGCAATAAACTTATAATTACAATAGGTAACTCGCAAGTAAGTGTAGCTGGATATGAGCCATCGCCAGAAGATAAAAAAGCAATTGATGATATAATGATAACACACAATGCTAAACCGGTTACATTTAAAACTAGTAATAAGTACGATGGACTACATTACCAGGTTAAAGATGGTTCCTGGATGACTATGAATGGGTTAGTTTCAATGCGCAAAAAAATTGAAGCTTTAAATTTAACTTATACAAATCGATAAACAATAATGAAAACGCAACTATTAAGAAAGCTAATCAGGGAAGAGGTTAAAAAAGCATTAAGTGAAGACTTCGGTGAGGATATCGTAAAAGATATTCAAGCAGAGCGTACAGCACAACAACGTAAGTTTATTGCATGGGCAAAAGCTGCAGCTGCAAAACAGAATATCAAAAGCTTGAGTTTCCAAGGAGATGCTATGGTAACTGTTTCACTAAGTAAGCTTCAGAGGAAAGGTATATTAACAAAAGAGCTTATAGATAAGTGGAAAGCTGCTGCAGATGGTACAGAAGAAAATGATTTATATCAAGGATTGACAGTACTACTTACTAGATATAAAATTTTAGCTTAATAGCAAAACAAGGACCATTAAGCGAGGAAATAGCAGATGCAATAGATATACTAACAGAATTAATGGCTAAGATTAAAAAATAACAAAAAGGACATACTTATATAGAAAACAACAATAATGAAAACGCAACTATTAAGAAAGCTAATCAGGGAAGAGGTTAAAAAAGCATTAAGTGAGAATACTCAACTAATGTCAGATCCCACAGTAAAGTCAAAGGTTGAAATGGTAATCAAGACCTTGCAATCAATAGAAGTTGATGGAGAAACAATGCAGTACATTCTTGAACAAGTTGGGATGGATGAGCAAATGTTACATCAATTAACTCCAGGTGGTACTAGATAAGACAACCAAGGGACATACTAATAGTAGTATAGAAAAGGGGGGGCAATAACAATAAAGCCCTCCTTTCCTTTTTATATAAAGCATACCATTAGCCTAATAGTATCCAGTATATAAGGGGCAATTAGTATAGAGTATAGGGGGGTAATAGATACATAAGTCCCGTAGTATGTAGTATCAAATCATAGAATCAACACTCAAGGATATTGTAAACATGGGATGGCAGGTCAAATATAAAATAAACAACATTTGTTTTCGATAAAAGAGTTTATTATATTTAATAAAATTAAAAAGTTATGAGTAAATCTAAAAATGACAATTTAGGATCTTTCGTTGATCAAGTAACCCCAGAGCCAAAAGTAGTTTTAGAAAATTATCTTCGTTTGGATCAATTAGCATTTACAATGCAATCGGCAGATGAAACTACTAAAAAGCTAATTAATGAAATGATTGAAATTGCACTTTCATCAAATAAACAAGAAGAGTTTCTTTCAATGGGTGAACGCATTGCAATTAATTCACTTCGTAAAATGAATATACTTGTTTAATTTAAAAGAAATTCTTATATTAATAGTATGGCAAGATATTTAAGTACAAAATTATTTGACAACTATTCAGTTGCAATTAGACAATGGAAAGCTCAGCATTCGCATTGTCAATTACTACATGGTTATGCTTTAAAGTTTAAAGTATGGTTCGCTTCTAATGAACCTTTAGAAGAAAATCAATTAGATGATATGAATTGGATTGTCGACTACGGTGGGTTTAAAGCTCCGCCTCAAGGTAATGGATTAAAAGCTTGGATGGACCATATGTGGGATCATACATTGCTAATTCAAAAAGATGATCCTTATGCAGATATATTTGAACAGCTAAGTCAAATGGGTTTAGCAAAAGTTCATTTATTAGATAAAATGGGCGCAGAGTCTTGTGCAAAATTAGTATATGATAAATTTAATGAAGTGCTTGCTAAAACAGACGCTGGTAGATGTAAATGTATTAAAGTAGAATGTTTTGAAAATGATAAAAACAGTTCCATATATGAAGAATAAAATAGATTACGATAAAGTGCAACCTATAATAGAAGCTTATACTTGCATTCAGACTGAAGGATCTAAAGCAGGTTATCCTAACTTTCTAATTAGAACAACGGGCTGTACTCATAGATGTTTCTTCGGCGAAGGTGGTTGGTGTGATAGTTGGTATACTTCCATTCACCCAGAGAAAGGCGTTTGGACTTTAAATGATATTAAAGGTTTATTTGAAGCTAATCCACAAATTAAACATTTAATGATTTCCGGTGGCGCTCCGACAATGCATCCTGAGTTAGTAGATGAAATTATTACTATGGCTAAAGATTTAAGAGGTATGCACGTGACTATTGAAACTGAAGGTAGTCATTTTATAGAAACTAATTATAAAATTGATTTAGTTTCGCTATCCCCTAAATTTACAAATTCAATTCCTAAAGTAGGTATACCAACTCCAAATGGATCTCTTACTGATGAAAGAATGATAAAACAGCATAATAAATTTAGAATGAATCATGATGCTATTAAAAAGATGATTGACTATCATATAGATTATCATTTTAAACCAGTAGTAGATAGAAATGATCCAGAGATATGGAATGAAATAGAAGAATTTATTTCAATACATAAAATTCCAAATCATAAAGTATGGGTAATGCCCGCAGGCGACACCTTTGACAAGCTGCAACCTAATTATCCTTATGTAATGGAAGAATGTATTAAGAGAGGTTATAATTTTACAGGTAGGGCTCATATAGTAGCTTACAATGACAAAAGAGGAGTTTAATAAATTAAATTAATGTTATGATAAATAAAAAAGTAAATCCGTTAGGCGACAGAGTTTTAGTTAAAGAATTAAAATCAAAAGAAGATAAAAGGACAGCTTCAGGTATAATTATTCCTGAGACGGCTACTGCCGACGATGTTAAAATGGGAATTGTAATTGCAGTCGGAGAAGGATTGTATACACAAAATGGAGTTCTTATTCCAATGTCAGTTAAGGTAGGCGATGAAGTTATTCTTCCTCCATATGGCCAAGGACAGACTATTAAACAAAACTCTGAAGAGTATGTATTATATAGAGAGTCTGAATTGTTAGGAGTGTTGTATAGTGAAAATTAATTTGTTTTGTAATAAAGAATTACTTAAATTTAAGTATGTATAAATTATTAAAATATGCCAATGCTTCTATTCCTCGCACTCATGAGGAAAAGAAAGCTATGATAGAAAAAGCTGCTCTTCACTATGGTGAATATATGACAGCTTTAGGAATTGATTGGAGAAATGATCCAAACTCTTCAGATACCCCAATGCGAGTTGCAAAAGCGTTTGTTAACGATTTAGCGCAAGGTTGTTATGATGCGCCTCCTAAAATTACTGCTTTTGACAATTTAGACAAGTATGATGGTATGGTGTTTCAAGGTAATATCGATGTTAAGTCGTTTTGCTCTCATCATCATTTGCCGTTTGTAGGTTATGCTCATGTAGCGTATATTCCTTCAGCAGATGGTAAAGTTATTGGATTGTCTAAACTTAATCGTATAGTAGAGTATTTTGCTCGCAGACCTCAGGTGCAAGAAAATTTAACTTCTCAAATTGCAGAGTTTATAGATGCTACTTGCGAAGGTAATAAAGGTGTTGCAGTTGTAATTCAAGCGAATCATATGTGTGCTTGTGTGAGAGGTGTTAGACATGACTCGACAATGATGACGTCAAAAATGACAGGTGCATTTATGAATGACGCTTCTACTAGAAATGAATTTTATAAATTTATTGATTATTTAAAGTAACATGAATCCTAAAGAAAGAGAAACAAAACTAAAAGTATTTTTAGATTTAGCTGAAGAGATTTCATCTGCAAAAGAATCTATAGATGAATTGGTATTGATAATTGAAAAGTTTGGATTGCCTGCGCATGTAGATAAAGATTTTATTTTTGATTGCTTAATTACATTTTATCAAAATTTAGAAGAATATGAAACGTGTGCAAGTTTATTGAAACGTAAGCAATCAGATATAAAACGAAAAAGACTTTCAGCAAAAAATATGACGCGAAAAGATTTAATGAATTTGAGAACATTAGGATTTAATATACCAGATTCAGTAAAGCTTAAAGTGTTAGCAAAATCAAGATATTAATATGTAACCGGTGCTAATAGTATAAAATTTAAAAATAAAAAAAACATGAATACATTAGCATTTACTTTTGGAATTGTTTGTACGATTGCTGCGATCTTTGTTGCAGTTCTTGTATGGGCAATTGTGAAGGTAGTAAAACAAGAAAAAGCTCTAAAACGATTAAGTGATGAATCAAGAGATTCATTCGATAATGTGTGGAGACAAAACGGCGAAGATCGTAGATGGCAAAATGAAAATGAACGAGAGTTTCATAGATCCTTAGACTTAAGATTTAAAGACCTCGAAGGTAAAACAGATAACCATACTAACGATCTTTACAGAAACTTAGCTCAGTTAGAAAATGATGTTTATAGAGCAATAAACGATCAAATAACAGATGCTGTTACCCAATGTAAATCATATACCGATTCTCGTATTGATAAACTTATAGACGGTAGCAAAACAAAAAAAGAAGTTATAAAAGGATAAAATAAAACAGCACCGGTTACTATTATAATAAAAAAATTATGAAAAGAGTTGCATTTTTAATTAATCGAATGAATTTCCGTCCAAGTTCCGGTCATGGTATTTGGATGAAAGGAGTTGTAGAGACTTTATTAAGTCGAGGTCACTTTATAGATATTATTTGTGATGGCGAGCCTGAAGAAAATTTTCTAGCAGAATATAAAGTAAATGTTTATTATCCAGATAAGCAAGATAGGTTTTCATATGGCAAGCATTCTAATTTATTTCAATTTGAAGACAGTTTCAATTTTGAAAAGTCAATTAATTTTCGCACTGCGTTAGTAAAAGCACTTACAAGTCATGTATACGATTTAATTATTTGTAATGATACAGAGTCCGCTTTTGTATGTTATCAAATGGAATTGTATAAACATGTGCAAGTAGCTTCTTATGCACATGAGTGTGCTTCTATTAATCCAGAGTTAGGCGCTGGAGTGTTTAAGAATTGTTATTACGACTTAATTGAGAAGATGATGTATTTTCCAATTAAGACATTGATACAAACAAAACAAAATGAAACTAAGCTGCTTAAAAAGCTTCTATATCTCAATTCAAATTTATATGTACAGCCTTATCCATTAACTGATTCTAACCCCGTACACAGTCTTGAGCAAGATGGCTTACTCTATATAGGAAGACACGAAGATCGTAAGAATCCGGGAATGTATATAAAGGTACTGGCCGATATAAAATCGAAGTATGGAGTTGAGTTGAAAGCAAAAGTGCTAACTCGCAGCGCTCACGTTAAAAAGTTTGAAGAAGACTTTGCTTCTATAGGTCATACTAATTTTGAAATTAAAGCAGATGTAGTTGGAGAAGAAAAAGCTAAATTAATTCAATCTGCAAAAGTAGCTTTTATGCCTTATAAAAATGAATCGTTTGGTATAGCAGTATTAGAAGCTTTAAGATTTATGCCGACAGTAGTGCTTGACAAATATGACTGGCATTACAACTTTCAAACGTTTAGTAATTATATTGTAGCTGATTCTAAAGAAGTAGCTGAGACTGTTTGGTTAGCTTATAATACTCGCAAAGTTGATAAAGAAGCTGTAGAGTTGGAATTTGCGCAATATAAAGTAGATTATGAAAATGCATTGTTAGATTTAGTAGAGTCTAAATATCATTCAGAGTCTTCGACGACAGAACCTAGATTTCGCTTTTATACAAAAATGAAAGAGAAAAAAGGTAAATGGGTTTCAATAAAAGATTTCTTTAAAACAGAAAATACAAAAGGAACAGTATACTTAACTTCAGATATTGAAACTATGTATCTTAATAGAAGTTGGTATCAAATACTTCATACAAATGAAGATTCATATTTAGGTATTCCCGACGATAATGGCAATTTAGTTTTAGAAGCTAAACCAACTGCCTCGGAAACTATTTCTAGTTTCTTTGAATAATAAATCTTATATTTAATAAAAATAAAATAAAGTTATGAGTAAAATTATTTACATTCCATTAGAAGATTTGCCTCAGCGGTACACTCAAATGATGAATCATGCAATCTATTCTTTAGTAGATTTTTCATTGTATCCTAAAATTGAAATTGACACACAAATCAAGCGTGGTCAATTTTTAGATATTGTTAACACTTGCAAGTTTAAAGCTGCGCAATTGCAAATGATTGCAGACTTATTTAATGAAGGAAAAGTTAAAAACAATGATGCGTTTTTAGTAGGCGATATATTCTTTCCAGGTATTGAAATGATTAAATACATGGCAGAGTTGCAAGACATTAACGTTAGAGTGTACGGTATTAATTATGCTGGTAGAGCTGATAAAACAGATTTTGTGCAAAAGTTAGGTCATTGGGCTAATGCTTCTGAATTAGGATATCATCAAATTTGTGATGGTATATTTGTTGGAAGTGACGATCATAGAAATAATGTAATTAACTTTTTTGGTCTTAATCCTGTGCAAGTTCATACTACAGGTTTAGTATGGGACTTGAAATATATGGAATCATTTTCTCACCCTGAGAGAAATATAGAAAAAGAAGATTTTGTCATTTGGCCTCATAGATGGTGTAATGAAAAAGGAATTTATGAGTTATGTACGTTTGCGAGAAAAACAAATAAAAAGATTGTAGTTACCTCTTCAGGTCCAGTTAAAGATGTAGGAACTAATTTACCTCGCAATATTGAATTTAAGTTTAACTTAACTAAAGCTGAGTATTTTGAATTAATGGCAAAAGCAAAATGGTATTTGTCGACTGCATATCAAGAAACTTTTGGATACACTATTCAAGAAGCTATTTATTTCAATTGTCATATTTTAGTTCCAGATAGAGCATGTTGCCCTGAAATGGTTCCTGCACAAAATGTATATCGCAGTGTTGATGAAATAGATCATTTATTTAATACTAAAGATTTGCGAGTGCCGGTTGAATATACAACTAAATGGCATGACAATGCACAACGTATGATTGATATAATTAATTCAGAAAAATAATAATTCTATAAGTTTTTTTCTATAAAGTATATATTTATAATTGATATGGGACGTAAAAAGAAATATAATACACCTGAAGAATTAGCTGCAGCTAAAAAGCGATGGGCTAAAAATTTCTATGAACGTAACAAAGAAAGATTAAATAACGCTTCAATGGAAAAATACTATGAATTACGAAAAAATTTACAATCAAATAATTGAAAAGGCAAAATTAGAAAATCGAATAAAAAATGATAATATTTATTATGAACGTCATCATATTATTCCAAAATGTCTAGGAGGTACTAATAAAAAAGAAAATTTAGTTCTATTAACTGGTAAAGAGCATTATATGTGTCATAAGTTATTAACATATATCTATCCAAATAATGCTAAGTTAGTTTTTGCATTATGGGCTTTTATGAATGGGTTTAACAAAAGTAGAAGTATTCGTTCTGCGCGCGAAGCAGCTGCGATTAGGGTTAGTCATAAAGATGCTATACGAAAAGTGCATTGTAATAAAGTTGTATCTATTCAAACTAGACAAAAGTTTAGTAAAAGAAACTTAACTCAATCTATAGTCAAATGTAAATGGTGTGATAAAGTATCGGATATTAGAAATATTAATAAATGGCATAATGATAGATGTAAAAATAATCCAAACTATACAGATGATCATTTAGATAAGTGTAATATTTGTGGAATAAAAACGAGTAAAACAAATATTATAAGGTGGCATAATCAAAAATGTAAATTAATTAATTAGAAAAAAGTATGGCATATCAAAATGTTGCGTATCAAAAAAATAAAAACTTAATATCGATTTGGGATGATAAAAAGGGATTAATGCAATTCTCATATAAAAAATATGCTTACAAGAAAAACTCTTATGGTAAGTATGTAGCGTTAGATGGCACAAGATTAGATAAAGTTACTGATTGGGATGAGGCTGATATACAGCGAGGATTGATTTATGAATCTGATATCAATCCAGAAACTAGAACTCTTATTGATTTATATTTTGAAAGTGATGATCCTTCAGTAGGGCATAGAGAAATGTTTATTGACATTGAGGTTGCATCTGAAGGAGGATTTTCTTCTGCTGAAGAAGCTTGGCAACCTTTAACTTCAATAGCATTTCATGATAGAGTTGGTAAGCAGTCAGTTGCTATTATAGTCGACTCGAAAAAACAACTTAAACCTTATACAGATACTAATTTAATTTTAGAAGTAGTTCAAACTGAGTATGAGCTAATATCTAAATTTCTTTCTTATTATCTTGAGATACAGCCAACTATTATAACAGGATGGAATATAGATTATTTTGATATTCCATATTTGTATAATCGAATTGTAAAAATAGCTGGTAAGGAATATGCAAATACTTTATCTCCTATTAATGAAGTAATTTATTTGCCTCATAGAAATAGATATCGTATAATGGGTGTTAGTTGTTTAGACTACATGGCATTGTATAAGTTATTTACTTACTCTGAAGAAGTTTCGTATTCATTAGACGCTATATCTAAAAAAGAATTAGGTAAAGGTAAAATTGAATATGAAGGAACTTTAGATCAATTATATAAAACAGATCCAGAGAAGTTTGTTAAGTATAACATCAATGACGTTGAGTTAGTAGTTGAGTTAGATGATAAACTTAAATTTTTAACTTTGGCTCGAGGTATCTGTCATAAAGGTCACGTTCCTTATGAAGATGTTTATTTCACAACTAGATATTTAGACGGAGCTTGTGTAACGTATATGAAGCGTTTAGGTATAGTAGCCCCGAATAGAAAATTAAAAGATCATTCTATCTCTTCTGAAGAAGAAGCTGCGTCAAATGAATTCGCAGGTGCGTTCGTAAAAGATCCTATACCTGGCGTATATGAATGGATATTTGACGTGGATATGTCTTCGCTATATCCTTCAATTATTAGATCTATAAATATATCTCCAGAGACTAAAGTAGGTAGAGTTGAAAATTGGGACACAATTAAAAATAGTTTTTGGGCTGACGATAATATAACAACTTCAGTAAAACTTAAATCAGGTTCTAAACACGCTTTAATTCCATTAAATGAATTTAGAAGTTATTTAATTGAAAATAAATTTACAGTATCTTCAATTGGTGTTGTCTATGATTATTCTAAAACAGGATTGATACCTTCGATACTAGAAGCTTGGATGATTGAGAGGGAAGAGTATAGAGGACTTGCAAAGAAATATGGTACAGCTGGTGATATGGAAATGAGAAATTTCTTTGATGGTCGTCAGTTAACTATGAAAATTATCAATAATTCTTTGTATGGAGCATTAGGAGCTCCTGGATTTAGATTTCATGATTTAGATAATGCAGAGTCAATTACACTTACTGGTCAGCAAGTTATTAAACACGCGATGTCTAAAGGTAATGAATGGTTTACTAAACAAACTGGAGTTGATAAAGAATATGTAATTTATGTCGACACTGATTCTAATTACTTCTCTGCTAAGCCTATAATAGATTTAATGGAGCGTAAAATGAATAAAGAGTTATCTAAACAAGAAAAGATAGACATTACGTATAAAACTTCTCAAGTAGTTGAAAAGTATATTAATGATTCATGGGATGCTTTTTGTAAACATTTTTTAAATTCAGACAAACACTTTTTATCTATTAAGCAAGAGTATGTAGCTGAATCTGGGTTATGGATTGCAAAGAAACGTTATGCTCAAAAAATTATTTCTGAGAAAGGTGTATTGATATCTGAAATGACAAAAGGTGCAAAAGAATGGAAGCTCGATGTTAAAGGTATGGATGTTGTAAGAAGTAACTTTCCAAAAGCGTTTAGAGAATTTATGTCAGGAGTATTAATTGACATTTTAAATATATCAGAAAAGAAAAAGATTGATGATAAAGTATTGGCATTTCGTGAAGATATGAAAACTAAACCTTTATTAGATATTATGTTTCCGACAGGTGTTAAAGAGCTTAGTAAGTATAAAACTAAAAAAGCAAAAAATCAAGTGTTTGGAGATAGACCTAAAGGAACTCCAATACATGTTAAGTCTGCTTTAAACTACAATGATTTATTAGAATATAATAATGTAATTTCTTCTATGCCAATTAGTGATGGAGAAAAGATTAAATGGACTTATTTGAAACAAAATCCATTAGGATTAGATTCAATAGCTGTTAAAGGTCATGACGATCCTGAAGTAATTGTTAATTTCGTTTTGCAATATATTGACTTTGAAAAAGTATTTACAGCTTCGTTAGAAAATAAATTAGGAGATTTTTATAGTGCCTTAAATTGGGGCGCAATTCCGAAGAATGATAATATGGCAGATTTTTTTAGTTTTGGATAATTCAAATGATTTAATTATATTTAAGTATGAGTAAGACAATAACCAAAGCAGATATCATTCAACGTCTTTTGAATGATAAACAAATTACTGCAGAAGAAGCTGTAGTTTTATTAATGAATACAGATCATCAATTAGAAAGAAAAGAAAGATCATGGCCATTTCCAAACCCGTGGTTCAATGTTCCAGGTATGCCGACAGGACCTAATCCTTATGATATAGTTGCAAAATCTAAAGATGATAAATCTAAAAAATAGTTTATGATGAATAAATTTGTAATAATAAAACTTTCTGTTGAAGGTATGCACAACTTTCCAAAAGCAAAAGAGCTTTTTCCTGAAGTAGGATTTTTAGCTGATAGACATAGACATATGTTTACTTTTAAAGTATGTTGCCCTGTTACTCACTCTGACAGAGATAAAGAGTTTATTATGTTAAAGCGAGATGTATTGGAATATATCAATAGCAGATACTATAATAAATCAACTCGAGTTTGCGAATTTGGTCCAATGTCATGTGAAATGTTAGCAGAAGATATTCTTAAAGTATTTAGTGCTGATTGGGTTGAAGTTTGGGAAGATGATGAAAATGGTGCAAGAGTAGAATTTGACTTTAACTAATATGAAAGCAATTTACGTTGTATTAGATTCGCTACTTACAAAACCTGATGATTGGGAAGCTCATTTTACTTCTATATTATCAGGATATATTGAAGCTAAAGATTTAACTAACTATCAAATAGAAGAATGTTACGATTTAGCTGTAATTAAAAATAAATTTGAGAATCAACTCCTTCATAGTACGATAGAAGGA
>SXGQ01251167.1_pt1 | contig 16637 bp, 16 predicted proteins | sample 3178371 | NCBI WGS metagenome assembly SXGQ01 (sample SAMN11356859, study PRJNA531348) | freshwater metagenome | isolation source: freshwater sample F1-20 | place: China: Fuxian Lake, Yuxi | collected 2017-12-25
CCAAGATCATTTGAGGACATCATGAATCTGATCCAGACCCTTGAGCAGGAAGAAATTGCTCGCCTTGGCAAAACTATTCCCGAATTCTCTCCTGGTGACACAGTGATCGTGAGTGTCAATGTGGTTGAGGGCACACGTAAGCGTGTTCAGGCCTATGAAGGTGTGGTGATCGCCAAGCGCAACCGGGGGCTCAACAGTGGTTTCATTGTTCGAAAAATCTCCAGCGGTGAGGGCGTTGAGCGGACATTCCAAACCTACAGCCCCCTGATCGCCAGCATTGAGGTCAAGCGTCGTGGTGACGTGCGCCGCGCCAAGCTGTACTACCTGCGTGATCGCAGCGGCAAGTCCGCGCGGATCAAAGAAAAACTGCCTGCTAAGAAGACCGTCAACGCCTGAGTTGCAGTGTTCAAAGAAGCCGCCCAGGCCGAGCGCTGCGGCGGTTTTTTGCAGTCGCAAGGGTCTGTCGAAGTTTCCAGAGATTGACGACATTGTCCCGATGGCTTGATTTCGATCCGCAGCAGGTGCCCGTCAAAGGGGTGGATCGCCACTTGCCCGCGGTTCCACTCGGCGCCATTTCGCCAGCGGCGTTACGGCGGCGTTTTGCAGACCCGCCGGACTGGATCCCTGAACTTGTCGCTGAGCCCAGACGGTCTGACCGCTTGCCGCGGCATGCTTCCGTCTTACTGCCCATCGTGATGCGGCCAAACCCTACGGTTTTGCTGACGGAACGTACGCTCCATTTGCCGACCCACAGCGGCCAAATCGCTTTCCCCGGGGGAAAAGCTGAAGATTGTGATGCGGATGCCACCGCCACCGCATTGCGGGAGACCTGGGAGGAGCTTGCCCTGGCGCCTAGTTTCATCGAGGTGCTGGGTGTCATGCCGCACTACTGCACTGGTTCGGGGTTCATCATCACCCCGGTGGTTGCCCTGGTGCAGCCGGGTTTTGTTCTTCAGCCCGACCGCAACGAGGTCGCGGATGTTTTTGAGGTGCCGTTGGCCTGGCTGATGAACCCGGCCCACCACCAACGTCATGCCGTGGCCCATGAGGGGGTTGAGCGCGAGTGGTTCGCCATGCCTTACCAGCAAGCCGACGGGTTGCGATTCATCTGGGGCGCCACAGCAGGAATGTTGCGTAATTTTTACCGATTACTGTGCGCCTGAAGCGGCCTCTGGCTATCATTGACGCATGAGCTTCATTGCAGTCGTTATGGCCTTGCTGATTGAGCAGGCGCGCCCCATGGCGCCTGGCAATCGCCTTCATGCACTGATGCGCGCTTGGGCGGGCTGGAGCACCCGCAACTTTGATGCTGGACAGGCCGCACATGCGTGGCTGGCTTGGAGCCTCGCGGTGGGCGTGCCGTCTGTGCTGGTGCTGGCGGTTTATTGGTCGCTAGATGTGTGGCTTGGTTGGCCGGCAGCGCTGGTTTGGAGTGTGGCGGTGTTGTATGCCACTTTGGGGTTTCGACAGTTCAGCTCGCACTTTACCCAAATTCGGGAGGCACTGGCCAACTCAGACGAAACCTTGGTACGGGACTTGTTGGCAAATTGGCGCCAGATCGACGTCCGCGACCTGCCCCGCAGCGAAGTACTGCGGTCTGTGATGGCGCACTCTGTGATTGCCGCGCACCGCCATGTTTTTGGGGTGTTGGCCTTTTTTTCGGTCCTGGCGGTTTTCGGCTTGGGGCCGGCTGGCGCGGTGCTCTACCGGACCAGCGAGTTTCTCGCCCGTTTTTGGCGGGATGAAAGTCAGACCCGCTTCCAACCCGTGAGTCAGCAAACCCAAGACGCTGCCAGCTTGGCCTGGGACCTGCTTGACTGGGTGCCTGCACGCATCACGGTTGTCAGCTTTGCCGTGGTGGGTAGTTTTGAAGATGCCATGGAAGCCTGGCGCCGCCACCTGAGCGAACCGGACCAGGGCAACGACGCTCTGATCTTGGCAGCGACCGCTGGCGCCGTGAACATTCGCTTGACCAGCGTCGGCCCGAGCGGCGCCCAGCCTGACGCGGCCGAGGACAGCGCGGCGGCCGGCCTGCCAATCGAAGACCAAGCAGCAGCCAGCGGCGCCGGGCAGACCCCCGAACTCGCGCACCTGGCCGTCATTGTGGGCCTGGTGTGGCGCACGGTGGTCATGTGGGTGGTTCTCTTGGCCTTGCTCACGTTGGCCCGTTTGCTGGGCTGATGCCGTCCTTCAGTAGGGCGCCGGCGCACTCAATTCGGCGTGCAAGTCGCTGTAGATCTTGTATCGGTTGGCGCTGATGGCCGGGGCGGTGCTTATGGCAGTTTCGCCACTTGCCTGCAGCTGCGAACCGAGGGCGGCTATCACGCCGCACCCTGGTTCGTGCAAATGGCTGCAGTTGTAAAACTTGCAAGCCCCGGCATGGGCTTGAAGGTCTGGCATCAAAGCGGCCAGGTGGGCTGGATCAATGTGATTGAGGCCGAATTCCTGAAAACCCGGCGAGTCGATCACTGCCGTTGTGTACTGTGCGTCCACCCAGTACCAGGTGGTGCTGGTGGTGGTGTGTTTGCCGGAGTTAAGTGCCCGGGAAATCTCCGCGGTTTGCGCCAGCGCACCCGGTTTGAGCCAATTGATGAGCGTGCTTTTGCCCGCACCCGAGGGCCCAAGCAGCAATGTAGTTTTGCCCGAGATCAGGCTCAGCAGTGTCTCTTGGTCAGACGTGCTGGCGGTTTTGAGCGCCATTGGAAGCACCAGGTAGCCCATGCGCCGGTACGGTTCGAGCCAGTCCCAAGCTCGGGCAAATGACTCGGCGAGGTCGCTTTTGTTGAGGCCTATTAGCGGCTTGATTTGTGCAGCCTCTGCTGCAATCAGGGTGCGGGAGAGTTGTTTGCTGGAGAAAGCGGGCTCGGCCGCAATCAGGATCAAAATCTGGTCGAGGTTGGCTGCAAAGGACTTGGTACGCAACTCATCTTGGCGATAAAAAAGGTTGCGCCGGTTTTGGATTTTTTCTATTGTGCCCGCGTCCCCCGAGGCCTGCCACATCACACTGTCGCCGACCACGCCCAGGCTTTTCTTACCCCGAGAGTGGCAGATGATCCGTTGGCCATCGGACTTTTCGACCAGAAAATGGCGCCCTAGGTTGGAGACGATCAAGCCTGGGTGCAGGGGCGCTGAAGCCATCAGGGCTTAGCCCTGAGCACTGGACTCACGCCCGCAGGGCGTCGATACGCGCAGCACATTCGAAATCTGTTTTGGAGATGCCGCCCACATCATGGGTGCTCCAGCGAACTACGCATTGTTTGTAGCCAACCCATAAGTCAGGGTGATGGTCTGTGACATGGGCGATGAATGCGACGGCGTTGACAAATGCCATGGTCTCGTAGTAATTCTCAAAGGCGTAGGTTTTTTCTATGGCCACAGAGGGGCCGTCACCGGCCAGGGCCCAGCCCTCGAGTTGTGCCAAATGACTAACGATTTCGGTGGCAGACAGGACACGCCTGGCCTGCTCGGACCAATTGACACCTTGCAATTTGTGGTTCATGCGGCAGTACGTGGTTCAGGGCCCGAGCAAGCGGGCCAGCCGCTCGCTGGCTGGTGGGTGGGAGTAATAAAAACGCACATAAACCGGGTCTGGCGTGAGGGTCGCTGCATTGTCCTCGTACAACTTGAGCAGTGCTGTCGCCAGATCTTGGCCACTGGTGTGGGCCACGGCATAGGCATCAGCTTGAAATTCATCGCGGCGGGACATTGCCGAAAAAACAGGGGCTATGAAAAAACTCAGCAGGGGCGCGCTGATCATGAACAGCAGCAGTGCCAGCGCATCGTTAGGTGCGCCCAGGTTGGGCGCAACGCCCAGGCCGACATAAAACCAGGACTGATTTGTTAGCCAGCCCAGCATGGCAAAAGCCAGTAGACTGGTACCAAAAAGAAGCAGCATCCTGCGGCTTAGATGCCGGTGCTTGAAATGTCCAAGCTCGTGCGCTAGCACAGCAGCGATTTCGTCAGGCGACAGCTTAGCCAAAAGGGTGTCATAAAAAACCACCCGTTTGGCAGAGCCAAAACCGGTGAAGTAGGCATTGCCATGGGCACTTCGTTTGCTGCCATCCATGACAAAAAGCCCCTTAGCGGCGAAGCCACAGCGGGCCATCAGCGCTGTCACCTGCGTCTTGATGGTCCCGTCTTCAAGCGCGGTAAATTTGTTGAAAAGGGGCGCAATAAATGTTGGCAGCGCCCACAGCAGCAATAAATTAAAGCCAACCCAAGTACCCCAGGCCCAAATCCACCACTGCGCGCCAGCGGCACCCATCAGCCACAAGATCAGCGCTGCAATCGGCAGGCCTATCAGCGCCCCAAGCAGGCTTGATTTGACAAAATCGAGCAACCAAAGCTTGGGCGTGGTCTTGTTGAAACCATATGCCTGCTCGACTGAGAATGTTTGGTACAGCCCTAAAGGCAAATCAAGCAGGGCGCTGATGACAGCAAAACTGGCCAAAACCGCCAATTGCTGGACCATGCCACCCCCGCCCAAAGCGCTCAGCAAAAAGCTGTTGAGCGTCGAAATACCGCCGAGCAGGGTCCAGCCCAGGAAAACCCCGGCGCCGAGGGCCAGCTCGAGCAGACCCAAACGGGTTTTGGCAATCGTGTAGTCGGCCGCTTTCTGGTGTGCACTAAGGCTCACGGTGTTGGCAAATTCTGCCGGCAACTCGCCGCGATTCCGCGCGACATGACGGATTTGGCGGGAGGCCAACCAAAATCTGAGTAGCAAGCCGGCCACCAGGGCCAGGGCAAAGCCAAAGGTGAGGCCGGCGGCGAGTTCGTTGGAAGAGCTGGGATCTGGCATGGTGAACGAGTTTAGGGCATCAGCGACAATTCCTAACATGACAAGCGACAACCCCCTGGACAAGCCTCTCAAACTAGCAAAATCGGAGCATAACTTGGCATGGCTCGACTGCGAGATGACCGGACTCGACCCCGAGGTCGACCGCATCCTTGAAATTGCAATCATCATCACCGGCCCTGAACTCATACCGAGAATCGAAGGTCCGGTGCTGGTCATCCATCAAAGCAACACGCTACTCGATGGCATGGACGCCTGGAACAGGGGAACCCACGGTAAGAGTGGCCTGATCGAACGGGTCAAGTCGTCCACCACGACAGAGGCACGGGCGGAGCATGAGATGCTGAGCTTCCTGAGCCAATACCTGCCCAGCAAACTCAGCCCGATGTGTGGCAACAGCATTGGTCAAGACCGCCGGTTTTTGCTTAAGTACATGCCTAAGCTCGAAGCCTTTTTTCACTACCGCAACCTTGATGTCAGCACGCTCAAAGAGTTGGCTAAGCGCTGGCGTCCCGATGTTTACAAGGGTTTCAAAAAAAAACAAAGACACACCGCTTTGGCCGATGTGCACGAGTCCATCGATGAGATGGCTCACTACCGAAGTCGGTTTTTGCGCCTCAGCGATTGAGGGTCGCCAAAGAGGTACGTGGTAAAGGCCGTCGCTCACAACGCGCAACTGCGCGCCAGTTTCATGCCATAATCATTGGCTGCGCGGCCCTTGGCCGAGCGGATGTGTGCATCTCCCTTCATTCACCCGGCCTACGGCGGGCTTGCAATAGCAAGACTGCAAAAACAGGCCCCCGCTGCGGTCCGGCTTCCTTGGACCCCAACAGGTTCCGTTTGATGGTTGATGTTTTCTAACCATTGACGGAGTATCTGCTTCCTTGGCAGGGCTCGCGTGTGAGACATAAATGACTGACGTTTTGATAGCGGCTGAAGATATTTCGTCGGCCCAAGAATTTTTAATCATTCAAGACGACAAGCCTGCAGATCCGGGGCAAGTTGAAGAAGCCCTGGCGCTTGCACCCAATGGCTTTTTGGCATTCGGCCTGGCTGAGGAACTGCTCAGAGCGGTGCAAGACCTAGGCTATACGCAGCCAACCCCAGTGCAACAAACAACCATACCCCTGGCCATGGAGGGTCTGGACTCGGGTGATACGGGGTCAAGTTTTGTTGACCTGATGGTATCGAGCCAAACCGGCAGCGGCAAAACGGCGGCGTTTTTGTTGCCAGTTTTGCATACATTGCTGAACCAGCAGCGCCAGTCCGAGGACAAAGAGCGCTCTGATTTTGACCGAGCGCTAGCAGAGGCCGCCGCGAAAGGCGAAGCTCCTCCTAAACGCAGCAAGCGCAAAGACCCCACCAACCCGCGCAATTTTGCTGTGGTCGCCCCGGAGGCCCTGATCGTCTGCCCGACCCGGGAGCTCGCGCAGCAAGTGGCCCATGATGCCATCGAACTGGTCAAGCATTGCCGCGGCTTGCGTATTGCGAGCATTGTTGGCGGCATGCCTTATCAGTTGCAAATCGCCAAGCTGCAAAATGCCAATCTGGTGGTGGCAACGCCCGGTCGTTTGCTGGATCTGCAACGGTCGATGCAAATTAAGCTCGATCGGGTTCAGTTTTTGGTGGTGGACGAGGCCGATCGCATGTTAGATCTGGGCTTTTCTGACGATCTGGCTGAAATCAATCAACTCACCCTGCAACGCAAACAAACCATGATGTTCAGTGCAACTTTTGCACCGCGCATCCAACAACTTGCAGCACGGGTCATGCGGCAGCCGCAGCGCATCACGATCGATTCGCCACAGGACAAGCATGTGAACATCAAGCAGGTCTTGTTCTGGGCCGACAATGCGCAGCACAAGCGCAAGCTGCTCGACCACTGGCTGCGCGACACCAGCATTAATCAGGCGATTGTGTTTTCCAGCACGCAAATCGAATGTGATGGTTTGGCCAATGACTTGCAACAAGACGGATTCTCGGCTGTAGCCCTGCATGGTGCTTTGAGCCAAGGTTTGCGCAATCGTCGCCTGATGGCTTTGCGACAGGGCCAGGTGCAAATACTGGTCGCCACTGATGTCGCGGCGCGCGGCCTTGATGTGCCAACCATCAGCCACGTGTTTAATTTTGGCCTGCCCATGAAGGCCGAGGACTACACACACCGCATCGGGCGCACTGGGCGTGCTGGGCGCGATGGCTTGGCGGTTACTCTGGCCGAGTTCCGAGACCGACGGAAAATATTCGACATAGAAGCCTACAGCCGTCAACCCTTCAAAGCCCAAACCATACCTGGTCTTGAGCCCAAACAGCGCTACCCCGACTCCCGGCCCAACTCCAATTTCGGCGGACGGGACATGCGTGACAGCCACGAACATCACTCACGGGACCGCAAATTTGGCCCGGCCCGAGCAGGCGGTTTCGGGGCTGGTCGCCAGCCGGGCAGTGAGCGGGCCGGCGCAGATGGCCGCGAAGGCTTCAGCTACGAGCGCAAAGGCGGTTTCAATGACCGCTTTGCGGCCCCTCGCGCGCTTGCTCCGAGTGCGCCGGCGCGTGACGGGCGCAAACCTGTCTTGAGCAAGCCGGCTGCAGCCAGGCCCGGAAACGGCGGCAAGGTGTTCGTCCCGCGGGTCGCGAAAAAATCTCTGCCACGCAGTGTCTGATGCCCTTGCCTGCAGGCCCTGACCGACGTGCAGCGCTGACCTGCTGGGGCTAGATCACAGCAGTGCAGCGTCAAGCAGCCGCAATGACAACCCGCTCGAGAGCTTCCATGAATCTGGGGCCGCCTTGGCGTTTTATTTTTCTGACCCTGCCTAATTACTCGCTCATCGCTGTTTCGAGTGCGGTGGAGGCTTTGCGCATGGCCAATCGGGTGACCAAGCAAAATGTCTACGCGTGGACGATTGCTAGCCTCGACGGCAGTGCGCAGACCGCGAGCAATGGTCTTGCCATGTCGCCTAGCGAGGCGATAGACGGCAGGGCTACTGCTGATATCGTGTTTGTCTGCGGCGGGGTGGATGTCGAGCGGGCCGTCACAACCGAGTTGTCTGTGACGCTGCGCCAACTCGCGCAACGTGGCATTGCCCTGGGCTCTTTGTGCACTGGAGGCTATGCGCTGGCCAAAGCTGGATTGTTGGACAAGTACAAGGCGGTGATCCACTGGGAAAACATGTCGGCCCTGCGTGAACAATTCCCGCGAGTGGTCTTCTCTGAGCAACTGTTTGCGATTGACCGGGATCGCTACACCTGCTCGGGCGGCATTGCGCCGCTGGACTTGATGCTCAACATCATCAAGGACCAGCTGGGCCAGAGCATTGCCTCCATGATCTCAGAGCAGTTCATTCTTGACCGGATTCGCAATGACCAGGATCGTCAACATGTTCCCTTGCAGGCCAGAGTCGGCCTGTTTCATGAAAACCTGATCGAGGCAGCAGCCCTGATGGAGGCCAATATCGAAGAGCCTCTGTCTCTAGACGACATTGCCGCTTTGGTTGGGGTGTCAAGGCGGCAGATCGAGCGGCTGTTCAAGCGTTATGTCGGCGAGGTGCCGACCAAGTATTACCTGGACATGCGGCTGCGTCGGGCCAGAACCCTGTTGTTGCAGACGGCCATGTCTGTGATGGATATTGCAGTGGCCTGCGGTTTCCAGTCGCCGCCACACTTTTCTAAGTGCTACCGTCAGTTGTTTGGTCATACCCCCAGTGCTGAGCGACAGTTGAGTCGTCGCAACACCCCGCTTGACCCAGAGGCAGTGGGCGGCTGAGTCACTCGCTTGTGCGGCGGGCGATATCGCTTGCGAGTCATGCCTCGAATGAGTCAGGCTCATGTCGTCTTACGACAACCGACCGTCGCTAATCTATCAGCGGCGCAGCATGCTGGCTCGTACCATTTTGGCGACTGCCTCGGGCTGCTGGCTAAGCACCCACTTATCCTACAAAAGGGCCTGACCATGGCTGAAGAATTTGACGATGATCTAGACCTCAGCACGCTCAACGACGAAGAGTTGACCGAACAGGTTCATGATGATCTCTACAACGGCCTGCGCAACGAGGTGATTGAGGCCACTCACATTTTCCTTGGTCGCGGCTGGTCGGCAGATCGGGTGCTGAATGACGCTTTGGTCGAGGGCATGCGCATTGTTGGTGTTGATTTTCGTGACGGGATTTTGTTTGTTCCAGAGGTCCTGCTGGCTGCCAATGCCATGAAGGGTGGCATGGAGATTCTGCGGCCTTTGCTGGCAGAAACTGGGGTAGAGCCGATTGGGAAAATGGTTATCGGCACGGTCAAGGGCGACATTCATGATATCGGCAAGAATCTGGTGGGTATGATGATGGAGGGCGCCGGTTTTGAGGTGATTGATCTCGGCATCAACAACCCGGTGGAAAAATACCTGCTCGCACTGGAGGAACACAAGCCCGATATTCTGGGCCTCTCAGCCCTGCTGACCACCACCATGCCTTACATGAAAGTGGTGATCGACACCCTGAAAGAAAAAGGCCTGCGGGATGATTTCATCGTGCTGGTGGGTGGTGCGCCCCTGAACGAGGAGTTTGGCCGGGCGGTTGGCGCCGATGCCTATTGCCGCGACGCCGGTGTTGCGGTTGAGACGGCAAAAACCCTGATCGCCGCCCGCCGCGCCGCTGCTCGGGCTTGAGGCGGGCCTGTGTCACGCACGCTGATCATTGCTTGCGGTGCACTGGCTAGGGAGATCGCCGCTTTGCGACGGCTCAATGATTGGCCGCACATGGACGTCCAGTGTCTGCCAGCCGAATTGCATAACCGCCCCGAAAAAATCACTGCTGCGGTAAAAGAAAAAATTACGCTAAACCGGTCTTCGTATACCAGTATTTTTGTCGCCTACGCAGACTGCGGCACCGGTGGCCTGCTCGATGCGATGCTGCTCCAAGAGGGCGTGCATAGAATCCCTGGGGCTCATTGTTACGAGTTCTTCGCCGGCAGTTCGGCCTTTGAGGCGCTCAATGAGCGTGAGCTGGGTACGTTTTATTTAACCGATTTTTTGCTCGAGCACTTTGATCGGCTGGTGATTCGCGGCTTGGGGATTGATCGGCATCCGGCTTTGCTTGAAACGATTTTTGCCAACTACCGCAAGCTGGTTTACCTCGTTCAGGTGCCCAGGGCCGGCAAAGTCGAGCAGGCCCGCTGTGCCGCAGAGCGGCTGGGCCTGGAGTTTGATTACCAGGTGACGGGTTATGGCGGTCTTGAGCACAGCCTCAAGCGCGCCAATCAAGGAGTGGTGTTTTGGCAAAATTGATTGTGATTTCCTGGCGTGATGTGCCAGCCCAGGTGCTGGTGAAACTCGGTCGAGAAACCGCCAAGGTGCAGTTGTCGCACCGGTTTCAAGAAGCGGTGGACCGCGCCGCCATGCGTGCTGGCAAAGCCAGTACTTCTGACTACTTGGCTGACTGGAAGCGCAGCGAGCCCAGGCGTTGTGGCGATGATATTGCAGTGCAGGCGCAGGCCGAGGCCGACCGGATCGAAGCGCGTTATTCCGATGCTGATTTGCTTCGCCTGATCCGGGCCCACGGTCTGGAGCCTGCAGCCGCTGTTGAACCAGCCCCGCCCGGGCTGGAGCCGGGAGGCGCGGGATGGTTTCGGTGCGGCATTGGTCGGTGCGCCACGCCGGCGCACTGGAGCGCTTCTACCAAGTGTTTGAGCGCACGCTGGTGGCATTCCATCCCCTGTGGAGCAGGATTGGCTACGAGCGCCTGGAAAAACCAGTGGCAGCGCTCGAGAAAGTGGTGAAGGGCTTTTTGTTTGACTGCCAAATGTGCGGTCAATGTGCGCTGAGCTCCACCGGCATGTCCTGCTCCATGAATTGCCCCAAGAATTTGCGTAACGGGCCCTGCGGCGGGGTGCGGTCAAACGGGACTTGCGAGGTCAAACCCGAGATGCCCTGTGTTTGGGTCAAGGCCTTCGAGGGCAGCCAGCGAATGCGCGAAGGCCGTCAGGCCATTCTTATGGTGCAAATCCCGCTGGACCGGAGGCTGCAGGGCCGCTCAAGCTGGCTCAAAGTCGCCCGCGACAAGGCCGCACTTGCAGGTGAGCCGCGATGAGGTTTGAAGACGAACCGGTACCCGGCTATCCCTTGCCCATTTTGCCCGGGCACACCTCGCCCGGCCGGCTCGAGCGGGTGCTGCGCAGTGGTGCATTCGCTGTCACCTCTGAACTCGACCCGCCTGACTCGGCCGACCCGCAGGACGTGTACCGCCGGGCGCGGGTGTTTGATGCTTATGTTGACGCCATCAATGCCACCGATGGCAGCGGGGCGAACTGTCACATGTCTAGCTTGGCGGTGTGTGCCCTGCTCACCCGGGTTGGCTATGCACCGGTGATGCAGATTTCCTGCCGAGACAAAAATCGAATTGCTGTACAGGGTGATATTTTGGGTGGGGCTGCCATGGGCGTGGCCAATATGCTGTGCCTGACTGGTGATGGCGTTCAGGCGGGCGACCATCCGCAGGCCAAGCCGGTGTTTGATCTCGATTGCATGTCTTTGCTGGAAATTGGCCGCACTATGCGGGACGAGCACAGGTTTCAAAGTGGTCGAAAGCTCACCTTTTCGCCGCGGGTGTTCTTTGGTGCTGCCGCCAACCCTTTTGGCCTTCCCGTGCATTGGCGGGCTCAGCGCCTGGCCAAAAAAGTCGCCGCTGGGGCCCAGTTTATTCAAACCCAGTACTGCTACGACCTGCCCCGGCTGAAAAGTTTCATGCAAGAGGTGGAAGACCTCGGCTTGCTGGAGCAGGTGTTCATCCTGGTCGGCGTTGGCCCGCTGCGTAGCGCTAAGACGGCTGAATGGATGCGCACCAACGTGCCGGGCGTCCATATTCCGGATGCTGTGATCAAACGCCTGGCAGGCGCCGAAAAACAGGCTCTGGAAGGCCGGCAGATCTGTATCGAGATGATCCAACAGGTGCGGCAGATCCGGGGCGTTGCCGGCGTCCATGTGATGGCCTACCGCCAAGAGGATTCGGTGGCAGAAATCGTCGAGCGCTCCGGTGTACTCGAAGGTCGCGTGCCTTGGTATCCCGGCCGTGATGCAGAAATACAAACCCTGAAAGAGACAGCATGACAGACACCGTGATCAGTTCCGCCACCCGGGAGGTGGTGATTGGTTTTCACCGGCCCTTCGTCATCATTGGCGAGCGGATCAACCCGACTGGGCGAAAAATTCTGGCCGCCGAGATGGTCGCTGGCGATTACAGCCGGGTGATTGCCGATGCCCTGGCACAGGTTGAGGCGGGCGCGCACATGCTCGATGTCAACGCCGGCATCCCCTTGGCGGATGAGCCGGCCCTGCTGGCCCGCGCGATCGAGCTGGTGCAGTCCGTCACTGATGTTCCTCTGTCGATTGATTCTTCCATCGTGGCTGCCCTGGAGGCGGGGCTTGCCGTTTACAAAGGCAAGGCACTGGTCAATTCCGTCACCGGCGAGGAGGATCGGCTAGAAACCGTGTTGCCCCTGGTGAAGAGATACGGTGCCGCCGTGGTTGCCATTTCCAATGACGAAACCGGCATCTCGCAAGACCCGGATGTGCGTTTTGCAGTGGCCAAGAAAATTGTTGAACGTGCAGCCGATTACGGCATACCAGCCTGCGATATCGTGGTCGACCCCCTGGTGATGCCGATTGGTGCCATCAATCAGGCCGGGGTTCAAGTGATGCGCCTGCTGAATCGGCTGCGCAATGAGCTCAAAGTCAACACCACCTGTGGTGCATCCAATGTCAGTTTTGGCCTGCCAGAGCGCAATGGCATCAACGCCGGCTTTTTGACCATGGCCATTGCATCGGGCATGACCTCGGCAATCACCAACCCACTGCATGCCGAGGTTGTCAAAGCCTGCATGGCCGCCGATGTGATGATGGGTCACGACCCCGACTGCATGCGCTGGATCCGTAAATACCGCGAGGCGCCGGTGGTCGGCGCGGATGGCGAGATGGGCCGTGGCCGCCGTGAAGGTGGCGTCAGGAGGCGCCGCGAATGAGTTTTGCAAATAGCGCCGGGAGGAGCCACTCTTGAGCAACCTGGAGGCACTGGTTGTTTTTAGCCCGTCGGGCCGGCGCGGGCGTTTTCTGCTGGGCACGCCGGTGCTGCAGGCAGCCCGTTCGCTGGGGGTAGATATTGACTCGGTGTGCGGCGGCCGTGGTATTTGTGGACGCTGCCAGGTAATCGTCTCGGAAGGCGAGTTTGCCAAACATGGGCTGGTGTCGCGCAGCCAGAACCTGTCGCCTTTTGGGGCTATCGAGACCGCTTTCTGCGAGACCCAAGTTATGCAGGCCGGGCGGCGCCTGTCTTGCTCGGCGCAACTGCTGGGTGACGTGGTGATTGATGTGCCTTCGAGCAGTCAAGTGCACAAGCAGGTGGTGCGCAAGCAGGCCGAGGCGCATGATGTTCATCTAGACCCCCTGGTCCGTTTGCATTATGTCGAGGTGCAGCAACCCGATATGCACGACCCTTCGGGCGATCTGCGTCGTCTGGAAGACGCGCTTGAATTCGAATGGCGCCTTACCGATCTGGCCTGTGACATGCTGGTTTTGCAACAGCTGCAAACCGCGCTGCGCCAGGGTGCTTGGCGTGTCACGGTCGCAGTCCACGCCGGACGGCAAATCATTGCTGTGTGGCCGGGTTTCAAGGAGCAGGTCTACGGCCTGGCGGTGGACGTCGGGTCAACCACGATCGCCGCGCACCTGTGCGACCTGGCCTCGGGGGAGGTCGTCGCCTCGGCCGGCGTCATGAACCCACAAATTCGTTTTGGTGAAGACCTCATGAGCCGGGTGTCCTATGTGATGATGAACCCTGGCGGCGAGCGCGAGATGACCAGCGTGGTTCGGGCGGCGCTCAATGAACTTGCCCAAGATGTGGTGCAGCAGATCGGAATTTCGCCGCAGGATATTCTGGAGGCCAGCTTTGTTGGCAACCCCATCATGCACCACCTGCTGCTGGGTATCAACCCGGTGGAGCTGGGTGGCGCGCCCTTCGCCCTCGCCACCGACCGCGCCATGACGCTTTGGGCGGTGGAGATTGACTTTCACATCCACCGCAATGCGCGCATCTATATCCTGCCCTGTATTGCCGGACATGTAGGGGCCGATACAGCTGGCGTGATCCTGGCTGAGCGGCCAGACCTCTCCGAGCGGGTCAGCCTGCTGGTTGATGTGGGTACCAATGCCGAAATCGTGCTGGGCAACCGGCAACGCCTGCTGGCCTGTTCGAGCCCGACCGGGCCGGCTTTTGAGGGGGCGCAAATCAGTTGCGGGCAGCGGGCCGCGCCTGGCGCCATTGAGCGGGTACGCATTGACCCTGACACGCTGGAGCCCCGCTTCAAGGTGATTGGCTGTGAGCTCTGGTCTGATGCAGCTGGCTTTGCGGAGGCGGTGGCGATGTCGGGCGTGACCGGGGTTTGCGGTTCTGGCATCATCGAGGTGCTCGCAGAGATGTACCTGGCCGGCATCATCCGCCAAGACGGTACGATCAGCGGCGAACTTGCCGTGCGCAACCCGAGGATACAGGCTGATGGGCGTACCTTCTCCTATGAACTCTACCGGGCAAGCGGCAGCACACCAGCCCTGAAAATCATGCAAAACGATGTGCGTGCCATTCAACTGGGCAAGGCGGCTCTGTATGCCGGCGTGCGGCTGCTCATGGAGCGAATGGGGATCGACAAAGTCGACCGCATCAGGCTGGCGGGTGCCTTTGGTAGCCACATTGATGTTAAGTATGCGATGGTGCTTGGCATGATCCCTGATTGCGATCTCAGCGAGGTCAGTTCCGCTGGCAATGCCGCTGGTACGGGCGCCCGCATTGCTCTGCTCGACCAGGGTTCCCGCCAAGAGATCGAGCAGTTGGTGCGTCGGGTCGAGAAAATAGAAACAGCAGTGGAGCCGCGCTTTCAGGAATTCTTTGTTGAAGCCATGGCTATCCCGCACCTCAACGCCCCTTTTGACAATTTGCGCCAAGTGGTGAAGTTGCCAGAACGAACTGGCGCCGGCCTTGATTCCAATCCGCGCGCACGGCGCGCAGCCCGGCGCGGCGCCTGAGCCATGGCCGCCAGCATTCGGACGATTCCAGGTTTTGTAGGTGGCCTGCCAGTGCAGGGCGGCGGCGCGGTTTTCGAGACCCTCAACCCGGCAAGCGGTCAGGTTCTGGCGCAGGTGCGCGATGCCAATGCTCAGGATGTCGATGCCGCGGTGGCCAGTGCGCAAGCTGGTTTCGAAGTTTGGTCCGCGCTGGGCGGTGCCGAGCGTGGCAGGGTCTTGCAACGGGCTGCCGAGTTGCTGCGCAGCCGCAACCGCGAGCTGGCTGAAATCGAGGTGCAGGACTGCGGCAAACCGCTGCAAGAGGCCCTGGTGGTCGATGTTCAAAGTGGGGCTGACTGCTTGGCCTATTTCGGTGGTGCTGCTGCTACCCTCGCTGGCGCCCACTACCCCTTGCAAAAAGCCTTTGCCTACACCCGCAAGGAGCCACTTGGCGTGTGCGCAGGCATTGGCGCCTGGAACTACCCCTTGCAAATCGCCTGCTGGAAATCAGCGCCTGCCTTGGCTGCGGGCAATGCGATGGTCTTCAAGCCCTCCGAACTCACCCCCATGAGCGCAATCAAGCTGGCGGAAATCTACCTGGAGGCGGGGCTGCCACCGGGCGTTTTCAATGTTCTGCAGGGGCGTGGCAGCACAGGCGCACTGCTGGTCGCCCATCCTGGCGTGGCCAAGGTGTCGTTGACCGGTTCGGTGAGCACCGGCAAGAGCGTCATGCAGACCGCCGCTGGCACGCTCAAACGGCTAACCATGGAGCTTGGCGGCAAATCGCCGCTGCTGGTGTTTGATGACGCTGACCTCGAGCAGGCAGTATCTGCCGCCATGATGGGCAATTTTTACACGCAGGGGGAGATTTGTACCAACTGCACCCGCGTGTTTGTGCAACGTGGGCTGGCCGAGCGATTTCTGGCTCGACTCCAGCAGCGCACCGCCCTGCTCAGGGTGGCCGACCCGATGGACGAAAACACCCAGATCGGCGCCCTGATCTCCAAGGAGCATGCAGACAAGGTCATGGCCTATATCGCCAGCGGACTGGCCCAAGGCGCCACCCTGAGTTGTGGTGGGCACCGGGTGGCGGTTGATGGGCTGCCAGGGGGCAACTTTGTGGCCCCGACGATTTTTTCGAACTGCAGCGATGACATGCGCATCGTGCGCAAAGAGATTTTTGGCCCGGTGCTGTCGATGCTGACCTTTGACGGCGAGGCCGAGGTGATTGCGCGGGCCAACAACACCCGCTTTGGGCTGGCAGCGGGAGTGTTCACCCGGGACATCACACGGGCCCATCGGGTGGCATCCCGTTTGAAAGCTGGTATTTGCTGGATCAACAACTACAACATCACCCCCATCGAGATGCCTTTTGGCGGTGCTGGCGAGTCTGGCATCGGCCACGAGAACAGCATGCTGGCCATGGACCATTACACCCAGCTCAAAACCGTTTATGTCGAGCTCGGCCAGGTAGCCTGCAGTTATCGCTGAGCGGCCAAGTTATGCGAGCGCAGACCTTTGACTACATCATTGTTGGCGCCGGTTCTGCCGGCTGTGTGCTGGCCAACCGCCTGAGCGAAGACGGTGCCGCCACAGTCTTGCTGATCGAGGTCGGTGCCCGGGACCACAGCCTCTTCATTCACATGCCCTCGGCCCTGTCTTACCCGATGGCTAACCCGAAGTTCAGTTGGCAGTATGCCTCCGAGCCTGAGCCCTTCATGGACGGCCGGCGTATCCATTGCCCGCGCGGCCGGGTAATCGGTGGGTCCTCCTCAATCAATGGCATGGTCTACATCCGCGGCCATGCGCTCG
>SXGQ01063904.1_pt1 | contig 16632 bp, 33 predicted proteins | sample 3178371 | NCBI WGS metagenome assembly SXGQ01 (sample SAMN11356859, study PRJNA531348) | freshwater metagenome | isolation source: freshwater sample F1-20 | place: China: Fuxian Lake, Yuxi | collected 2017-12-25
ATATGCTACCTTACGGCAGATTGCGGCTGGTGCTTTTTCACGTCCACCTTCCCAGGTTCCTTCTGGACCGAAAATATTGTGGTAACGAGCAACGCGAACTGGAATGCCGTAATTGCGATGATAGGCAAAATACAATCTTTCTGAAAAAAGTTTTTCCCAACCATACTCTGAATCTGGATTTGCTGGATATGCCGAATCTTCACTACAATCGGGATTATCAGGATCGAGTTGATTATGTTCTGGATACATACATGCCGATCCAGAGTAGAAGATCTTAGTGCTATTCTTACCCAGACGCTCATTCATCTGGTGTTGCATTTCAAGAACATTCAGATTGATCGTTGCCGAGTTGTGCATAATGTCGGCATCATTTTCCCCAGTGAATACAAAACCAGCACCACCCATGTCGGCAGCGAACTGATAGATCTCATCAAACGCCTGAATATAGCGATAGGGAACTGAATTATAAAAGTTTCCGCGATCACCCTTATATTCAATGACACGACGAACAAAATCTACATCACGCAGATCTCCGAGTACAAACTCGTTTGCTTCATGCTTTGAAAACTCTGGATACTTAAGGTCTACACCACGAACCCAATATCCTTCGGAACGCAGTCTGCGAACCATATGACTTCCAATGAAACCACCAGCACCCAGTACTAGTGCTTTCTTCGTATACTGACTCATAAAATCATAAACTCTATAATATGTATTATACTAAAAAAGGTGGGTTTATGCAACCCACCCTTATGTGCTCAGGCTCGCCACTTGTTCTTTGACTGGAAACAAGAAACCAGGCGGGGTTTCCCCATCCACACCAGTCGGCATATTTAATGTCCAATCCGACGAGGACATAAGGGGTCAAATTGACTCCACCACTTGATTTTAAGAAACCAAGAAAAGTTGGGTTAACTTTGATATTTCAGTAATACCAAAGAATGCTATCAGAAATAGCACATCCCAAAGTTTGAGTTTGATAGCAAAAGGAATACCGAGTAGTCCCCCGATAAATTTGATTATCAAACCATTTTTAAAATCTCCCCACAACATGATTTGATAACCAAGTAAGAGGAGAAAGTTCCCGATATACCTCAGGATACTAGTTTTAGACATAAGGGGGATTTCATCACCGACCAGTACTGTTATAGACCATCCGTGTCTTCAAGAGAAATTGATCTATCTATAAAACCTTTGTGGTCTATAAACTTTTCAATCCATTTTTCTTGATCTTCTAAAGGCATATTATAAAAGAGATAATATGCCGCTTTTTTCTGTGCTTGACTTTTTCTAGTATGACACTCTTTACAGAGAAGTTGAATGTTATCACATTCTTCAAGTGCTCTCTCAATACCAACAGACAAAATAGATTGCCTAGTAGTTTTAAGAATAGGATTGATATGATCTAGTTCTAGTTTTTTTGTAGAACCACACTTACAGCATTTATTGCCAAGATGTTCAAAAAGAATAGATTTTCTTTTTTCCCTCTTAACTTTATTAACCTGTTTTACTTTATCTGGGTTTTTGGCATAATGCTCTCTTGCCCAGAGTCTTCTTTTTTCTGCATTAGCGTATGCCATTTTATTAAAAGATAACAACTATTAATATTTAGTAATCGTTATCTTCTTCTTTATCGTCGTGAATGTAAGCAGGAACCCTATCGGGGTCCAACCAACAGGTGTAAGAAAAGTCTTCCATCGCAGTCATAAGTTGCATCTCATTATCACAGAGATACATGTCCCTATACCTACCAGTATAAGAATCTACTTTTTGAATGCGACAATCAGGTTTTCCATTGATTTCCAATGTACCGACCTGGATATAACGATAAGGAAACCGCTCCATAAGAACGGTTGGTTTTTTCACAACTTTGATCATGCAACCTCAACGGATTCGAGATCACTGGCGACATACTCCATAAGCATTTCGTAGTCGTCAAGGGGGTCACCAGAAAATACCACCCCTTCATTTTCATAGAAGCGGCGCACCTTTTTATAAAGTTTCGGACTCTTTACATCAAGATAGATTTCCCCGTTAGCAGCAAGACGAAGAGTGCTAACATCTTTTTTGAACTTTTGAATCAGAGACATTGTTTTGATTTGTTGCCTTAGTATTATAAGGGTTGTTGAGTGTTTAGTCAAGTGTGCCAGTCAGAAAACTGGCGATCGGGGTGACAGAATTCGAATCTGCGACTTCCGCTTCCCAAAAGCGGCGCTCTATCCAAGCTGAGCTACACCCCGTTGTACCGTTATTTAGTTCGGTGTATAAGCATTATACCTATAATCGGCGGAATAATCAAGCCCCCTCCACAAAGTCCAATCCATACGGGGTTTGCTGCGAGAACCTCTACTATATGAAACATTAGTATCCTCTCCAGGTTTTAAACTCATGATAAAAATATTGATCAAGAATATTATTATCTAATGGAGCATTCTCTTCTCTATGTGCCCACTCATTACAAAACTCTACAATGCGTCTATCATTTAATGATTTGTGACCCCACATTCTTACAAAAGCAGAGGCAGCAAAGTGATATCTCTGTTTAGTGTGCGGATCCATCAAACCATCTCCATTGCTCTTGAGAGTTCAATATAATGGTTCATCTCATCCACTGCAATCTCAGCGATCCTTGTATCTTCCTGATGATCCCAGAGGTATGAGAGATAGGTTTCTGTGGCGTGAAATTCAATACCAGCATTCAGGTGATAAGCAGACACAGGAGCAACAAAATAATAAACCACCATAATCCAATAATAGACGAGAACCAAATGATAAGCGAAAAAGCGATCAATCCAGCGATCTGCTCCGCCACGATGCTCCATTTCTGAGAGGTGTTCGGTTTCATTTAAGGTCTGTGCGAAGTGTTCTTTCATCAAGTAGTAGTGCGATAAATCTCTGAGTCCCAGAGATTCTTTGAGATGTAACACACTCACAAAAGCAAAGTAAGGCGCTCTGGCAATGGTCTCTAGAACCCAGAATCGTTGAATTGGAAAGTCACGATACAAAAAGTCGATGATAGATATCGTGACTAACAGAATTGTATCGTTAAACTTTTTCATACAAACATCCCTGGTGTGTAATGTATAAGTTCACGTATCTCATCCAGAAGCACTCCATACTCTTTGAATCTTCTATCTCCGGCAATGAAGCATCTTTGTCTCATCCAGACAGCATCTGCTAATAGTTTTAGTTCGTAATCTGAAAAATCTTTAAACCTTTCCATAGTATCTCCTAGTGTGGATAAGCGTGATTGAGTCCCCATACAATAAAGCACCCAATCGCACCAAATATAGTTAGTGCTTGAAAAAATAGTTTGCTATTCATCTTCTTCGTCCTCATAAGTAGATGGTTCTTCGAATAGTTCGTCTATCTTCTGCTTTAAAACTCTTTGCTGTAGCTCTTGAATGTCCTTATCTGTGAGAGATATCATTTGTCCTTGAGTAGTTCTTCTATTCTTTGACGCATATTTGTGCTCTCCTGTTTCATATAGTCTCTGAGGGAATATCCTCTCTGACCTTTCATAATACAGGTGCCTTGATAAAACATCGTGGCGGCAAATACTAGCAGGAAAACGATACCGATTATTTCAGGGTAATGTTGAGCCATGGTAGAACTGGTGGAATAACTCCTACAAGTCTTAAAAGTCCTTCAGCAAATAAAGCAAGAACCACCCAACCGACGCACATACTAATGATAGAAGCATTACGGTTGTGTCGTCGTATTGCTGCATCAATCATCTCCTGAACTTCACTACGGGTTACATAATCGTGATCAAAAGGTTCCATCATTTCTCGTCTCCAAGAAATTTCGCAAGAGGATCCCTGCGAGTCTTAACTATTTCAACTGCTCTCTTATAGAACATATTATCCATGTTCCCAGAGGCTTCAAAAGTCTCCTTGATCTTCACCCAATTATCGTAGGTGCGCTGATCCATAAGGTTATGTTTGAATACTACTAGTTATGCTAGTGAGTATTTTCAAACCGTCAAGTTTGTGTTGGTTTCAAGAAAGTGTTTAAGGAAATATTAAATTACGTTGTATAAGCGATGATGACGATACCAGAACCGCCAGCTCCGCCAGCGTTTGGACCATTTGGAACTCCACCCCCACCATTTCCACCATTACCAGTATTAGAGCTTCCTGCTGAACCAACAGCTCCTGGAGTTCCACCAGATCCACCAGCAGCATATGTTGTTGCTGTTCCATTAATAGAATAAGAAAGTCCCGTTCCTGGAGCGTTTCCTGGACTTCCACCAACACCACCGGCACCTCCACCACCGCCACCTACAGTATTAGTTCCTGATGGACCACCATTATTACCCCAACCAACTCCTGGAGAATTACTATTAGCCGTTCCACCAGCATTTCCAGTTCCTCCTCCACCAGTTGCTCCACCTGCTTGCCCAGACCCAGCACCGCCGCCAGAACCACCAGGTCCTCCATTTTCACCAGGAGTGCTTGAAGATGCTCCACCTCCTCCTCCACCACCAGGAGAAGTTATGGTTGAAAATGTTGTCGCTGCGCCAGTTCTACTGGAAACTGTCCCACCTGTCGGAGCTCCAGCGCCAATAATAACGTCATATGTTCCAGGAGTTAATGGAAATGAAGATGAATAACGAAGTGCTCCTGCTCCGCCGCCACCACCACTAGCCGGTTGAGCACCGCCGCCACCCGCACCACCGCCGCCACCACCAACTACTAAATACTCAACATTCTTTGTGCCGTTTGATACAACCAGAGTTCCAGACCCAGTAAATGTATGAACTTTATATCCAGTCCTTGCGGTGGTGCTTTCTGTTCCACCAGAAGCCAAAAAGTTTGATTTTATTGTGACCCATCCAGAACCAACATACATTTCAAGACCATTATCTACTGTGTAGATTAAAGTTCCTTCTGCTGTTCCAACTCCAGCATTTCTTCCCGTTGTGTTTGTGGTTCCTATACCAATACTTCTTGCTGCTATAAAACTATTACCTACTGTAATACTCGTTGTAGCACCAACTTGAATACCACCAGAGAATGTAGAAAGTCCAGTAGCATTCACATTACCAGTTACATTACCTCTAAAACTTGATGCCGTTACAATACCAGTAGCATTAAGGTTATCAACAGAAGGAAATGAAGCAGGAGTGACCGTGACCTTACCACCAGCAGTCGTTGAAGTAACTGTATCAGTTTGCCCGTTTATTTGAATACCCATTAGTCACAGAGACTTTTTGAGTATTTATATGAAGCGGAGAGAGTAGGATTCGAACCAACGGAAGCTTTCACTTCGGCAGTTTTCAAGACTGCTGCCTTAAACCACTCGGCCATCTCTCCAATAAGAACATTATAATACCACAATCAATCAATGTCAACTATGGTTTCTTTTTTTACATCAAGAAAAAGAAATTTCATCGGAGCATCAGAAAGGTTTGCTCCTTCGTGTATATAGTCCATCACTTCATAGACCTTTGCAACTCCTTCTTCCCAAAAGACTTTTTCATCTTTCCAAATCATATAACACTGTTCTTGATCAGGAATCTCTAAAGGAATCTGTATTCTCTTGTAAGGACACCGATAAACATTAGGATCTTTATGTTTATTAAGAACAGTTCCAGGATCAAACAAAGAAACTGTTACAAATAAGATTTCAGAATTGTCAAGAATATCTAAGACTTTCTGATCTTGAATTAATTTTTTCCTTATATACTTAACAGTTTTTGTACCAGTCTTATCTACAGACTCTGCTTTAATCCAACAATGAGATATTTCTTTATTTGAATATCCCTCAACAGTCGGAGCAATCTTCATCGGAAACTCACATTCTTTTGCCCAATGATATAAGGTATTCAAATCAGACTTACCTATCATTTACTTAACTAACATAGTGAGTTATAATAATCATAATACAAAATACCAAGTGAGTCAAGTGTTAATAAGACCATCACAAAAAAGAATTCAGTTTGAACGACTGCTCAAAGAACTTGGATATAAAGACCAATCTCCAGTCATCCCAAAGATGAAGAAGATGATGAAGCAGACAAACTATATGTGTAATGATGGAGCAATGGCAATCTATCTGTTCTTCATTCCATATCTAAACAAAAAAAGTTATCTCTGGTTAGAGTTTTTAGATCACCAGAACTCACCAGACCTAAAGGAAAGAATTAAGTCTCTGGCAAAGAGAATTCAATATCACGAAAAAACAAGACTCGCAGAGATTGGTTGGGAAGCAAAATACACCAAGCAACCTTATGAGTTCTCTCTAGAGGAAAGAAAGAAAGTTTTCTTTAGTTTTCTCAAAGAAGCAGACCATACTCTTCATTTTGGATTTGATTCTCTTGACATCAAACCAAGACCTGGTGATGTACTAGTCGGTAAACCACAAGGAGTCAAGATCAATCAAGGTTTCACAGAATCATCCATTGAACTTGGAACCAGACAAAGAGCACTGGTTGGAAGAAAGTTTGGATTAAGTAATGTATATGATGATGGATTTCAATATGGTAAATATGATAAGGATCTCAAAATCATACCACTATGAAAAAGGAATTCAAAGAACTCTTACCAGAATTAGGAATAGAGTCTAATCAAAGAATCTACGAACCGTCCGAAAAAATTAAAGTTCAGATCGAAACAGACTACGATCACATTCTATTTCTAGGAGTTGTTTATAATATTTTCAGAAATAAAACAAGTTTTCTATACCAAGATTTTGAAACTCATCAAGACTCAGAAAGAATCAGAAACATCGCAAATAAACTTGATTTGACAAAACCAGGTAGAGTATCAAGAGTTGATTGGGAAATTAATCACACTACAAATCCGGCACTGTTTACAATAGAAGATAACAGAAAAATTTTATTTTCCTTTATAAACGGTATCAGAAATGTAATCATTACTGGAGACGGTGAGAACGGACCAAAACCAAATGACGTTTTAGTCGGTCTCCCTTGGGATGGATCATTGTTTGTACCCATCCATCATCCCGAAAACGCACGAAAAAGATCCTTACTAAATCAAAAGTTTGGATTTGGTGAAGTTGATCAATACAACTATCAATACGCAAAGTATGATAAAGATCTTAATCTACAACCTATCTGATCTCAAAATCTAACTTTCTGACCTTGCGACTTCTTCGTTCTTCTTGGAAGGCAAGGTCTTCTTTTGTAAGGAGATTAGAGGACTTTAACTGCTTGTCAGAAGAAGTCATCACTACTTTGGACAAATCCGAAGCAGTGATTGTATCTCCTTTAACGGTGGTCATATTTGTACAACCACATGACCTTGTTTTAACTGGGTGACTGTTCAATTCAGTCCCACAGACTTTACATCTTACGCTTACCATAATTCAAACTCATTCTGTGAATGATCTTAACATCCAGATAAATTTACCGTGTGCTTCATTTAAATCATCAAGAAGATTGATTGTACCTCTTGACTTTTGCTCTTCTGCCTCCATAGCAGCAGCATCAAACATAGTGACCATTTTTTTATGATCCTCAAGAAGATCACGAATCATTTCCATTGAGGAAATATTAGTCTTTGCTTCAGAAACTCCAGAAACTTCCAATACTCTTGACAGAGAACTGATAGGTTTAATACCTAAGAATCTCATGTGCTCAGATAGTCTATCAATCTCTTCCTGAATAGCAAGATACTGTTCTCCAAACAAATCATGAATCTGCTTGAAATCAGACCCTACAATATGCCAGTGATAGACCCAAGTTTTTTGGAAAAGTAAAAAGAGCGATGCTTGCGTATCGCTCAGAAGTTTATATAGAGATTCCATTATACTTCTTTTTGAAAGTATTTATATGGGCGATACTGGATTCGAACCAGTGACTTCACACTTGTAAGGAGCGCACTCTACCGCTGAGTTAATCGCCCAAAAAATTAAAAGTTACTCATCATATATTCTACAGTATTTGCCACATCATTCATAGCATCACGTAGATTTTCTCTTTGACCCGACTCTTGCCTAACGATTGGACGATGGTCGTCTGTAAGAGTCCAACGCCACTGGTTCATATCGGCACAATACCAGAGATTAACTTTCATTCTTCTGATATTCTAGTTTGATCCAGTTTAGAAGAGCATTAACTTCCATAGAAGAATGATGTGGTTCTCCAAGATAATACTCAGTTGTTGCTACATCAGCAGCATACTTTTCAAGTGCCGCAATAGCAACTTCTCTATCACGTTGGGAAATAAGAGACATAAACCTCCTAACTCGTTATCTATAATACACTAAAAAGGGGGTTTTGTCAACCCCCGATATTATGTAGTAACCTATCAGAAGGTGAACTTGGTCTGGATCACGCCACCCCAGTTATCAGAAGCATTCTTGAATGTCTGATTGTTGGTGACATAAAGCAGAGCAGGAGTCACGCTGATGTTGTCGCTAACTTTGTAACGATAGAAGATTTCAAGCATCTGAGCCTTCTCAGAGAGTCCCTCAGCATTACCAGGTTGACCAAAAGCAACACCAGCAGCATTACCCTTAGCAAACACATCACTCCACTGAAGACCAGCAAACCAGGTCTGAGAATCGGTTGCGGCATTAGGAGTTACAGGACCACTCACAGTGTTCCAACCATAACCAGCGGAGATAGAGGGAACAATACCAGAAGTCTTAGGTTGCCAATAAGCGTTCAGAGCATAACCGTTGGAGGTTTGGTTAGCAGCAAGAGTACCAGCATTACCAGCGACACCATTGTAGTTACGAACACGAGTTCCCTGAGTACCATAACGGTAACCGAAAGCAGCACCGAACTGAGGAGCACGGTAACCAACTTGTGCCAGAGCATTCAGAGCACCAGTCTCATCAAACACACCAGTAGAAGAATCATTACCATTCTGAGCAACATAGTTCAGACCAGCAACGAATCCACCTTTCTTACCAGGTTGGACATATTGAGCACCGAAACCAGCACCAGTTGCCTTGTTATAAACACCAGGAGTACCAGCATTAGCAAAGAAGTCCAGGATTTCCGAACGATAGACGGAAGGAATCCAGGTCATCTCAGTGTTACGGACCAGAGGACCAGCGGTGAGAGTCACACCCTTAGCAAGTGCGGGGAAGCTGTAGTACAGACGATCAATCTGTACGGCGTTAGAATAAGATTCTGCCTTGTCCAGTTTGAACAGGGAAGAAGAAGATCCAAAAGGTTGACTGGAGAAGTTACCAGAACGCAGACGAGTCTTGAGTAGATCCTTACCAGTGAAGGAAGTATCAAAACTCAGACGGGCATCATAGTTAAACGCAGCATTACCAACGTTGGTATTATTGGTAAGGCGAGCACCAGCAACACTACCCAGAACAAAGTTCACTTCACCTTTCAGTTTGGTTGTAGTAGAGAACTGGGTTGCTTGAAGAGTTCCAACTTGCTTCTCAAGTTTGGCAACACGACCACGAAGAACTTGGAGTTCATTAGCGAACTCAGTAGCAAGACGCTGGAGTTCATCAGTAACTTCGGTCACACGATCAAGGCAAGCATTCAGAAGTGCTGCTGCCTCAAAACGAGTCATTGCTTTGCCACCACCATAGGTGCCATTAGCATAACCAGCAACGCAACCATAACGCTCTACAAGGTTGCTGAGTGCCTGATAAGCCCAATCACTAGGTTGGACATCAGAAAATTGAGTTACACTCGTTGCTTGTTCTGCGGAATATTGGTTGACTGCTGCCATGTTCAGATCTGCGGCGTTCGCAGCAACAGGAGCAACCATTCCCAGAGCAACAGGTGCAAGCATCAGTTGTTTGAGTTTCATAAAAAGTTTGTTTTAGTACTAAACGACATACTGAGTATCCGTGCAAGTAGTTGCGGCACGGTCACGTCAGGGTATTTAGTTTAACATTTTCTTTGGGATCAGTCAAGCCTTTACGGTTTTTACGATCTTATAAGCGGAGTATCGGATTCGAACCGACGACGAACTGCTTGGAAGGCAGCCATTCTACCACTGAATTAACTCCGCAAATGGTGGGGATTTACCCAGCCTCAGGTTTCCCTTCACAGGCACGGAACCCCACGCACATCTCCCTTCACACGGACGAAAGAAGTATAAGACATAATGAGTATTATGTCAAGAGCCCCCGACAAGACTTGAACTTGCGACATCGGCTTTACAAAAGCCGCGCTCTACCAGCTGAGCTACAAGGGCGGGTTTTTTCTATTTAAACGTTTTCTAACAGCATTATCACTAACACCAAACATTCTACCAGTAGCAGAATAACCATTTTCAAGAACTAATTTTTTAAGTTCTTGATTATTTGGCCAGTCAATAACTTCTCTATTTTTACGAGAACACTTTACTGAACAGAATATTTGATTGATAATTGTTAGTTTTCCACACTGTTTACAGGGGTGTTTTGGTTTTTCTGGTAAAGGTTTGTCCGTGAAACTTTCATCAAATTTTAGCACATTTTCTGGGATATTAGTAACACCAGAATGAACTTCACGATGACAGTTAGAACATAAACAAACACATTTTTTAAGTTCTTCAACAAATACTTGTCTGTTTGCTACGGATGCTGTTAGTGTGAACTCTTTTTGAGATGGGTCAAGATGATGAAACTCTAATGCCTCAACACACTTATCATAACCACAAATACCACACTTACCACCAAATGCTTCAACTGCCCATTTTTTTCTTCTTTGACGAAATTGGACAACTGCTTTACTAGACATTCTAACCTCTAACTTCATTATTATTTATAATATTTTAAAGGTTAGAACTCCCATCGTAGGTACTGCCCCTACCAATCTCCGATTAACAGTCGGGCCCGTTCGCTTGCTCGGTCGATGGGAATGAGGAGAAGGAGAGCTCTTGGGCGAACCCGCAGGATCACTTCTCCAAGTTTGCTACGGCATTCTGGTTTATCTTTCCAGCGCAAGTAGCAACAGGCACGGCAGGATTTGAACCTGCGGCAAACCGATTAGAAGTCGGATACTCTATCCAGGCTGAGTTACGTGCCCAAGTTGTCGAATTCCCAATGACAGTTAGGACATAACGGCATTAGGTTTTCTTTTGAATTTATAACACTTATTAAGGTGTTTCCTTCAAAAGTTGAAATGCCCTTTATGTGAGCGATTTCAACGTGTTTATTATAACCGCATTTGAGGCAGGCGTCAAGACCCAGTTTTTTAGCAATGGACCTTGCCCTTGTTCTAATAAGAGCATACGCTGAAGACCTGTGATGCTTCTCATAAATTGCTTCATTAAGCGTCATATCTCCAGTAAAACCAGAGCATTTTCTACATCTTGTGCTTCTACTATCAACAGAAACTCCACATAATTCACAAGTTTTATCTGGTCTTACTTTCTTTCTTTTTGGATAATTGGTATTAGTCCATTTAGCAGCACAACTTCTATTACAAAATTTTGGGTTATTGTGCGTTGCTCCACAGGTTAAACATTTCATATTCTAAATGGATATTACAATAATATTTATATATTTTAGTTGTTATATCCATTATTATATCAGTCCTTGGGGCAGTCGTCAACCCAGGGGGCACAGATTCTCATTTCCCCACCAAGCAGTCTCTGTGCCTCACTGCCGTCTGGTGGTTTTTCTACATATTTAGGTTTCTTTATTGATTCGTTGATAATGCGATCATATTCAGGTATGACCTCATCAATTGCTCTGGTTACATCTCTTTCAACCCTACGTTTTACTTGGTTAGGGTCTTGAAGAATAAGTTCATTAAGCATAGTTTGTGGGAAATATTTTCTTTGAATCTCATCCAATAAGTCCCAAAGTCCATTTTCCGATACTCCAGTACATTGTGAAAGTGCTGCTATAAGCGAGGATAATACTACGCCAAGTATGAGTAGTTGTTTCTTATCAGTTTTCTTTTTACCAAAATTAAAATTAAACATAAGAAAGGGGAGTTCTGCAGCACTCCCCTTATATATCAAACCTCTACCGTGATCAGTTTGGAAGCATACTCATGAGCATACGAAGTGCGAGCACCGTGATGCCCCCAACCAATCCAACTATACGCATAGTCCATGTAACGATTGATTGATTTACCAGGAGTCTTCATACGACTCTCAATCTCTTTCCATTGGACCTCATTCGTAAGATAACGAAGTTGCGTGTGAAGTGATGATGGTGACCCACCAAACTTCTTAGCAAAATCACCCAATCCATAATAACGGTTGGCAGATGTCCATTGAATCAGTCCGTAACCGCGTCCGCAGTCACCCCAACTGGTTCTGCTACCACCTTCACAAATGTTAGGAATAAAAGTAGATTCCTGACGAATATTACCCATGATGGTAGCAAGGGCGTTTCTGTCTTTAATTCCAATGTCCTGGAAATATGCCAGGGCTACATTTTCATTTTCATTACACCCTTTACAAATTAGCCTTTTTTCTTTTGGCTTTTCGGGAGCAACCTCTTTGGTCGCTGTCGGTGTTTCAAACTCCTTAACGATTGCAAATGGCGGAGCATCTACAGGAGGAGGTGGAAACAGGGGCAGTGTTGCCGCATTGGTTGTAACCGTTGCCAAGAGAGGCAGGGCTACTGTAAAGAAATTTTGCACTAGTTTTAATTGAACTCTACATCCGTATAGAGAAAGGGGTATACCTTCTTCTCAGAAGGCAATCTCCACGGCTCTAATTGTCACTTCAAAGACTCATGACAAAAAACCCATTATAGAAATGGGTTTGTTCATAATAAGTTAATATTTAGGATTTGTCAATTATGCCAGTTGAAAAACTGTCCTGATAAATACAAATATAGTTTACCACCACTAGAACAATGAAAAGATTAGCTCTGATCTTTTCGTTATTCCTTACTACTCCTGCTTTTGCTGGTGAAATTACACACAAAATTGTTGATTCCGTACAACTAGGCGTTCAGGGTGCAGCGATACAATCAAATAGAGTAGGTGCTCAATACACCGTCTCAGGAACAAATATCAACGTAACAACTCTTGGTGGAGTTGGTGGCGCTGGTTCTTATGATATCAATACCAATGGCGCGGCATTTACTTTCAGTGAGTCCTCAATTACTGCTGATTCAGTTGTCACCACTCAGTCGGCAGCTAATGGAACAATTGGTTCTCCCAACCTTTATAGCGATTCTACTACTCAGTTAGGCGGATCAGCAGGTTCTCTTGCTGGAACTCTAAGTCCAACTGGTGTTCCTACAATCACTGCTGGTGGTCCTGGAAGCACTGGTACTGCTCAAAGAACGGTTGAACTGAGCGTATTCAAGTGAGACGCATAACTCCCGTTTTGCTAGCAGCAGCGGGACTTATATCTCCCTGCTACGCTGCCCCAGTTACGCCCAATTTTACAAGCGGAACGATTACTTCAGAGACCAAGACTCGCACTGAGGTGGTTGAAGTTATCAAACAAGTAGAATATACAACTGGAACATCTTACACTGTCACCGGTACAAACATCAATATCCCTGCTCGACCAGAGCCAGGAGCGAACTATACAATTCATACGCAAGGTGCTCCGTTCCAGTTTAGTGAGACTTATCTGACTCCTGGAATTGCGAAAGAAACATGGATAGATCGCAAAATGGTAGAGGAATCTACCACCAACTCATTATCGGTCTTTACGCAATAGTATTTGCTCTACCAGCAACTGCTCAGCAAGCACCGTCCAATACAAACATAGCAGGACCCTCAGCATCTGCCACTGGTAACGTAACTAACCAGGCAGTACAGGTGCTTCAGGGTCCTTTTGCTATGAACACTTATGGTGCTGGTGTTTCCTGTCAAGGTCCAACACTAAACTTACAGACCTTTGGATATAATAGTTTATCCAATAATAGTGACCCAACATCATATCAACAAAATTCCATCAACGCAGGAGTGTCTGCTGGGTTCTCTGTGCCCCTTGACGGGTCTTTTCAAGAACTATGTAAGGCACGAGTCAGAACTGAAATCACAAGGCAGCAGGCGGAGGCAGACAAGGCACGTCTTGATTTTGAATTGGTTCGTTTACTCAAATGTGGTGAAGCGATTAAGTCTGGTATTTCATTTCATCCAGAAAGTCCATACGCAAAAATATGTGCTGATGTAGTTGTTAAGTATCCAAAAGTACAGGATGTAGTTAATGGAAATACCACAAATCAGGTCAGCGTCCGTAAAAATTGACGCTCCACCAATTATTCCAACAATAGAACCTCCTGTTACCAAGAGAACAGAACGCTCAGTCACACACGGACTACAACTACCTATCGTCAATATTCCCGATCCAACTTTAAACTATCCAGTCGTTGATGTTCCCACCCAGGAAGAGTTTGATGCTGCGGTAAGAGCAGAAAGACAAAAACAACAAGAAGCACAAGAAGAAAAAACCAGGGGTCTTCCAGACGCTACCCCCCCTCCTCAATTGCCTCAGGTTGCTCAAACCCCCCCACCTGATCGGGTTAAATCCGATGATACCCCTCAAACCAATACAAACTTAGGAGTGCCTGTCATTGAAGTACCAATCGTCGGTGAAGTTCCCATCCCACCTAAAGAGCAGGTTATTCTTGCTGGCACCACTGCTACTGCTTCTGTTGCTGCGGCTCTTGTTGGCAAATCTTTGGTGGAATGGATGGTAAACAAAATGAAACCTATCGTACAACAGATATTTGTAAGGGGTAAGAAACTCTTGAGTAGAGATCTTACCCCATATGAACTTCAAGTATACTTTGCCTTTGAGAAAAGTCAGTCTCTGAAAAAAGTCAATAAGTTACTTAAGAAAGAGCAAAAGAAAGATAAACAAAGGCAGTATAAAGAGTTTCACGAGAAGTAATTACTTCTTACGCTTTTCCAACAATACACTAAAGTTTTTATCTTTCGTTCCACCATCATAAGCAAGAGCATATCCCTCAGCAATCATCTGGTCGTTGAGTGACGTTGGTTCATTATTAATAAACAAGTGTCCGATGATTCTACCATACTTCTCCGTAGAATCTGGAAGTTCGGTCTTGATGAGAATGTTTTTAGCAAACTGTAGTCTATTCTTCAACCACTCTTTTGATTCGAGTCCGAGTTTCTTCTCGTTCGCATCAGAAGTACGCGATTCAGGCGTATCAACACCCGCAAGACGGATTCGCTTAGTAAGGGAAATATCAAAACCCAGATCAATATCAGCGTCAATAGTGTCCCCATCGACTACCTTGTGAATTGAGCGAATACGATATATGTATGGGTCTTTATTATCCATCAGAAAGGAAACTTAATACTCCCAGTATTTAGTTTTGGGATAGGAAGTTTTTCAAATGCTTTAGTAACTTGTTTCTCAACAACAGCACCAACAAACTCTTCGGGATTATCAAGAATTTTCTGTGCTTTCTGATAGGTTACATAAGCACCATAACAAAGTGCTCCACTAATGGTCAGACTTGTCGCTGACAGAATGATTGCTAAGTTCTTCATTTTTTCTTTCCACCTTTTTTAATCGTTCTCTTGTCTGGGCGGGACTTGCCCCCTTTGTGAATCCATTTCACCATTTACCATTTCCTCATGAGCCATCTTTAATATGTAGTAAATGATGTATGCCGTAAATGTGAGTCCACAAAAAAGGATGGTGAGCACTCCCCAAGGAAATTCATTCATCCCACCACCCCTCTTCTTTGTGTATCCAAACTTTCAAATCCTTTACATAATTTCTTAATGTTTCTGCTTGCGATAAATGCCACTCATCACCTGTCTTGATATGCTGCCGAATGTGTTCATCGACAGCATCCAGACACTTCTTAATTACCGGGTTCCAGGGTTCCCGAATTGGAGTGTTCCATTCTCTTGGCATAATACCTCATTTTTTCTTACCACCATTTTTCGCTTTGTTCGCAGTCGCATTTCCTTGGTTCTGCTTTTTATTATTAGCAGAACCTTTCTTACCTTTATTTGCTGACTTTGCCATTAGGCTCCTGTGCGTGGTTGGACGAATCCCTCTTCAAGTGCTTCAACTCTTTGTTCAAGAGATGCTGTTTCAACATTTGCTGAAACAGGAGATTCTAGTGAAATAGGTGGTTCTGGGGGTGCCACCACAACTTCTTCTCTACGAGGTTCTTCTTTCTTTTCATCTTCATCACCACCTTTCTTCATTGTGTTAATTCCAAATGTAGCAGCAGATGCTGTGAAGACAGTAGCAATGAAGGTAGGATCCATTTTGGATAGCATACCAGCATAGCTAGCAGTAAGAAGAGCAGCAGACCAACTCAAAATCGCAATACGAATAACCTGTCCCATAGCTTGTCCCTTTTTGTTTTCCATCAGTCCGTGTGATGAAGTCTCATTTTATTTAGGTTTTTAGAACCTAAATTTGACATTTGCGGACACTGCTGTGTTACTTACACCATTATTAATCTGATGGACTCCCTGAATGCTGACAATCTCTTTGTAATCAAGAGTTGCTGACGCTTCAATCGAATTGTCAGTCGCATAAGAACCTTCAATACTCAAACCAAACAGATCTTTCTTTTTACCACCAAAACGAGTTTCAAGTTTCAGACCTGCTTCACCAACATGATAAGTCTCATTGACACCATCAACACTTCTTGCTGATTCTGATGATCCAGTTTCAGTGAATGAATTTCTGTTGTAGTTACGAACAGTATAACCAACGAAAGGAGTTACATGCTTATTAACGTGAACAAAGAGTCTATTGCTCACCCACCACTCTTGTCCAG
>SXGQ01104349.1_pt1 | contig 16630 bp, 26 predicted proteins | sample 3178371 | NCBI WGS metagenome assembly SXGQ01 (sample SAMN11356859, study PRJNA531348) | freshwater metagenome | isolation source: freshwater sample F1-20 | place: China: Fuxian Lake, Yuxi | collected 2017-12-25
AAAAGTTCCTACTTTGTATAACCCTGAATCTAAAGAAGTTGTTGTAGGTAAAGATATTTTTGGGTATATTGCTAAACCTACAAATGCAAGAAAAGAATTGCCTGCAAAAGAACAGCAACAACAAGCAACTCAAAATATTGGTGATATTTCGGCATGGGGATTTGAAGGTACTGGATCATTAAGCGAATCTTATTCTGATTGGAATACACCTACATCATTTTCTTCAGATGGGAATAGTTTATATACTTTCTTAGGATCAAATACAAATATTACTGGCCCTGTAGAACCTAAAACTGAAAATACATTGGATAAAGGTAAGGCAACAGGTGAAATTGCTGCGAGATTAGAAGCTATGCAAAAAGAGCGTAAAAGTGAGTTTAATGGAATTCAACGTAAATAAAATAAAGTAAAGAATGTCCAAAAAAGTTCTTATCGATACATTTTTTAATCAATTTACTGATTTTCTAAAACAATTAGAAAATATGTATCCCGATGACACAGATTTTCCTGTTTTTATTACTACACTAGAACTACTCAAATCTACTAATCCTATTTTAGTAGTGAAATTTGTCAAAGAAAATATTGTAGATTTGTATAAAGATAAGATTCTTAAAAAAGATGAATCGTTTTTCTTAGATCAAGATTATACGAAACATGGCGATGTAGATTTAAATATTGTACATAAACTTAAGAAATATGTTAAAGATATGTCACCAAATTCTAAAGATGTTGTATGGAAATATATTGATCTTCTCATGAAACTATGTTTGAAAATTCTACAATTTTAGTTTTCAAATCCGTATAAATCCGCGGGATTTAGAGAAATTAATTCATATAATCCATTAGAAGAATCTTTGAAATTACGGAATAAGATTTGATTGATTTCTGCAGGTGTCCATTTATTATCTAAACTAATATCTTTGATTTCTAATTTCATATCATAAAAATTATTTACCATTTCACATAATGTTTTAATAGAACATTTTTTGAAATGTACAATCATATCTATGCGTCCAGGTCTAATTAAAGCTCTATCAATTCTTTCAGGATAGTTTGTTGTTATAGCAATAATTCTACCTTCAGATTCTAAAGTTCCATCTAATAAATTTAAGAGAAAGGATAAATCAATTGGATTTTGTTCAGGTTCTTGAATAATATTTCCAAATTCATCCATTTTAATTTCTTTTTTATGAATTTCGGGTTTTTTGAAATCACGTTTTAGAACAATATCTCCCATAGCATCAATATCTTCAATGACATACATACGTTCATTTACAGGTATAGTATATCTTTCAGTTTTACCATTATCCCATACATTTATTTCATCATTAAAAAACAAATGATTTAATTGTTCTTTAGATTTAATTTCCGATAAATGAATATTTATAATATGTCTTTTACCAACATTTGCAATTGCTTTAATAGTTGAAGTTTTCCCACATCCGGGTTCACCATGAAACATAAATCCCAAAGTATGTGGTATACCTTTGGAATGATACCAATCTTTTCGTTCTAAGAAAAATTCAGTATGGGCTTTCAAAGAATCTCTTTCATCAAAATATACATTACTAAAATTTCTTGAAGTTTGGAATTTATGTTTTGTAAACATTATGAAATTTGATGGTAATGTATTTTGCATAGTTGATCTAGTTTTTTGTTGTACCATCATATCAAAATAATATTTATTTGTCCCTAGTTTATTTGACATATGTCTATCATAATTCAAAATACACGATTCTACATAAGATTGTAAGAAAATAGATTCGTGGTTATAAGAAAATAATCTGAATTTCAATAATTCTACATTTCCATCAGAAAATCTTATATCAAGTAATTGAAAATAGATATCTTCATCTACTTTAACATATTCATATTCATAAGGCAAATAATCATGATGAGTTATAGATAATAATTTAGTTATGGTAGGAATTTTTGATATAGTATAAATAACAGCATCCATTCTATTTTGAAAATAGTTATTTTGTTTTGAATTCTTATCTTCTTTTTGTCTTTCAAATTGTATTTCAGATTTAATTTGTTGTTTAGGCGGATCATTCAAAATTCGTTTAGGAAAAAAGTAATCAGTTAAAAAGGGTAAATATTTAGGATAGAATTCAACTAAAGTTATTAACATAAATATTTGTAATGAATTTGATGAACTTGTAAATATTAGATGTAATTTCAATAAATCTAATATTTGCGAATTCATTTTATTTTTAATTAATTTATTAATGTTTAATACATATATCTAAAGTAGGAATATTTGTTTGTAAAGGTTTTGTACGTTTTAATCTTAATGATTCTGAAGCTTTATCTAAAACTTCATTTGATAAAGAAACATATTTCTTGAAATCTCTTAATGGTCCTTGAATATTCATACTTGGAAAATACATTCTTATAGGTGGTAATTTAGATGAAATTAAATCATTAGTATTCTTCAAATAATTTCTATATTGTTTTATATCTAAAGGTCCACCAAACATTCTTAATAAAGTTTTTGGTGGTGCCGGACTAATAATATATTTTTCGTATAAAAATCCATATAATTGTATTAGTAATGAATGTCTATACCATCTTGAACTATCAGAAATTGCATAATCTGAATATAAGAATGCCAATGCACATTCAGGTGAACAATAATGTCCTTCACAAATAAATGTATTTTTATAAGTATCATATGTAATGGGTAAAACAAATGCCGTTGTATTAAATCCGTGACAACACCAAAAACATGATGTAGTTCTTGAATATTCTTTTTCTTTATGTATATTTTCTAGAATCGGTTTTAGAATATCATTTGAAAATCTTTCTTCCGTTGTATTTTCTATAAATGTTTGTGAAAGAATATCAGAATAAGAAACTTTTTCACCTACAGGACATATTGTATCTTGATTCTCATTAATTTTCAAGAAAAATATTATTGGAGTTTCTTTAATTTCCATAGTAGATTTCTTATTTTTGCGTGGAGGCATTTTTAAGTTTATTAATTTTTTAATGTAAAAACGGAATTTTTTTTTATAATTAATTGAATCTAAAATTCTAAACTTTTATTGTGTCTTCTATGCGTAAAATAATCGTAGTGATTTTGGCGTTGTTGACTATAATTCAAACAACGAGTGCAGCATACCCGGTGATGAAGTTGGGAGTTGACCTTATGCATCTTAAAAACATGAATCGGGTTCTAAAAAACAACAATGTGAAAGCAACTCCATCAGTTTCGCCCGAACCATATAAAGAACTAACTCCTAGTAAATCTAGGAGTATTAATTTGATGATGTGGATTCTGGTTCCATCATGCGTCATGTTTGTCCTTTGTTGGGTGGCGAACATAATTGAAGAAAATAATTAAAAGTTAATTAAAGAAGTAAATAGGAAATTATCCCTAATTTTTATTAAAACGGAACTTTTATTTATAGAATTTCCTTATTATTTTAAATTTTATATAGTACATAAAATTAGAAATTTGCGTTTTGTTAATTATAATCGTATTTCTATTAATAGTAATGCGTGATGAATCATTTGGTCCTAATATACTTATTGAATATCTAAATTTTAATTATTCTTTATATTTTGATCTAAGGAGCAATACATCAGTTAGTGAAACTATATCCATAATTGGATTGATAATTATCTGTTTGATGATTTTGGTAACATATCAAATAATTGATTAATAACATGTTACTTTTAATAAAGTAATGTAAGTTATAAGTTATAATATAATCTTTTTTAAATACATATATTAAAATAATAATAATAATGGAAGATTATTTATTAAGTATTATTTTAACAACAGTTGTTTTTATTATTGTTTATGTTATTTTAAAATATTTTTCATATTCATCTTTATCAGGAGGAGGATCAAATTTAGTTTCAACAATTCGAGATGGTAAAACTGAATCAACTTATTCTGGTAATATACAAGTATCTCAAAATCAACAAAAAGGTTTAGTATTTTCTTATACTGCATGGATACTTATTGATGATTTTAATTATAAATATGGTGAACCTAAAATTGTATTTACAAAAGGTACACCTGACTTAAAAATTAGTTGCCCTGCTCTAGTAATTGATCCAAATACAAATTCTTTATTGATTTATATTGATACTTATGGAACCAAAGAAATTATTCCTATTTCAAATATTCCAGCTAAGAAATGGTTACATGTAGGTATTGTTGTAGATCAATATTCAACTAATATTTATATTAATGGAACTTTGCATACTCACCATACATTAAATCAATTACCTAAACAAAATTCTGCTAATGTTCTTATAACTCCCAAGGGTGGATTTAATGGAAAAGTTGGTTCAATTGATTATTATCCTACTTTATTAGATCAAAATGATATATACAATTTATCTTTAAATACACCAAAATTAGATACATCATCTATCGGTATTGTTCCACCTTATTTTGCACAGACATGGTGGCTACAAAAATCTTAATGAGCAGCAGCACTTAAGGCAGCTTGGGCTGATGTAGCTTTATCTGAAGCATCTTTCATTCTTTTTTGATCTTCTTCATATTTATCCATAAATGATTTAAAATCACTTTGAGTTTTTTTTAAATTCTTATCTATTTTCAAAGTTTGAGTTTCTAATTCTTGCATAGTTAAATTTTCACGTAAATAATAAACTTTTACTATTAAGAAAACTAAAATCATTAGTAATAAATATAAAACATTTATCATTCTTATTATAAATGAGTGCTAATAAATTATTTTTAATCCAAAATCCACCGACAGTATTAAATAATCTTATTCCTTCTTCAAGTGAAAATACTTCTTTATATACTCAAAGAGGCCAATACAATTCAATTGTAAGATATAAAGAAAGAGAAATTCAGAATGTTGGATTAGGTACTTTATATAGTGATCAATTTAGAATAACTGCTTTAAGATTTATTGATGAAGCATTGCTTAAAACATTATGTTCTAAAAATATTTCATTACAAAATTATTTAAGTGGAGAATATACTATTACAAATATCAATAATATTAATTTATTAATTAAAGATCTAAAATCACAAAATGCAACATTAAATTTTCCTAGATTAAATATAAGATGAGTTCACAAGGTGCAGCGTCCGTATCTAATCATGTATGGAAAGATGGATTTGTAACAAGAGATTCATCAGATTATACAAAACAATTAAAATCTAAAATCTTACACACCGAATTAAGATCTAATGTTACAAATTTGTCTCTAAATCAAAGACAATCTTACAATTTACAATTAGATTATAATTTAGGTGGCGTTGTATGTGGACGATGTGTAGGTGGAGGTATGTATACTAAACTCAGAGTAGGTTCTTAATTATACATAGATTTCCATGCTTCAGGTTCTTTTGGTTGTAAATCGCATAAAAGTTTACGTATATTTGTTTCTCCTAATTTCAAAGGAAATGTGAGAGGAATAAAGAACTTATATTCTTTCATTACTTCATCATCTGCAATTCTAAGCATATTAATTCTTGTAATTAATGTTTCAGCTGCTCGAATTAAATTTCGAACACCTTGTTCTTTATATGAATATTCACTAATTAAGAATTTAATTGATTCTAAATTTAAATCAATATCTTCGATTGAAAATCTTAATCTTTCAACTAATCCTGGCCATATATAATCTTTTAAAATAGTTTGTTTTTCTGTATCAGAATAACCTCCACAATTTATAACTTGCATTCTATCCTTTAAAATTGGATTAACTAAATTAATATCATTAAAAGAAAACACAAATAAACATTGAGACATGTCAATATCTATACCTGCAAAATATCTATCATGAAATTGAGAATTTTGTGTTCGATCAGTCAAGTGTATTAACATACTTGCAACTTCTTCACCATGAGGTGTTCCTGAAATCTTATCCAATTCATCAAAATATAAGACAGGATTCATACATCCGGATTGCATTATAGAATCTACTATACGTCCCCACATTGAACCTTCATATGTATATGAATGGCCAACATATGTTGCTATATCTGATGCTCCACCTAAAGAAAAGAAATTAAATGGTCTTTGAAGAGCTTTGGCAATACCGTATTTAGCAATTGATGTTTTTCCTACGCCTGCAGGACCATGTAAAGCAATAACATTACCTATAGATTCAGGATTTGTTACCCATTGTGCTAGAACTTGCATAATCTGAGTTTTTGCATTATTCATTCCATAAACAGCTTTATTTAAAGTTGTTTTTGAAGTTTTTAAGAATTCTGAACATGCTTGTTTACCATCAGAAAATTTTACACTTAGTGGTACATTTTTTCCAAATGGAATTTTTAGAAATCCATCTACCCAATTTTTTAATTTATATGAATCATTACCATCATCATCCATAGATTCAATTTTTTTAAGTACACTTGATTTTGTATATTCTGAAATTGGTAAAGATAAAATACGAAATTTTAATGGAACTTCACTTTCTTGTTGAAAATATTTAATTTTTTCCATAAATGAATTTAGTTCTAGTTTTTTTTCAACTGATAAAGTATTAAAATAAATTAATTCTTTTCTTGTTAGACGTAATATGGGTTCAATAATTGATTCTTTTCTTTTTCTCTGTCTTTTTTTAGGTGGTTGTTTAGGTTCTTCTTTCATAAATTCAAGTAATCTTGATACCATTTCATCATCTGATGGTACGTATGATGATTCTGACTCTGATCTTTCATCTAATTGAACAACAATTTCAGTTTTTTTTGATTTTTTATTGTCATCATCTTTAAAATCAGCACTTGCTTTACGCAATTTAGCATTTTCACGTGATGGACGTTTAGGCATCCTTTCTTATACCTTATAAAATAAAACAAAATTCAAAATTCATTTTCATTTAAAATAATAATGGAAGAGATAGAAAAAGCAGCAAAAGAAGCACAAGAAATCATAGATAAAAATGAAGCTTCAGATCCTTTAATACATAAGATGATGAGTATAGTTAAAAAATTTCTTCAGCATTCTAAAACGATGTGCTATGGAGGCACTGCTATAAATAATTTACTTCCTAAAGAAAAACAATTTTATGATATAGAAAAAGATATACCCGATTATGATTTCTTTACTACTACACCTCAAAAACATGCTAAACAAATTGCCGATATTCTAGTTAAAGCTGGTATTAAGAATGTCGAAGTTAAACCTGGTATGCATTTAGGAACGTTTAAAGTATTTGCTAATTATACAGGTGTAGCAGATGTAACTTCAATGGAACATGAATTATTTGAAGAATTATGGAAAGATCGTATTACAAAAGATAATATTAATTATGTTCCTCCTAATTTTTTAAGAATGTCCGTTTATTTAGAATTATCAAGACCTAGAGGATTTGTTGAGAGATGGAAAAAAGTTTATGGTAGATTAAAATTATTAAATGAAGAATATCCTATTAAATGTCCTTTGGAAGAAAAGGAATTTCACGATAAACATATTCCTTCTGAAACTCAATTTAAAATTGAACATATTTTAAAAGATCAAAATATTATTTTACTTGGATTTAATGCTGCTACATTCCAAGCTGATGAACAATTAAAAAAGTGGATATTTCCTTTAGATCTTTTATGTACACCTGAACATATTGATACATTAGTTAAAAAATTAATACATATTCTAAATTTAAAAAATCTGAAATCTGAAAGCTTTAATGAATATGCTGAAATTTTACCTCCTCATACAGATATAACATTAAATAATAAATTATTAGTTAGAATATTTGAAACTTCTGCATGTCATAGTTATCATGAATTACAAAATAAAATGAAAATTGCTTCTATTCCTACACTCTTAAACTTTTTCTTTGCTATGATATATGCTGATAAAGAATTTATTGAACATACATCAAAAGATCGTATTATTTGTTCAACTCAAGAATTAATGGATTTAGCTAATGATGCTGGAAAAAGAAGATATAAATTATTAACTCCAATTACATGTACGGGTGAACAAAAAGATCTTATGGATATGAAAAAAGAAAAATCAGATTTATATGAAAAATTATCAACGAATAAGAATTCAAAAGCTTTTCTAAAATATTTCTTTAGTTATACTCCTAAACATAGTTTTCATGGTGGAAGAGTAATAGAACTTAGTAGGATGTTTCCAAAGAAACCGGGATTAGATTATAGTCGGCTAAAGCTAACACCTGAAGGTGAATATAGTATAACTAAAAGTCATGATTCATTAAAAATCATTGAAGCTATGAAAAAATTATGTAAGGTATTGAAAAATAAAACTATTGCTGATTTAAGCGGTAATGTTGGCGGTGATACAATAAGATTTGGTATAAATTTTAAAGAAGTTGATTCATATGAATTAAATCCTATAAATTTCGAAGCTTTGAAAAATAATGTTGAAATATATGATTTAAAAAATGTTCATTTACATTTAGGTGATGCAACTAAATTATTTAAGAAAAAAGTTGATTTTGTTTATATTGATCCTCCATGGGGTGGACCTGATTATAAAGATAAAGAAAAATTAGTTTTGAAATTTGGTGACAATAATGTAGATAAATATCTAAAAAGTATTTTAGAACAAGAATGGAGACCTAAATATATATTTTTGAAATTACCTTCAAATTATGACTTTGATACATTTACAGAACTTCCTAATATACATACAACTATACATAAATTTCAAATTAGAGGATTTTATTTACTTGGCATTAAAACCTTGAACTAATTCAACTAATTCGGTCATATCTGTATCTTCTTCAGCAGGACCATTTGTAAAAGATTCTAAACATTCATCACATAAAATTAATTCTTCATAATAATTCTTATGTTTTTCATGTTCAAAATTATGTTTACAATTTGAACATTTAGATTCTTTATCTTTAATTTTTTCTAGAATTTGCTGATATTGTTGTTCTAATCTATAAATTAATACAAATGTATTAATATTTTCATCATATTTATCTAATCTTCTTAAACATTCAATTTCATCTATAATTGAAAGTAATTCTTCTTCCATTTTTTCTTGACTAAGAAAACTTAATTAAGAAAAAAATCCGTTATTTATTATTTTAAGCTAGTAATTCAGCTGGAATATCATGATGATCATCATCTTCCATTAAAGGAACTAACCATTCTTTCCAATTTTCTCTTGGAACTTTTTGTAAATCAAGAAACGATCTTGCTTGAACAATTCTTTCACGAATATCTTCTATTTCAAGAAGAGATGATAATTTATCAGAAATTATTTCATTTAATGATCTTATATCAATTTCTTCCATATATCCAGATAGGATATTACATAATCTTGATAAGTTGCCTTGTGCACACATACCAATATTATCTTCCAATTCACTTTTAAGAATTCTTTTCAAATCTTCTGAATGTTCAGAAGATTTAATATATTGCCAAACGCCATTTAAGACATTAGCATAAATACCTTTACCTAAATCATAAATATCATGATCATTACAATAATGTTGAGTCATTTGTAATGTTGATTCTTTAGATAATTTACATTCACCTATAATTTCACTTAGAGTTTTTAATGTATCAGTTTTATATTCTAATGGTACATTAACTTTTAAGATTTTTTCAACAGTTTCTTTAACTTTTTTAATAACAATTTCAGTATGAACATTTTGTTTATCACCTGCAAATTCAGCTAATTGTCCTCCTTGGACATTAATATGATTATTATTACGAATGCGATTTATATTATTCAAATAATCTCGCCATCTTTGACGCATTCTTTGAATTCTTTGAGCTCTTAATTCCGCACGTCTTTGTCTAAAGGGTTGATCAGGATCAACACCTTCATTTGCTATAATTTGTTGTCGAAATCTATCTTCAAATAATAATAATTGAGAATTATATCTAAGTGTTTCAACACGAAGACGTCTTTTTAATTCATCATTATCAATATGTCCATCAAAATATCTGCTACGAGTATCACGTACATAATTATTATGAATATAACCTAGTTCAATTATTAAAGTTTCATTAGGTCCATAATTTTTATAACAATGTCTCTTACATCTTCCTGATTCTTCCAATAAAATATTACATGGAAAACCATCTCGTTTAATAGCTGAACATTGTTGCATTATTAAATTAATAATGAAAAATATTTAGTTGAATTAAAATTCGTTTTCATTGTTTATTTTTAGTTTTCCATAACAATAATTATTACTAATATAATAACAAAATATATCTTTAGTATAATAATCATAACCTTTTTTTAAAAGGTCTTCTTCTGAAACATAATAACCACATATATTACATGTAGGATGATTCGGAATTCGAATACGTAATTTTTTAACATCAATATTTTTTTCTGAAAATATTTTTGAAATATAATTTCCCATTTTTATTAATATTAAAAATGTTTAATAAATAAAAAAATATTCATTTTTATCTCCAATCAATTGTAATATTCATAGGTCCACTAATAATTTTAGAATCTACAAATATACTTTGTAGTTTTTTACAAATTTCTACTAAAATTCGTGGAGATATTACTTCATCTGATGTCCATCTATACAAAAGATGACCCTTTTTAGCTTCTTCTAAAACTTCTTTCTTAATTTTATAAATTTTAGAAATAACAAACGCATATTCTTCATTACGTTTTTCAATATCAAATAATGCTTGTAATTGAAGTTTAGTATATGCTGCCATTTTTTAATAATTAAATTATTTTTTTAAATGATTTCCGTTTTTAAAATTTGAAATAAGTTTATTAAAGTTAGAAAAGATCTTTGTTTATAATTAAAACGAATTATTTATTATAGATAAATATTTAGTTTGTACACTAGAAAAGAATGTTAGGTATAATAAAATTTAAAAAAAATAGAATATCGGAATATATGCCAAAATCTTATATATGTAAAACTATTGAAGAATTTAATGATGGTTTAAGATTTCAACATAATTCTTATGGAATAATTTATAGGTATAATTCAATATTTAAAAAGATGATACCAATACAACAATGTTATTATGATATAAAAACAAATACTTATAAACTTACTTCTATTTCTTGTAATGAAGATTATGACTTTAATACCATATGTAAAGAATGTCAGAAAAATAATAATATGTATGATATTTTAAAATTATGTATTAATTGTATTGAAGATACATGTAAATATTGTAATTTAACTTTTAATGATTGTATTTGTTAAAACGAATTATTTTCAAATATATATTTTTAATTTAATTAATAAAATGTCAGAACATCTAGAACAAACAAAGGAAGTTTATGCTTTATTTAAAGAAACTAATAGGATTATCAATCATAAAAATCCATCACAAATTTATTATGAACGCCCACCATCAAATATTAAAGAAGATAAACTTAGATGGAGAAGATTTGTGTCTGATTTTGATACGTTTGAAGAACTTAAAAAATTCGTAAATGAAATATCTTCTATTGATGAAGGTGTAGTATATATTTGGTTCGAAAAAAAGATAAGAGTAATCAGGCAATAAAATTATAAATTTATAATGGTGTGTCACTTATTGTCATACCACAATATTCTACAGGATTTTGTGAATAATTTATGGGTACATATTTACCACATTTAATACAATCGTGTAAAAGAGTTCTAAAATTTGTCCAAAATTCTGGTGTATGGCCAATACTTTCAGTCATTAAATGTGCTAGTTCATGTAATAAAACAAACATTATAGTATTTTCATCTACGAATGGATAAGGTTCTTTAGTTTTATCACGCATACAAACAATAATTTTTTCACCTTTATTTTCAGAATATGATGTTGATGATGCACTAATATCATTTTCTTCTAAATTTTCAGGATTAAATCTTGCATATAATCTTTCATATGGTGGATTATGTTGTGTAGATTTTAAGTCATCCATAATTTCAATTAAATTCTTTTTAATTTTTGATAATAAATTTGCTGCTTCTTGTTTATCAGGTAAATTTTGAACTTTATATTCTTTATTATCTAATGTACTACGAACACTAACATTATTTGTTGGTCCTTGCATATATAAAGAAGCTAATATTAATCCTGTACCACCTAAAATTATAGGTAACATTCTTATTCTTATAAAAACGAATTTAGTTCTTATAAGAAATATATGTTATTAAATTTGAGCTCAAAGAGCAATAATGTCTGCCTTGGCATACTTTAAGAAGGAGGTTCGTAAGGAACTCCCTAAAGCTGAGGACTGGATTATTACTTATTCTGCGAAAGTCCGGCTTCGGTCGTGGATTGAAAGCCACTTTAAAAAGTCGGCAGAATTAAAATCCGCCTTAAAACACTTCATGAATGAAGAAGATCAGCGTGCGGAGTTTACGGAGGACGAAGATTCCTTGTTTCCTATTGATGAGGAGGAGGACTATTCGTCGCCGTATAAGGAGATGGTTAAAGCTGATACTGCTGCGTTTTATCAAGCCGTAAAGACAACTGCTGGCGCGGTTGTTGATCGCGTTCAGGAGGCCATAATGGTGGTTTGCTTTGGCGGGCAAGACACCGCCACGATTTAGTAAGTAGGTAAATTTAAAGTGCTTTTAAAAGCACACTTTTTAATTTTTTTAAATACCTGTAGGGAAGGCAGGTGCTTCAATTGTAGAATTTAGGAAAGGACCTACAGATCCTTGAGGATTCATAGGTTGAATTCTAATATCATATGAAGGATTTCTATTAGTTTGTAGTACACCACCAATAGCTGTATTAGTATGGTAACCAGCTTGTAAGAAATTTTGTCCTTTTAGATCAGCTGCGCTACCAGGATTTACAGATGCCCATGAAGCTCCTAGTTCACCTTTAGGTAGTAATTCACTTGATGATAGAGTGGTTTCCGTATACGTGCCTTGAGACGCAGGGTGACGAGCTTGTAGAGATTCTACAGGTTGAGCATCACCGCCAGCGGAATGTTTGCTTACACCCATAGGACCTCCATCAGCTAAAGGACCTTGAACACCCAAAGAACCTTTTAGTTGTTCCATACCTTCGCCTACAAACATCTTACTTGAAGAATAATTATTCATAACAACAGCGACTAATACGATTCCACCTAAAACTAAACCCAACTTCATAGTTTGAGAAACTTTCATTCTTATTTATGTTCATTCCAAGACAAAAAAATTCGTAGAATGATATCGTCCCTTTTTAGTAAGGATAAAAAATGCTAGTTTTTATTTTAACAACCTTGACTGCCATGATTGTGTCTTTAAGTTATCTTGGATCGGCACAAGTCAAATACTTAAAAGATAATTGGTCAGAATTAAGATGTAATCCAATATATATGCCTATGGCATCATACGTAGGTGTAGATCCATTTAGTAATTTTGTAAAATGTACAAATAAAAGTTTTGGTGATTATGCTGGTGCTGCTATGGATCCTTTACATGGCCAAATGTCAATTGTTGGAGATTCATTAAGTGAAATTTCAGGAACTTTAAGTGATATGAGAGGTTTGTTTAGTAATGTTAGAGGTGGATTTGGTATGGTTTTTTCAATGGTCTTTGGTAAGATTGCTAATTTAATGTCAAGTATGCAATATTTAATGATACGTATACAAACTCTAATGGGTAGAATTGTAGCTACATTTGCTACTCTTGTATATACTATGTTTACTGGAGTTGAAACTGGTCAATCAGCATGGAATGGTCCTCCAGGTAAAATTATTCGCGCACTTTAAATCATAATTAATATAATAGGGAAATATGCCATATATTTTTATAGGGACTTTTTTATTAGCTCTTACATCTGTATTTTATTTTTATATTGTTGCTAATTTACGTAATATAAAAAATAATTGGTCATTACATAGATGTAATCCTTTATATATGCCTTTTGCTTCATGGATAGATCCATCAGAAACTGCAGATGGTAATTTTCAGAAGTGTATGAATCTTATGGGAAAAGATTTAGTTTCCAGTATGACCGATTTATTTGGTGCTCAAATTGCTTTAATATTTGAATCGTTATCATCAATTCTAAATCCTCTGAAATTATTTAGAAATTTATTTGCAACTATACGTAAATTTATTTTAGCATTCACAAATTCTACCCTGCAAAAAGCAAATGGCCCTATGAGTGCGTTTGCATATCTAATGGTAAAAATTCAAGATTTATTACGAAAAATGACAGGAAGTGGTTATATAACTGCGTTTTTTGGTTTATCGGTAGTTTCATTTATTGAAGGATTTATTTCATTATTTATTTCAATTATTAAAGGATTTATTATTGCTATGTTAATTATTGCTGTTATATTAGCATTATTTAATTTCCCTTTATTAGCTTTAGTTTTATATATATCTTCTCTCTTAGCGGGTATTTAAATTCTTTTCAAGATAAATAAAAGAAAATGACACGTACACAATTAGTTGTTATGATGTTTTTACTTGCTTTAGTTATGGGCTTTTCAATGAAATATTTTCCTTCTCGTGAAGGGTTTATGCAAAAAGAAGTTGGTATGCCTTTAGATGGTCCTTCTATGAGTCCTTATGATAGTCAAGATGGTAGTGGTTGGCAAACTATGCCTGTAGGTTCATTACCTCAGAATATAGCTCTTGAACAAAATAAATTAATGTTTTTAGTTGATACACCTTCTTCACCTTCATGCTGTCCTGGATCTGGTGGATTTTCTGATGATTCTGGATGTTTATGTGTAAGAGAATCGGACAAAGCTTTAATGAATACAAGAGGCGGTAATCGTTAAATTTAGAAATTTATATACTATACTCTAAATATAATAAAATGAATTCTCAAAAAGCATTCAAGAAATTTTTAGTTGATTTAAACTCTAAATTTCCTGATATAGTAAAATCTTCTAAATTAGATGAAAATGACATTGGTAAATTCCAAGAATTATTTATTAGTAATATTACAGAAATTCTAAAAAAAGATTCATCAGTTTTTTCAGAACCTAAAGAATTATTTGGTGGAGATTTATCTGAAATTTTTAAACAAAATCCTGATTTGATTTGGAGACATATGCAACCTTGTCTTTTTTCTTCTTTGTTTTATGGAGATGTTAAATCTAAATTGAAAGATATGCTTCCTGAACTTTTAGATGCGTTTAAAGAACAATTTAGTAATACAGATGAAATTGATAAGATTTTAGAAGATGAATCAAAAACATCTAAAATAAGTGATTTTTTTGAATATTTAAAAGAAAGTATGTTTGCTACATTATTACTAAGTGTATTTGAATCTATCGATTTATCAGAAGTTTTAACTATCAATCCTCAAGAATTTATGGATGATCCTTCAAAATTACAAGAACATCCTATAGTAGGAAAAATCCAAGCACAAATTCAAACTATTATGAAAAACAAAATTGAAAAAGGTGAATTCACAAAAGAAAGAATTATGAATGAATTTGAAGTATTTAAACAAAAAATCCAAGAATTGTTTGGCGATTATATGAATGAAACTATGGGAACAGCTAAATCAGATTTACCTCCTGAAATTATTATGGGGAATTCTCCTGAAGCAAGAAGAGCAAGAATGCTTGCTCGCTTACAAAGAAAATTAAAAGACCGGAAGAAATAAATAAGAAGATGTCTCAAGAACAATTATGGACAAAAAATCCTTCAGTATTATTTATGCCTGGATCATTTCAAAGATTTGTTCCTACTAAAGATATGGACATTCCTACATCTTTGAATGCCATAGTTAGATTTACTATTTACTTTTCAATTCTTTTGTATGCAGGTACAAGCAAAAAAGAATATTTATGGTCAATTCCATTCGTTCTTTTATCTACAATGATATTTGCTTATTTATTTCCAACTCAAAGAGAATTAGTTGAAACGTTTACATTATTAAATTCTGCTCCTTCTCTTATACCTGAAAAAGTATATACAATGCCTACACCCGATAACCCTTTTATGAATCCTCTTTTAACAGAAATTCAAGATAATCCTAATAGACCTGATGCTGCACCTATCACAAGTAAACAAACTAAAAAAGAAATTGAACAAGCATTTGTAGAAACATCTGATATGTATATGGACACATCAGATAGATTTGATCAAGCTCAAGCTATGAGAACTTTCCATACATTACAATCTGGAACAATACCTAGTGATCAAGATGGATTTCTAAAATTTTTATCTAAAGAACAAGATGCTCCTGATACATCAAGTACATTTTTATCAAGAAATGCGAAACTAAAATCTGAAACTTATGTGCAAGCACAAGGATCACTAGGTTCTCTTCCGAATAGTATTTCTAAGCTTACGGGAACGTCTCCTTCTTCTTCCAAAAAATTGTCTGCGTCGAGTACCACCTGAAGATTTACTTAATTGCAATCCTTCTTCAAGGTCTTTTAAAGATTCTTTACTTCCAGATGAATTAATTTTCTTACCATTTTTATTAATTAAAAAATGTGGAAATCCAGATAAACCTAATATTTCTTTTAAAGATGAATCTACATCTTTAGATTCAACTTTATAAAATTTAAAAACTTTTCCATATTTCTTTTTTAATTCATTCCAATAAGGTTCTGTTTTTATACAATATGGACAACCATCCATATAAAAAAATATTATAGTATTTGGTTTTTCAATTAGATGTTTAGGATCCATTTATTTTTTAATACCTAAATTAATAATAGTATGCAAACAAATTGGCAAGGATATTTAGACGCATTAAGTAAACAAAAATTACCTAAAACATCAAATAATCCTACAAAACCTT
>SXGQ01399958.1_pt1 | contig 16629 bp, 10 predicted proteins | sample 3178371 | NCBI WGS metagenome assembly SXGQ01 (sample SAMN11356859, study PRJNA531348) | freshwater metagenome | isolation source: freshwater sample F1-20 | place: China: Fuxian Lake, Yuxi | collected 2017-12-25
AAAGAGCGCATACGACTGGAACATCATGTTCACCGGTCGTTCGTACGGCGGAATCCCCGCCATGTCTTGACCGTCGATGAGGATGCGGCCCGAGCTCGGCGTTTCGAAACCCGCCAACATGCGCAGCAAGGTCGTCTTGCCGCAGCCAGACCCACCGAGGAGACAAAAGATTTCGCCCTTGTAGATGCTCAAGGACACGTTGTCGACGGCGACGAAATCGCCAAACCGTTTCGACACGCCTTCGATTCGAAGGTACTCGTTATGGCGGTCGACGACTCTTTCGGCCAAGACACACCCTCCGAAGACAAAAAACCTGCGGCAACCTCAGGAAAGAGGCTACCGCAGGTTTATTCAACGACTATTGCCTACTGACCTGCTTTGAAGCGCGTCCAGCTCGCCGTCAGCAGCTGCGTAAACGCGTCGCTTTCGGCAAGATCGACCTGCAGGCGTGCTTTAACCTCGTCGCTCGGGTAGATCGCCGGATTCTCGAGGATGTCCTTGTTGACGAACTCCTTAGCCGGAATATTGAAGCTCGCGTAGCTCACGTAGTTCGTATTTTTTGCGGCAACTTCCGGACGCATCAAATAGTTGATGAAGGCGTGAGCGTTCTCGACGTTCTTGGCATCCTTGGGGATGGCTAGCATGTCGAAGAACATGATCGCACCCTCGCGCGGCAGCTTGTAGTCGATCTTGATGCCGTTCTTGGCGTCACGGGCGGTGCCAGCCGCCTGATACACGTCGCCCGACCAACCGAGCGTCAGGCAAATTTCACCGTTCGCCAAATCGTCGATGTACTTCGAGGAGTGCACATATTTCACGTACGGACGGATGGCGAGCAGCGTTTTCTCTGCTGCCGCGAGATCCTCCGGATTCTCGCTGTTCGGATCTTTACCGAGATAAACGAGGACGGTACCGAGCACTTCGGAGGGCGCATCGAGGATCGACACGCCACAATCGGCGAACTTCGAGATGACTTTCGGATCGTAGAAAATCGCAAAGCTGTCGATCGGCGCGTCCTTCATGCGCTCGTTGATCTTGTCGATGTTGTAGCCGACACCCGAGGTGCCCCAGAGATGATTGACCGAATGCTCGTTGTTCGGATCGTGTCGGGCCACCTTGCCCATGAGTTCGGGGTCCATGTTCTGCAAGTTGGGCAACTTGCTCTTGTCGAGTTTCTGAAACACACCGGCCTTGATCTGCCGCTCCAGGAACGAGGCTGACGGCACGACGATATCGTAGCCGGTGCTACCGGCGAGCAACTTGGTCTCGAGTACTTCGTTCGAGTCGAACACGTCGTAGGTGACGTCGATACCCGTTTCTTTCTCGAAGTCGGTGATCACGCTCTCGTCGATGTAGTCCGACCAGTTATAGACGTTGAGCACCTTCTGTTGTTCGGCTGGCTTGTCACCGCAAGCCACCAACATAGCCGAGACAGTCACGGCAACGAGTGCCGCACGGGCCGAAGTTTTCATTTCGTGGAGGTCTCCCTGAGATTCGATGTGACGCGCCCCATTGCGCTGCCGCTTTTATAGCGCAGCCACCCCCCCCTGAAAAGCCCGAGAGACTGAAATCTCAGATAGCCCCTTCAGCGCGCAGCGCTTGGTGCAACTCATCGAGGGTTTGCACCGCTTTGGACACGAGCTCGTCGATCTGCCGTGGCTCGATCACGAGCGGCGGCGCAACGATCAGTGTGTCCCATACGGCACGCATCACGAGGCCATTGTTGACCGATAAATCACGCGCGCGAGTGCCGACCGTGCCGCGCTGCGGGAAGAAACGCCGCGACGGCTTGGCCGGAACCAGCTCGAGCGCTCCGAGCAAACCGAGCGATCGTGCCTCCCCGACGAGCGGGTGCTCGGCGAGCTGGCGCCAACGCGCGGCGAAGTACGGCGCGAGTTCGTCTCGGACACGCGAGACGATCGCTTGCTCCCGCAGAATCCTCAGATTCGCCAGTGCCAGCGCGGCGGCCGCTGGGTGTCCCGAGTAGGTGTATCCGTGGGCGAACTCGCCGCCCTCGCGGATCAGCACCTCCGCGACGCGCTCACCCACCATCAAGGCGCCGAGGGGCAGATAGCCCGAGGTGATCGCTTTGGCGAGCGTCATGAAATCGGGCCGGGTGCCGTAATGCTCGCAGCCGAACCACTGACCGGTACGTCCGAAGCCGCAAATCACTTCATCTGAGGCGAACAAAATTCCGTAGCGGTCGACGATGCGCTGAATCTCGGGCCAATAGGACTCGGGCGGGATGATCACACCACCGGCTCCCTGTACCGGCTCGCCAATGAACGCAGCGACGCGCTCGGGTCCGATCTCGAGAATTTTACTCTCGAGCTCACGCGCCGCTTGTAGCCCGAATTCCTCCGGGGTGAGATCACCGCCGCACTCGAACCAGTACGGCTGACCGATATGCACAATGTCGGGAATTGGCAAACCACCCTGCGCATGCATCGCCTTCATGCCACCCAAAGAAGCCCCCGCCATGGTGCTGCCGTGGTATCCGTTCCAACGACTGATGATGACCCGCTTCTCGGGCTTGTCTTGCAAAGCCCAGTAACGCCGTGCGAGCCGCACGAAAGTGTCATTAGCTTCACTGCCGGAACCGGTGAAGAACACGTGCTGGAACTGCGGTGGCGTCAATTCCGCCAACAGCGCTGCGAGCTCGATCGCCGGCGGATTCGCACATTGAAAAAAGCTGTTGTAGTACGGCAGCTGCTGCAATTGTCGATAGGCAGCCTCAGCGAGCTCCTGCCGTCCATAGCCGAGCGCAACGCACCACAACCCCGACATGCCATCAAGTATCCGATGTCCCTCCGAATCGTGCAGGTAGACGCCCTCGGCGTGCGTAATGATGCGCGCGCCCTTGGCGGAGAGCGCTCGGTGATCGGTAAAGGGGTGCAGATAGTGGGCCGCATCAAGCCGCTGCCACTCGGCCGTGCTGCGCGCGCCTGCGATGTCGTCTGGTTGCTCGAGCGTCATCGTCGACTCAAACGTTCAACAACAAGTGTTCGCGCTCCCACGAGCTGATCACCTGCAAAAATACTTCGTATTCCGCTTCTTTGACGAGGGCGAAAGCCGACACGAACGAGTCGCCCAAAATGTCAATCAAAGGATCACACTCGCGCAGCAAGCGGATCGCCTCGTCGAGATTACGCGGCAAAGAAAACGGCAACTCGTGCGCGCTGCCGGAAATCGGATCGGTCGGCGACAAACCTTGCACCATGCCGAGATAGCCGCAAGCGAGCGAGGCCGCGGTGGCGAGATACGGATTTGCATCCGCGCCTGAAATCCGATTCTCGACGCGACGTGATTGCGGCTCCGACATCGGGACGCGCAGCCCCGCCGTGCGATTGTCATACCCCCAATGCACGTTGATCGGCGCCACCTGAAAACGCGTGATACGTCGATAGGAATTCACATTGGGCGCCAACAAGGCCATGGCCGCCGGCAAATAGCGCTGTAAACCCGCCAAGTGAGCAAAGAATAGTGGTGTCGGCGTACCGTCGTCGGCGGAAAAAACATTCTTGCCGGTTTTGGTGTCCACCACGCTTTGATGCAGGTGCATCGCACTGCCCGGCTCCTTCGCGTGCGGTTTGGCCATGAACGTCGCGTACATTTTGTGTCGCAAGGCCGCCTCACGCGCCGTGCGCTTGAACATAAACGCCTGATCGGCCAGATCGAGCGCATTGCCATGCAGCAGGTTGATCTCCATCTGCGCCGGACCATCCTCGTGAATCAGCGTGTCGATGGCGATATCCTGCGCCTCACAAAATTGATAGAGGTCATCAAACAGGGGATCGAATTCATTGACTGCAGCAATGCTGTAAGACTGACGTCCTGGCTCCGAGCGACCAGATCGTCCCATCGGTGGTTTCAGCGGATAGTCGGCATCGACGTTCGGCTCGACCAGATAGAACTCGAGCTCCGGCGCCACCACCGGCTCCCAGCCACGCTGTGCATAGAGATCGAGTACGTGCTTGAGCACCTCGCGAGGCGCCATCTTCACTCGACGCCCATCCGCATAGAAGCAATCATGAATCACCTGAGCCGTCGGCTCCGCTGCCCACGGAACCCGCCGGACGGTGCGTGGGTCGGGCTTCAAGATGATATCGATCTCGGCGGGGCTCATCGCCTGCGCCGTGTCCTCCGGATAATCGCCCGTGACAGTTTGCAAGAAGATGCTCTCCGGCAGGCGCATGCCGCGATCGCCCTGAAACTTCTCCGCAGGCATTAATTTGCCGCGCGCGATGCCCGCCATGTCGGGAACGATCGCCTCGACTTCCTGAATATTGAAATCTTTGAAGTACTGTGAAATCGGATCACTCATGAGATTAACCTCTCGTGGCTCGACGACGGACAGCGCGCTGCTGCGCCGCCGCGCCGAATGCCTCGAACATGGCAACGGAAAATGGGTTGGCCATCACGCGCCACTCAGGGTGCCACTGCACACCCACGGCGAACGCCGGCGACTCGGCCACACAAAACCCCTCGATCAGCCCATCGGGCGCTGTCGCCTCGCTGCGCAAACCCGGTGCAAGTCGTTTGACTCCCTGCCAGTGCAAAGAGTTCACGCGGATTGATTCTGCGCCGTCGGCCCAGCTGCGGAAACAACCACCTTCTCGGAGATGTACCTCGTGCGCGGGGCCGTACTGAACCTCGAGCGGCGCCTGCTTATCTTCGCGATGGTCGTGATGCCCCGGCGCCTCGTGCACCCGCTGCCAAAGACTGCCCCCGAGAGCCACATTCATTTCCTGAAACCCGCGACAAACGGCGAGTAACGGCACCCCCCGCTCGATCGCCCGACGTATCAACGGCAAGGTGGTGGCATCACGCTCCGGGTCGTGCAACGTGCCGGGCTCGCTAGGCCCTTCCTCGTAATGATGGGGCTCGATGTTCGAGGGGCTGCCGGGCAGCAACAAGCCATCCACCGAGTCGAGGAGGTCGTCAACCACGAGCGGCTCGGGCAACACGGGGATCAACAAGGGCAGCGCGCGAGACGCTCGTGCAACAGCATGCGCGTACTTCTCGCCGACCATATGGAACGGGTGCGGGCCGACCAGACGGCGATCGGCGGGGATACCAATGACGGGAAGGGATGTCATGCGCAGTCGGGAATCGACTCATGAAGGGCCGACACCCGGCCACATTTAACCATAAAATCGACGCATGACTGCCGAGACCCCCGCGAGCGAACTGCAGGCCTTCCTGGCCGCGCACCCGGAGGTGACCCATGTGGATGCCTACCTGAACGACCTCAATACGGTCGAGCGTGGCAAACGGGTCGATCGGGCCGCGCTCGACGGTCTCTATCGCGATGGAATGTTGTTGCCAGGGTCGATGTTCGCCTTGGATGTGCTCGGCGGCACAGTTCAAGCAACCGGCCTTGGTTTCGACGAGGGCGATGCCGACCGACCCTGTCGACCGCTGCCTGGCAGCCTCGTGACGGTCCCATGGCAAGCGCCAGGCCTCGCGCAGATGCAGCTGTCGATGTACGAACCCGACGGCCGCCCCTTTCATGCCGACCCGCGGCATGTGCTCGTCAAGGTGCTCGATCGACTGCATCGCCTGAATCTGACGCCGGTCGTCGCGATCGAATACGAGTTCTACTTTATCGATCGAACCCGGACCAGCCAGGGGCAACCGCAGCCCCCGCCGCTGCCCATCACGCAGCGTCGGGAGTTTCAAACTCAGATCAACTCAATGACATATCTGAATGAATATTCAGATATTTTGTCAAAAATTTATCGGGCGTGTGAGCAGCAAGGTGTGCCCGCGACCGGCGCCTTGGCCGAGTATGGTCCGGGCCAGTTTGAGGTGAATCTACTGCACCGGGCTGACGCGCTGCAGGCTTGCGACGAGGCGCTGCGCTTCAAGCGCGTCGTTCGCAGTGTCGCGCGCGACTATGGCTGGGATGCGACCTTTCTGCCCAAGCCATACCGGGATATGGCCGGCTCCGGCATGCACGTACACGTGAGCCTGCTCGATGCCGGCGGACGGAACCTCTTCGAATGCCCTGATCCGGCTCGGAGCGAGGGGCGAGCGGCAAGCACCGAGTTACGGAATGCGCTCGCCGGCATGCTCAGCACCCTAGGCGATGGTATGGCGTTGTGCGCGCCGGGCCCCAACAGCTATCGGCGGTTCCGGGCGGAAGCGTATGTGCCGCTCACGCCAGGCTGGTCCGTCAACAACCGCGGCTCGGCGCTGCGTATCCCGGTCAGCGACGATCGAAATCGACGGATCGAACACCGCCTCGCCGGCGCTGATGCCAACCCCTATCTCGTGGTCGCCTGGATTCTGGCTGGTATCCACTACGGTCTTGCGGAGAGCCTCGAGCCCCCACCGGCCATAGAGGGCAACGCGTATCGCTCCTCGGGAGAGAGGCTGCCAATTCATTGGGCGACCGCCATCGAGCGATTCGAGCACAGCGACTTTGCAGCCCACTATCTCGGCAGACCCTTTCGGGATTTGTACTCGACGGTCAAACGCGCCGAGCTCGAGGATTTCGAATCGCACGTTACGCCGCTAGAGGTCGCCTGGTTCATGGGCGCCCTGTGATGTCGCCCTCCAGCTGGTATCACGCCGCAACGCCCGCAGGTCCGTTCCATCCCACGCTCCAAGGTGCGATAGAGGCGGATATTTGTGTCGTCGGCGGCGGCATCGCCGGTTGCTCCACCGCCTTGCATCTCGCCGAGCGTGGTTTTCGCGTCGTCTTGCTCGAGGCCGATCGGATCGGCTCGGGCGCCTCCGGGCGCAGCGGCGCACAGGCCATCACAGGCGTTGCCTGTGGCCAAGACAAACTCGAGAGCTTGATCGGTCTCGATGCAGCCAAACGCATCTGGGACTGCAGCGTCGAGGCACTGTCATTGCAGCGTGAACTCATCGCGCGGTACGCCATCGATTGCGATTACACCGCCGGCCAGATGCAAGTGGCCATCAAGCCGCGTCAGGAGGCTTCGCTCAAAAACGAAGTGTCACGCCTGCAGCGGGTCTACGGCTATCACTCGATGCGCATGATGGAGCGCGCCGAACTGCGCGAGTGCATCGCCAGTTCGCGCTACGTCGCAGCGACCTATGATACGAATGCTGGGCATCTGCAGCCGCTGCAATACACTCGCGGCCTTGCTGCCGCGGCCGTAAGCCGCGGCGCGCGTATCTTCGAACACACGCGCGCACTCGCGCATCAGCGACGCGACGGTCGACTCGTCATCCGAACGACCGCGGGTGAAGTCGCTACCGAGCATCTCGCGCTCTGCGGTAACGCGACTCTCGGCGGTTACTCGCGAGCACTTGCCCGCAAGATCATGGGCGTTGCGACCTACATCATCGCCACCGAATCTTTGGGCGAGGCACGCGCAAGCGAACTCATCCGCAACAACGCGGCCGTCACCGACAGCAACTTCGTGCTCGATTATTTTCGCCGCTCTGCCGATCATCGGTTGCTCTTCGGCGGCCGGGTGAGCTACTCCGGCCTCGACCCACTCGGTACGACCCGCGCCACCCGTGCCCGCATGCTGCAGGTGTTCCCGCAACTCGCCGATGCCCGTATCGAACACGCCTGGGGTGGCTACGTCGACATCACCGTGAACCGTGCGCCCCACTTTGGCCGGCTCGAACCGGATGTGTACTTCGTACAGGGATTTTCCGGGCACGGCATCGCGCTCACCGGCATCGCCGGCAAACTCCTCGCTGACGCCATCGGCGGCACGAGCGAGCAGTTCGATGTGTTCAGCCGCATCCCTCATCACGACTTCCCGGGGGGCGACGCGCTACGTCGTCCGCTGCTGGTGCTCGCGATGCTCTGGTATCGCTTACGGGACTGGTTCTGATGCCGAAGCGCGATGGAACAGTCGATCGCGCAGCGGATGCAGATACCGCTCGGTGAGTTCAGCCACCATCGAGTACGCCGCCGGGATCACCACCAGCGACAGCAGTGTCGAGGTGATCAAGCCACCAATGACCGATACCCCAAGGGGCGTACGAAAGCTGCCATCGGCACCAATACCGAGCGCAATCGGCAGCATGCCAGCACCCATTGCGAGCGTCGTCATGATGACCGGGCGAGCGCGCTTACGACAGGCGTCGATCAACGCATCGTGACGCGAGAGACCGGCACGCTCACCCAGAATGGCGTAGTCGACGATCAAAATGGAATTTTTGACGGCGATACCGTTCAGTAGCAGCAAACCGATCAGTGATGGCAACGACAAGGCCGTACCGGTGAGCAACAGCAAACCGAAAGCGCCACCGCCACACAAAGGCACCGCCGCCAGAATCACGATCGGCTGGGTGCCGCTATGGAACAACAACAGCAACACGAGATACACCGACAACACGCCGGCAAACAGCGCGAGCGCAAAGCCGACGAAGAGCTCGACGAACGCTTCCGAATCTCCTGCCGGCAGGATGCGCACGCCGGCCGGCAAATTTTGCATCGCCGGCATGCGACGCACTTCGCTCATGACGTCACCGAGCGGCAAGCCGTTGAGCTCGGCTGAAACGGTGACGACGCGCTCGCGATCGCGACGATCGATGCGCGCAGGGCCACTGCCCTCGCCGATCTCGGCAACGGCGGCGAGCGGAACTGGCCCGTTCTTGCCGGGCACTCGCAACTGCCCGAGCATCTCGAGGTCGCTCAAGGCCGAGTCGGCCAATTTCACGCGGATCGGCACTTGTCGTTCCGCGAGGTTCAACTTCGCAAGCCGCTGATTCACGTCGCCGCTAGTGGCAATACGCGCCGCGTCGGCGATATCGACCGTCGAGACGCCGAGATCCGCTGCGCGCGCGGGATCCGGGCGGATTACGATTTCGGGCCGCAGCAAGGCCGCCGAGGTGGTCACCGTACCGATACCCGGCACGCCTCGAATCGAGGCCGCCAATTCACGCGATGCCGCCGCGAGCGTCTCCGAATCGCGACCGGCGAATGCCATGGTCAGCCGATCACCCGGACCTCCGGTCGCAAAACTCGCGCGTATGCCGGGCATGTCCGCCAATTGCGAACGCACGGCGTTTTCCAACTCGGCACTCGTCCGCTTGCGATTCTTTTTGAAGGTCAGCGTGATGCCGACCTTACGGACCTCCGGGAAAACCACGCCACCGCCCATCGACTCGCCACCCTCACCGCCGATGATCGTGAAGAATCGCTCGATTTCGGGTACCCCCGCACGCAGTCGCGCACGCACCTCACGCCCGATCTGTAACGAGTCATCGAGACGCGCACCCGGCGGCAGCTCCACCTGCAGCTGAACTTGGTCGACGTCGGTCGTCGGCACGAAGGTCGTGGGGATCAACGGCACGATGGCCAACGACAAGATGAAAGTGGCCGCTGCCAACGCCAGAGTGCGTCGTCGATGGGCAATCGCCCACTCGACCCAACCGAGATAGCGAAGCATCAAAGGTGAATCGACGGCTGACTTGGGCTCGCCACGCATGAAATGCCCGGCCAGCATCGGCGTGAGCAAGCGCGCTACCAGCAAAGAGAACAGCACAGCCGCAGCGGCAGTCCAACCGAATTCTTTGAAAAATTTACCAGTGACCCCCGGCATGAACGCCACTGGGATGAAGACCGCAGCCAAGGTGACTGACGTCGCAACGACTGCGATCCCGATTTCATCGGCCGCATCGATCGCGGCCTGCATGGGCGCTTTACCCATGGCTCGATGCCGTGCGACGTTTTCGACCTCGACGATGGCGTCATCCACTAGCACGCCGATGACGACCGCAAGCGCCAACAACGTCAGCAAGTTCAACGAAAAATCGAGCCAATACATGACGGCGAAAGTCGGTATCACCGACAGCGGCAGCGCCAGAGCGGAGATCAAAGTCGCACGCCACTCTCGCAGGAAAAACCACACCACCAGGACCGCCAGCAACGCGCCTTCGAGCAGCATCGTCATCGAAGCGTCGTAAGAGGCTTTGGCGATCTCGACGGTCGAGAGCACTTCGACGAAACGAACCTCAGGGTGCTCCGCCTGCAGCTGCGCAATCCGGGCACGGACGCCCTGACCGACATCGACCTCGCTTGAGCCCGCCGTACGACGCACCGAGAAGCCGACGACGGGCTTGTCGTCAAGTAATGCCGCAGCGCGCGCTTCGGCGGCGCCATCGGTTACCGTCGCAATCGACGACAAGCGCACCGAGCGTCCGTCGGGCAAATAAATCGGGTAATCGGCGAGCTCGGCCGCCGTGCGAACGATCGCGACGGTGCGCACCGCCTGCTCGGCGCCGCCCGTCTCGGTACGACCACCGGGCTTCTCGACCTGCAGCCGCGCCAACTGAGCCGAAACAGCACCCGCCGACACCCCAAGGGCCTGCAGCGCTTCGGGACGCAACTCGACCCGGACTTCACGAACGATACCACCGACGCGACTGACCGAGCCGACACCCGCCACGCTGTAGACCGCTCGCGAAACTTTATCGTCGACGAACCAGGAGAGCTCATCGGGCGCCAGTCGGTCGGATTCGACGGCGAACGCGATGAGCGTACCGCCAACGAGGTTCATTCTTTGAATGGTCGGCTCGTTGATGTCGGCCGGCAAATCGCGTCGCACCCGCGCGACGGCGTCCTTCACCTCATCGAGGGCTTGGTCGAGATCACGACCGAGTTCGAACTCGATCTTGGTGATTGAAGTACCCTCGCTGACGGCGGAGGTGATCTTGTCGATGTCGGGAATGCTCGACACCGCATCCTCAACCTTGCGCGTCACGTCGGTCTCGAGCGTCGAGGGCGCCGCCCCCGGCAAGCCGACGGTGATCTGGATCGTCGGCAACGCGATGTCGGGCAACTGCGAGATCGGCAGCTTGTGCCACCCCCAGAAGCCCGCGGCCGTCAACAGAACGAAAAGGAGTACCGAAGGCAGCGGGTAGCGGATGCCCCAGAGGGAGAGATTCACGACGCCGCTTGCTCCGGGATCTTCGTTTCGACGACCCTCACGACATCACCATCACTCAGAAAACCCGCTCCGCGTACAACCACTTTTTCAGCAGGGTTTAGTCCGCCACGAAGCTCAATGAAATCGCCCTGCACACCGCCCGCGTCGACCCGACGCTGCGAGACGACGCCGCCATCCCCGAGCACGAAGAGATAGGCGTAGCCATCGCGAAATACCACCGACTCTCGCGGAACCGCCATCACATCGGCGGTACCGACCTGCACTCGACCTTCGACGAACATGCCGGAGCGCAAGGTCCCGGGTGCCGGAAGGTCAGCGAACAATGCGCCCGTGCGTGTCTGGGGGTCGACACCCGGCGAGACCGCACGAACGACACCCGCGACGTTCTCCCCATCCGGCGAGCGCAACACGACATTCGCGCCGATTTTCAGGCGGCCGATATCACGCTCGGCGATCTCGGCACGCCATTCGAGGCGTCCACGTCGAATCAGTCGCAGCAACTCGTTGCCGGCAGTCACGACCTGCCCAGGTTGCACGCGACGAACTGCGATCACACCGGCATCGGGCGCGCGCAAGGTTGCAAAACCAAGACGCAGCGCCGCCTCGTCGCGCGCCGCCTCGGCCACCACCACTTGTGCTGCGGCACGCGAACGATTCGCTTGCAGCTCATCGAAATTGCTGGTCGAGATCAAATTTTGGGCTAGCAACGATTCGCCGCGCTTGGCCTGCGAGCTGGCGAGCTCGGCACTCGCTCTCGCTTGCAGCAAGTTCGCCTCCGCCTGTCGTGCTTGCACCTCGAGAGTGCGTCGGTCGAGCTCGACGAGCGGCTGCCCCGCCACGACGCGCTCGCCGGGCTCCACCAACACCTTGGCCACACGCAGACCCGTCACTTCGACGCCGAGTATCATCTCTTGCCAGGGAGCGACCGAGCCCGACGCGGCGACCTCGCGCGTAATCCGGCGTGTTACGGGCGTGGCCACGGTGACGGTCAGCGACGAAGCGGCCGGCGCCTCGGACGCCGAGCGATCGCAGCCCACCAACGAAGCCGCAACGAGAACGAGCACAAAGAAAAATCGCATCATGGGACCACGTTACGCGCGGGGACGATCAAGCGCCAGCGTTGGACGCGGTCTGTCCGCGCCACGGCACTCGAAGCAGCGATGGATTTGCCGATTGCGCGCGAAATCTGGCGGGATCGTGTGCTCGGTGATATCCGTGATGCGATAGCGCCGCTCCAAGACCGGATCGAGTCGAAAGCGCTGGGCGTTGGTTGAAAACACCAATAAACCACCTTCCGCCAAAATCGCCATGCAGGCGTCGAGCAGCTCCACATGATCACGCTGCACGTCGAACACGCCCTCCATGCGCTTGCTGTTCGAGAAGGTCGGTGGGTCGCAGAAGATCAGATCAAATCGTTGCGCGCGGCTCGCAGCTTCGGTCAGCCATTCACGCACGTCCGCGTGAATCAGTCGGTGCCGTTCTCCCCACAGACCATTCAACTCCAGATTGCGTCGACACCAATCTAGATAGGTCGCCGACAAATCAACCGTCGTGGTCGACAGTGCGCTCCCCGCTGCCGCGTATACGGTGGCGCTACCGGTGTAACCGAACAAGTTCAAGAAACGCTTGCCGTCGGCGGCGCGACGCAATCTCGAACGAGTCGGACGATGATCGAGGAACAAACCCGTGTCGAGGTAATCGACGAAGTTCACGCGAAACTTCAAGCCATCTTCCTCGACCACATGGAACTCTTCGCGCTCGTCACGTTTGGTGTATTGGTCACCACGCTTGATGCGTCGTCGAGTTTTGAGGTGAATATGCTCGGCCGACACACCCGTTACCGACACGAGAGCGGCGAGAGCTTCACTGCGACGCCGACGCACGGTCTCCTCGGGGATGTCGGCAGGCGCCTGATACTCCTGCACAACAAGGGTGGTCACAACGCGCGCAGCAGGTGCCTCGGGCGACGTAACGTAACGATCGATTGCGAAGGCGTACTCCGGCATATCGGCGTCGTATATCCGGTAACACGCGATCTGATCGCGCCGCACCCAGGCAGACAAATTTTTGAGATTTTTACGGATGCGGTTGGCGAACATCGTTGCGCCCGGCGTCGCGGCAAGATCCGCATCGATCTGCAGACCGGCCTTCGGGCGTAGGTCCCGTTCCGCTCGCGCCGCGATCTCGATACGCAGCAAACGGCATTCGGTCGCCCCGTTCCAAACGGTATGTACGCGATGCGCGCGCAAACCGAGCTCGAGTCCAAGCGACGCGTCCCCGGTGAGAATAGCCGCCTGCCAGCCCTGGAACTCCTCGCGCAACACACGCCCAAGTTCTCGGTGTACGGCTCGTGCCGACTCGAGATCCCCTAATCTTTGACCCCACGGCGGATTGGTACAGAGCAATCCCATGATCGAATCCGAAGGACGATGAGCCTCCGCGAGCACACCGACCGCAAAGTCGGTGATCTCGGCGACACCGGCATGCGAGGCGTTGATCTTGGCGTCTTTCAGCACACGAGCGTCCTGATCACGACCCCAGAAGACCGTGGCGGAGTCGATCAACCGTTGCAGCCCTTGCCGAGCGCTCGCTTCAGTCGCGGCGACGAGGCGCTGCCAAAGTACCTCGTCGTGCCCCTTCCATCGCAGAAAACCAAAGTACCTTCGCCGGTGATTCGCTGCGAACCCGGCTGCCATCCGTGCCGCCTCGATCACGAACGTGCCCGAGCCGCACATCGGATCCAAAAAGGCCGCGCCTTCGGCCGACAGTTTTGGCCAACCCGCCCGCACGAGAATGCCGGCTGCCATGTTTTCGCGTAGCGGCGCTTCACCGGTGTCACCTCGCCAGCCGCGTCGGTGCAGACCCTCACCCGACAGGTCGAGTGACACCGTCACCCGCGTACCGACGGCATGCGCATGCACCCGAACGCCCGGTTCGTGCGTTGCGATATCCGGTCGCAAACCGACCGAATCACGCAAGGCATCGCAGATCGCGTCCTTCAAACGCAAAGTACCGTAGTGGGTGTTGTGGATTGCGGGATGTCGGCCGCTCCACTCGCACGCCAGCGTTGCGGCCGGATCGATGTGTCGATGCCAGTCGATCGCTCTCAGTGCCGTATGAATCGCCGCATCGTCGGCGGCCTCGAAGCGCACCAACTCGAGATACACACGACTCGCCACCCAGGATTCGAGGCACACCCGATACGCCACCTCCATCGGTCCGGTGAAGGCGACCGCGTTACCGCGCTCGCGAATATCCGTGGCCCCAAACGCCGCAACTTCACGCGCCAGCAGATCGCCGAAACCGCGCGGTACACTCGCGAGGAATTGACGGATGTCCACGTTACTCATCGTGTTCGTTCATCGTCGTCGCTCGCATCTGGGATCGTACTTTGAGTCGTAATGCGCAGAGAACGGGACGTCGCGCGTAAATGCCGCACCAAGATTCGGTAAATATCCGGATCGAAAATCGACTCGCTGGCTCGCTCGCCATCGGCGGTCTGGGTGCCGAGATATTGCCAACGATCGACATGGTGCCACTCGATGCGACCCTGCGAGTTGCGCTCCTCGATGCGGATCGGCCCGGCGTAAGGCCAACTTTTCAATTTGTGCTTGGCGAGTGCCAGCTTCAACCGCAACGCATGCTTCGGCAGCGATTCACCGCCGACGCAGGCGCCGTCGCAACGACCGAGTTGATAGCCGAAACAACTACCCTCACCCGGATGCTCTAGCCCGAGTGTCTTCAAACACAGCCGACGCTCGCGCGCGATCGTCGTGAGTGCAGCCCGCGCCGCTTTGGCGCTTCGAAACAAACCGAAGCAGTCACCGCCATCGGGCAAGGGTCCCTCAAGCCGTTGCAACACCGCCGATACGCCCTCGTCACTCACAAACCAAGTGTGGTGCTCGCCACCGCCGCGCAAGCGACGGTTGTAGACCGGTTTGAAGTCACGTACCCATTGCGCCTCGAGCAGCAGCGCTCCCAATTCGCCAGCCGTCTCGGTCCAGTCAATACGCCGAACCTGCGCTGCCAAGCGCTGCGATTTCGAATCGCGCGTTGCGCCGCCGAAGTGAGCCAAGACCCGCTCGCGAATATTCTTGGCCTTGCCGACATAGATGAGCGCATCGCCCTCGCCGATGAATCGATAAACACCGCAAACCTCGGGCACGTCGTCGATCAGATCAGGCGGCAGGTGCGAAGGCAGCGACGGTCTTCGACTCACGCGCTCGATCGCCTCGGCCAGACGCCGCGGTGCGAGCGTCGATCGCCAGTGTTGCCAAAGCTGTGCGAGCACGTCTGCGTCTGGCAAGGCTCGATGACGACTCTCGCACTGCAGACCATGCCGCTCGATGATCGCATCGAGATTGTGACGAGCGGCCTGCGGGAACAGTTCGCGCGATAAACGCACCGTGCAGGCGAGCGGCGCGCTGTAAGCATAACCGGCACGTCGCAGCTCACTGCGGACGAAACCGTAATCGAAGCGAACGTTATGCGCGACGAAGCGTCGCCCCTCCAAGCGCGTCAACACTTCGCGCGACAGCGTCTCGAACGACGGCGCCTCGGCAACCATGTCGTTGCTGATACCCGTCAGTCGCTGGATCGACGGCGGAATCGACACGCCGGGGTTCACAAGCGAGCTCCAACGCGACTCAATCTGCCCGTCACGCATCGCCACGATCGCGATTTCCGTGATGCGGTGCCAAGCAGGATGACCGCCCGTGGTCTCCACATCGACGAATGCGACCGGCTCGTCGATCAGACTCAGGTCGATGTCACTCAACCGAATGCGATCCAAGTGGTCTTCAATTCCGTGTACTTCTCGAAAGCGTGTAACGACTTGTCACGCCCGATGCCCGATTGCGTGTAGCCGCCGAAAGGCACGGTGATGTCATCGGCGTCATAGCAATTCACGTAAACCATACCCGAGCGTAGCGCTCGTGCAGCCTTGTGTGCCACGTTGATGTCACGACTCCAGATTGCCGCAGCCAGACCGTACTCGGTCGAGTTCGCAATCGAGATCGCTTCGTCTATGGTATCGAACGGAATTGTCGCCAGTACTGGACCAAAGATTTCTTCACGGGCGATCGTCATCTGCGGCGAAACCTCATCAAACACCGTCGGCTCGATGTAGTAACCACCACTCTCCTGCCGAACGCGTTCACCACCACAATGCAAGCGGGCGCCCTGCTCTCGACCACCATGGATATAGCCGAGCACACGATTCATCTGCGTCTCATCGACCAATGCGCCGAGTCGGGTCGCGGCATCGAGCGGGTCTCCGGGTGTCATGCGCTTGGCGATCGCGGCAATCCGCTCGAGCATCGCCTCACGTATCGGGCGCTGCACGAGCAAGCGAGATCCTGCCGAGCACATCTCACCTTGATTAAAGAAAATCGCGAAAGCCGCGGCGGTTGCCGCCGCCTCGAGATCTGGGCAATCGGCCATGACGATATTCGCCGACTTGCCGCCGCACTCGAGTCCGACTCGCTTGAGATTCGACTGACCGGCGTACTGCATGACAAGCTTGCCGGTGGCAGTCGAGCCGGTGAACCCAATCGCGTCGACATCTGCGTGCAGGGCCAACGCTTTGCCGGCAGTGTGACCAAAGCCTGGCACCACGTTGAACACGCCCGGCGGAACGCCCGCTTCGATGGCCAACTCGGCAAGACGCAGCGCCGACAACGGCGATTTCTCCGAGGGCTTCAGCACCAAAGAATTACCTGCGGCCAGAATCGGCGCCACTTTC
>SXGQ01871139.1_pt1 | contig 16629 bp, 24 predicted proteins | sample 3178371 | NCBI WGS metagenome assembly SXGQ01 (sample SAMN11356859, study PRJNA531348) | freshwater metagenome | isolation source: freshwater sample F1-20 | place: China: Fuxian Lake, Yuxi | collected 2017-12-25
ATAGTTTTTCGTGTTCTTTTTCGAACCAATATGACATTTTGTCAGTTTTGATAGGTACAAGTATATGTGTAATTGATAAATCACTCAAAATTGAGTCAAAGAAATTTTTTATACTTTCGAAAGAAAGTCTAGTTTCGAAAGTAAACAAAGCAGTTTGAGGACCGAAGAAGTACTTGACACCACTTTTACTTGCGATTGTACTAATCTCCTTACCAATAGATTTTACAAATAATTCTTGTTCGTTGTGTTCGATGAAAACAGAAAGTAAGTATTTCATATTGTTATGTCGTTTTTGTTGAATACAAAGATAAAACTAAATTATAATTAAAAGAAAAAATGGTGAGTTTTTTTCTCACCATTTTATTTTTTACTGATTGACACTACTAATATTATTCTCTTTTGTAATCTTTATAATGTTGTCAGCCCAATTACTAACCAGTGGATTGTGGGTTATAACGAATATCTTTTCGAAATAGTTTTTAATTTTGGTAAAAAACTCCCCAACCATTTCCAAGTTTTCATTTGATATCTTTCCGAACACTTCATCCATAACAACGATATTTGGTTTCGGTAAAGAACATATTTTTGTTAATACAGCTCTTAACGCCAATGATGCAATGGTTCTTTCATAACCTGACCCAGATGACATTAATTTCTCAACTTGGGTATTGTTATCAATCATAACAAATTCAACCTCATTCTTGTCATTAATGTTGATTTCCAATCTAAAGTGAGAACTATCTTCCAATAATCTCTGTAATTCAGAGTTCAACATTGGAATCATTGTTTTCATAATCATTTTGGAAATTCCATTCTTTCCAAAGATTTCCAAATATACTTTATAGATTCTTTCTTTTTCGGCTTCAACTTTGATTTTCTCAATCATTTGAAGATTTTGTTCAATCTTATCCTTTAAACTTTGGATTTGATAATTGTTTGAATCTAATATCCTTTGAACTGATGTTTTCTCTCTGTCTAACTCATCTAATCTCAGGTTGGCTTTGATAAGTTGGGTTTCAATCTTGTTGTTTGTGGATATTTTATCCTGTAACAAGTTGAACTTTTCCAACTTATCTTCCAATCCTTTGATTTTCATCACATAACCCTCAATTGTAAGTTCATATTTTTCTTTGATAAGTTTGTTTTTTTCATACTCATCAAACTCTTTTTTCAATAGAACATACTTAGCTTCTCTGATTATTATATTATTCATTTCCCCTTCAAATTGGTTCTTTTGTATAATATAATTGTCAAGTTCGGCTATTTTACTTTGGGTTATTGATGCCATCATTAATTCAATACCACAATGTTCACACTTGATTCCACCATCAACTGAAGATTTTAAACTTTCAATAGATTTGATACTTTGCTCAACTTGGACAATCTTTTTGTAGTAATGTTTGTGTTCATCTTTTAACCAGTCGTGTTCTTGTTCCGAGTAAAACTCCGTTGGTTCAACCACCTTGAGTTCTTTTAATTGTTTTTCAACACTTTGTTTTTGGGTTTTAATCCCGATGATTTCACTTTCAATACGCTCAGGAACAATATTGGAAATTTCAATATCAATATCCGTATGTTTGGATTTCAATAAAGAATCTCTATATTCTTGTCCTTTGATTATCCTATTTTGAACATCAATCAAATTGTTTTGTTGGGTGATGTTATCCGTTTGTAATTGTTCAATTCTTTCCTGGTATCCATCATTATCTGATTTCAACTTTTCACTTGAATATACATTGGATAACATTGACTTGGAAAACTCCGAATAGATTTCTTTGGCGGTGTCTTCTTTCTTTTTAATAAAATCCAATCCCATAAATCTGGACAATACTTGTCCTCTTGCTGTGGGTTTAGAATCAATTAACTCTTCAAGGTTTGTTGCCGTTGTTAAGATGGTCATCAAGAAATCTTCTTTAGTTCCGATGGAGGTTTTGATGAAACTTTCCGTTTCCCTCCTTTGTTCTCCTGTGAAGTTCTGTAATGTCCCATCAGATAGTTTCTTAAAGAAATCTAATTCAGTTTTTACATTCCATTCCCCATCTTTTTTCTTCTTTCTTTCAATATTTCTGACAATAACATATTCATCACCATCGATGATAATTTCACCTTTAATATGAACTTTGTCCTTACTAGAAAATCTATTGAAAACTTCTTCAGCCTTAGATGTTTTGGTGGTTTCATTGAAGAATAGGAACAACAATAAATCCACAGTTAAAACTGTCTTTCCACCAAAATTGGGGGGATTTGATTCCACCACAGAGATACCATTACACTTGTCAAAATCAATCTTTTGATTTTCACCATATGATAAGAAATTGGAGAACTCAATGTTTTTGATATACCATCTTTTGAATGGTGTAATCTCACTTTCATTTAATAATAATCTACTATCAACAGCTTTATCCAAATTAAGTATAGATTCTGTTAGATTTGTCAGATTTTTGTTTTCCAAGAATGATTTTACTAACTCATATTGATAGTTCTTATCCAAGATATTAAATGAGACATCAACTGTTTGTGTTGTAACTTCACTAGATTTAGTTTTGGTTATTACATTTACATTGGTTGAGTTGTACTTCTTTTGGAAGTAATGTCTTACACTTTTAATCTTCTCTTGTGTAAAGTTTTCAGGATAGTCCTCCCATACAACTTGAATATATGGGTTATCAAACTTGTTAAAATCAATATCTTTAATCATAAAGTTATAATTGTAATCAGGAGGTGGATTGAATAAATCCATAAGGGGTTTACTGGTTTTCTTCTGTGGTTGGTGTTTCTAATTCACTTGGGTCAACGATTGAAAAGTTTAAATCTTGTCCCCCCATTGTTACTTTTAGGTCGTTTTCCAATTGTTCGTTTTCTGAAAGTTTGGCTTGATATTCTTTCAATTTTTGTTCCAACAACTCGGTGTATTGTTTTTGAAACTTTTTCTTTTCTGCGGCAATTCTTTCATTCCTTTTTGCTATTTTCCGATTGTGTTCTTTGGCGGCTTTTCCCATTTTTTAATTTATTTTTAAGAATTTAAAATATTGATTATAATGTTTAATTTTTTCATAAATTACTTCGAATGTATCATCCAAGATATAAAATTCGTTATAATTTGTTGTTGTTACTTCAGTTCTTCCATCTCTTGTTGGATGAATAGATACAATTTTTTTTGGATTAATGATTAAAGGTTTGTTGTTTGAGGTGAATTCTAATAGTAACATATTTTTTATATAAAGAATATGTAAAAACAATATGAATGTCAATTTTCTCTGATAACTTTAAATAAGGCTTTTTCGATTTTGAAACCATTATTTATGAAATGTTTCAAACTATTCACATTACAATGAGCGTAAACTTGTTTGGTTGTATCTTTAATCCTTGCTTCTCTATAATTCCATAACATTTTGTATATACCTTTGTTTCTATGTTCTTCTTTAACAAAAGCGTGACATAAATAAATAACGTGTTCGTGTTCAACATATGAAACCACACCAACCAACTCCTCTCTGATAAAACAACCATAATAAGTTGCAAACTTATCCAACAAGTCTGGTTTGATTTCTGTAAATTCGTTTTCTACGTCTTCGTAGGTAATTTTTTTGATTTCCATACTATACTTGATAAATAATCCATTTTCCGTTAGAGGTTTCAACCAAACAAGTGGAATTCTCACAAAAATCTCCTGAATTCATATAATTGGTTTCAATTTTTGGTTGATGTATATGTCCACACACCGCAACATCGTACCCTTTTTGTTTTGTCAATTTTGTTGCATTTTTTTCAAATCTTTCCAAAAAATTGTTAAGTCCTTTAACATTTTTCTTGATGATGTTTGCCAAAGAATGATATGGTAAATTGAATTTTCTTCTGAAGAAATTATATAAGGTGTTTAATCTTATAACAAAATCATATGACCAACCACCAACAATAGCCAACCATCTCATTTTGATAACAACGAAATCTAATACATCACCATGAAAACAATAATATAATCTACCATCTACACCTTTGAATCCATATTCTCTAACAAAGTCAAAATTACCCATTTGGAATGGAACAAACTGGTGCATAAAATCATCGTGGTTTCCATAAATATAAATTATTTTTGTTCCCTCCTCAGCCTTCTTCATTAACTTTCTAACTATTTTTGAATGATTTTTTTTCCATTTTGAACCTCTTTTTAGTGCCCACCCATCAACTATATCACCATTCAAAATTATTGTTTCGGCCTCATTGTGTTCCAAAAATTCTAAAATTTTATCACTTTGTGATTGGATTGCACCTAAATGTAAATCACTCATAATAATAGTTTTCCACTTATTCATATATCTTTTTTATTGATAAATAGAATAAGTGGATTAGGTAATTATGATAATTTACTTTATTAACTTTAATATAATATCTTCATTTCCATATATTATATTATCATCAATGTCTTGTATTGATTCTTGTTTTTCAGTTTTACGATTGTAAATAAAAACTTGTTCAGGAAAATTTTTTATAAGTTTATCCCAAATTCTTTTACTTGCTTCATATTGTAAAGTGTCACTATATAACGCACCAAAAGTTTGAGCTAAACTAATGTAAAATCTGACACCAATACCTGTTTTTTGTCTTGTTGACCGTAAGTCATCTATTTTTACTCCATCTTTGAATTTAACCAAATCAACAATCAAAAATAATTCATCCTCATCATATAAAGCCACCAAATAACCCAAATAAGTATTAAACACCCTAGTTTTATAAGGACTTAAATCTAAAGAATAATCGAAGTTTTCATTATCATCGTCAATTTTTTGTTTTAAAAAATTAAATTTTTTTGTTGTATCATCAACATTGGCAAAATCACTTATATATTTGATTTCTTTTAATTCTTCTCTGATAATTCTTCTGATAGTATTTTTCATTTTGGTCTGTTTTCTTCATAATATTCAATTATTGCATTGATTCCCCATATAGCTCCTGATGATAAAATACCATCAAAAAACCAAGAACCCCACACTGGAACTCCAAATAACATATGAACAGGTGAGAATATTACCAAAGATAAAAAGAACCCTCCCCAAGTGCTAAAACACATAGGACAAGATAAAATTCCATCAATAAAATGGAATAAAAATTGGAATGGTTGGTATGGATTATTTCCAAGATTCTTGAAGAAATCTCTAAGTCCTTGGAATATACTTCCATAAACCATTATGTTCATCAATCCATAAGATAAGATGAACCAAGTAATTAATTGTACTGAAATCATAGTGGTATGTTATTTTTAAGTTTATAACTTTCTTCGGGTGTAAGTATTTTAATGTTTCTTACGGGTGTTCCATCTTCGTGTATTAATAATTGTGGAGCTATTATCCCTTGTTTAAATAACCAACTCGCTAATTTGAATTGTAGTTTAACTATTAATGTTTTCATATTTTATTTTTTTCCAAAAATTCATTTATTTCTTCTCTAGTCACGTGAATACTTCTGTGACCCAACTCTTCTGTGAATTTGTCTTTCAATTCAGTTGGTATTATCTCGTATGATAATTTCAAAGAATGATTACCTGTTTTTTTAAAATTTTCTTCATCTGTTTCAAAAAACCAAACTTTACAAGCAACTTCTTTTTCTGTTTCTATTTTGAAAAGTGAATTTGTTTCGGTTTCTTTTGTATTTTCAATAACTTCGAACATACCTCTTACCATCACTGATTGTTCTGTTTCTTGTTGGTAATTTGTAGGATTGTCCAAAATTTTATCTAAAGTTTCATGTAATCGTTTTCTTAAATTCGTTAATACTTCTTTTTCCGCGTCTTCTATCATACTAGGACTTCCAATTCCATAGATGTGTTGGTCTTGTAATATTTCAGGGTTGAATTCCATAACGATTCTTTTCTTTGGTTCAAAATTGACTGGATTGTAAATTGTGGGAGTTAGAACAGCACCATCCAAAACAGGTTCCATCATTTTTTTGGGGTCATACATTTCAGGCATCAGTGATAATGATAGTAAATAACATTTACCTTTGAATTTTTGTCCTTCCAAAACTTTGTAGTTTCTACTAGTAATTGATTTATTATTCCCATCTAAAGTCACAGGATATTTCATAATTACTAATTCTTCACAACCCTCAAATTCTTCACATTGTTTGATTCTGTCAACATATGGTTCCAATTCTTCACCATAAATTACATTATCTCTAATTCCACTTGGGTTTATTACATAACCTTTGTTATTTTTGAGTTCTCCTGAACTTAAGATTTCAATTATTAATTCTTTTAGTTTCATAGTTTAAAATTATTATTTTCTTTTATTGTTGTGACACCTTTATCTATTATTTTACATATCTCTTTTAATTCGTCAACTTTGTAGTCATCCAATTGAAACCATTCCCTTTCAATATTGTGTTTTTTAAACCTGAAATGTAATGCTTTTTCTAATTGAGTGGGGTATTTTGTCTCGTATTCAAGTATAAGAATTAAATTTGGTGAGTTCAACTCTTTAACCCTATCTTTTACATTTCTTTTTGTATAACCAATCTTAACTTGGTCTGAGTTGTCTTTTACAAAGTAAACAAATCCCACTACTTTTTATTATTAAAATAGTGGGATTATAAAAAAATTAAAGATTCTGACTAATATTAGAACCTTTCATATAAACAGCACCAGTATTTGATACCAATTTTTCCAATTGTTCAATCTTATTATTGAGTTCAGTTATTGTCTTATCCTTATCCCCAATCTCCCTTCTTAATTTCATCAAAGTTTCTTGTAACATTCCCATCTTATCATTTGGTTTTTCAACCTCCTTGATAACCTCTACTTCTTTAATGACTTCAACAATCTTTTCTACTTCAATAGGAACTTCAATAATTTTTTCGATAATTTGAGTATCGCCTGAAATATAAATTGGTACTTCTTTAATAACTTCAACTATCTTCTCGATTGGGATTTCCTTTTCAATGTAGACTGTATTAATAACCTCCTTCTCAACCTCCTTGATGACATCAATCGGAATTTCTCTAATCGTCTCCTTCTCGACATATTTAATAACCTCAATCGGAATCTCCTTCTCAACATATTCAATAATTTTTTCAGTTTTATCACCAATTAAACCATATCTTTCGATATCATATCCTTTTTTAAAACATTTTTGGAAAAACTTATCAACATCTTCGATATTATTTAACTTACAATAATCAGTTAAATCTTTTTGATTTTGTTTATTAAGCGTTAAGTAATTTTTCTTTTCCATCAATAATATCTTCAAATGAGTTCATCTCAAACTTAAGGAATGGACGAGGATTATTCAAGTCAACAAATGAATATTCATCCTTGATAACATCATAGATTCCAAATCCGTGTTTCTTCAATCTTTCACCAAAGTTCTGTTGGATTGTTGAACCCACCATATATGCTTTCTTTCCATTGGGAATATCAAACATTTGACGCTTGTGTATGTCTCCACACAGAATTAGGTCACAACCTTCAAACTTACTGACCTCATATCCTGTCTCAAACTTATATCCAATGTCTGTATATAAACCAACAATAGGTCCGTGAAATAACCCAACCTTTAATCTATCTGACTTCTCTATAACTGGTGGAATGTTATGTTCAAATAATGAATAAACAACCCAATCAATATTCTCGTCTTGATATACTCCTCTATCCTTATAATAAACAATGTTGTCATTGTCCATTGATTGAATGATTGGCGTCAAAGTATCTAATCTAGATAAGTTATTTTCCAACATATCATGATTACCAACAATGATAATTGTTTTGGCTATCTTTGAACATTCATCCAATACCCACCTTACCATTTCAATAAGTTCAGGACTGACTTGATTCTTGCTATGTACTAGGTCTCCTGTAAACACAACTCTATCTGGTTGTATCTCCTTAAATTGGTTAAACATATCCGTGAGGATTGTTTTATATAGGTCGTGGTCTTTTATTAATCTCAAATGTAAATCAGAGAAATGGACTAATTTTTTAATCATAGTTTTTAATTCGTTTTAATAAATGTTCGTCAGATTGATAGTTAACAGACATAACATCATCACCAATAAAGGCATCAATTTTTCCCAACTCATACGCTCTCATTAACATTTGGTCTTTGAATTCCCTTGTTTTACCTTCCAATTCATCAGAGAAACCAATCATATAAGTTTCCAATAATATCTTGTTATCTATCATTTGTCAAATAATTTGAAATCCTCATTAACATGCCCACAATCATCACAACGATAAGTTGGGAATGGTACTAAGGTATCTTCCAAACTACCGGTATATAATTTTGAAACTTTTTTTATCAAAACTATTTCTTTGAAATACATTGAACCACAACTTTCACATACAACGGTTGGTTGTTCTCTCAAATCAATCTTTGGTAAATTTTTTTCTGTATTAATTAAGTTGTCCATATTACTCTACAATTATATTAAAATCTTCATTGTCAATTTTGTCCCAATCTGTGTCTTGGTTATGGAGTTCTTCCATTAAACTTTCATAAACGTTTTTATCACTTGGTTTCATATCCCAACCATTTTCCAAAATGTAAGCTTGAATTTGGTCTTCATCCATACCATCTAATTCAGGATAATCTGTGATATTAATAACCAATGGTTTTTTTCTGATGTAAGTTGTAAAAGATTCATAAACCGAAACTTCAACTGATTCTAATTTTTGGTTTTCCATTTTTTAATTGTTGTTTTTGTAAATTAATTTATATGTTTCAGGTTCAACACCTATAATTTCCCTATCCGAGACAAACTTCACACCATTGTAAATAAATGTGTATTTCTTTTTTAATTTTTTGAGCACCATTTTCAAGTCATCGAGATATTCATTCTCTTTTTCTAACAATAATTCGTTTTCTAATTCCATAATTTTTTATTAAAAGATTTTCAAATTCATTACCTGACTAATAACCGATGTTGGTATTCTAAACTCTTCGAATGTCCCATCGTCTTTCAATAATACTATAATTGCCCCAAATAGTCCAATTTTTTCATGTTTACTTCCTTTCAACATTTTAAATAATAATCTTAAATATAGTGGAAGTTGAATGTAATAGTGACCCAAAGCATTATTTGGTAATTTATTGAAGGGATACTTCATTGGTTTGGTAAATTGATTAGATTCAAAGTTTTTTGGTTTGTTAGTTTTATAATCACCACAGAAAATACCTATTTGGTTTTTTTCTTTATTTTCAATTAACCACATTTGGTCTGGTTGTCCAACATATTGTAATTCGTTATCACCTAATACCATTTCAGTATCTAGTAAAACCGCACCCCTTTCTTTCATTAATTCCAAATAATTACCACCAGCACTGACCATTCTATCACTCTTCAATATTTGTTCAAAATCACAATCAAATATGGGTTGTCTAACTTCTTTTTTGATATCAAACATTTCCAATGATTTTTGTTCCAACAAATAGTGAGTTCTACTCCCCAAGTTAGTAGAATATGTACCAGCATCAGCCCATTCTTTTAATAATTTTTGTTGTTCTTCAACATCACCTTTGGCCTTTTTTAATGCAATTTCTTCAGCTGGAAACTCATCGTAATATTTTTTAATAATCTTGGATACGGAATACCAATCATCTTTCAGTTTTCCATTTATATCCAACATTGTATATTTATGGGCTTGTTCCTCAAATGTTAGTTGTAGTTCTTTTTGTCTATTCCCCACTATTTCCAATATCTCATCTCTTACTTTATATAAATCTGTCATCTTATTGTTATGTAATATTCATTTATGTTTCCCCTCAAATCAGCAATGTCCTTATCAAGTGGTAATTTTACAATTTTTATTCTTCCATATAATTCACCACCATTTAACTCGTGGTATAAACTTACAGCATTATCATAAGCATCCCCATCCAATGCAATTGTTATATTTCCTTTAGCTTTGGCATATAAAGTATTAAATAATAACGAACTCATATGTTTCCCCAACATCGGAATACTATTTGGTATAAAGATAGAATCAAATGTTCCTTCGACTAGTGTAATATCTTTTTCCCAATCTATCAAACTTTCGAAAAATATTATTTCATCTTTGGCTGATTCTGGGTTCTTATATTTAGCCTTGGTATGTAAATCCCAACTTCTTGCAATATAATAATTTAATTCACCTTTTTTATTATAAGATGGGATTACAATTCTACCCGCATGACTACCATTATCACAAAATCCAATACCATATTTTTCAATCATTTCATCTGTGATACCTCTATTCGATAGATAGTTGTATGCTTGTCTCCTCACAGGATAGATACTTGAAACTTCATTAAACTTTTTGAAATGTTCAGGTAATTTAAGTTTTTCAGTTTTTTTATAATTGGTTGGTTTGGTTTCTTCAGGTGCTAATATTGAATAGGTTTTGTAGTGTGACTTTTTTCCATATTTTTTTATTAATTTACCTAATGAACCATGCATATTGTCCGTGTCACCACAACTCCAACAATGAAATACGTGTTTGAAATAATTAATCTCCAAATTACCCTTATTTTTACCTTCATCACAATTGGGACAATTAAAGGATACTTGGCATTTGGACTCATAATGTTGTTTTTCCTTTCCAAATATGTCATTGAGTAAATCTACTATTATTTCATTATCGTCAGCCATAATATTCACAAAGTTTTACTACCTAATATATTTATAAAAAACAATTTTGTCAAATGCCAACAACGATAACAATAAATGGAGTTTCAGGTGCAACACCTTTTGACATTTATTTATGTGATGATCCCCTAACAACTTGTGTGTATGTAAATACCATAACTGGTGGGACTTATTCTTTTGATGTACCTCTAATTATGGATGGTCAACTATCATATAATCTTAAAGTTGTTGATGATAATGATTGTGAAATAATCTCCAATTTAGTAGTTTAATAAATGAGTTGTCCTTGTCCATCGGGTTATACCCCAACCATAGATTCAGATAGTTGTATTTTAACAATCACCGCAGCAACAAGTGGTGGTTCATTTTTTTATACCGGTGTTGCAGCAACTAATTTAACTGTTTACAACAAATTGGGTGTAATTTTTTATGAAGATATAACAAATTTATCCCTACCTATAACTAATTCAGGTTCTACTGGTAATGTAACTACTCAAAATGGCACGCCTTTATTTAATACCGAATTTTTATTAGATAGTAGTGGAAGAATTTTGAATATTCAAGCAGGAGGGGTTGGTATAGGTATGAATAACGATGGTACTTATGGTCCAACATCAATTCAAAATAATTTATGGGGGTTAGGTTCATTAATTACAGGACGTTTAAATGATGCTGGTTTATGGGCATCGACTGGGAATCCAGCACCCCCTTTAAACGAATATATTGGTTTTTCTTATTGTTTGGATATTACATCAACTCAAACTTATTATGTTGGATTAGCTGCTGACAACGATATCAAATTAAAAGTCAATAATCAAACGTTGGTTGAGTGTAAAGTCAATAATTTTACGGCTACAACTCAAGCGATGTCAGGTTCTAGTTTAATTTACACGAATTGGCATGTATTCCCAATTACATTAACGTCAGGATTAAATATTATTGAACTCGAAGGTTTAAATACTGGAGCTTTTGCGGCCTTTGGCGCCGAAATTTATAGTGGTAGTGTGAATACTCTATCAGCTTATACATCAACAGCACAACTTACAGCTGATACGTTATTTTCAACTTACGATTTCATTGGTCAAACAATCCCATTATCTCAAAGTGGTGCAACAACTGGTACTGGTTATACTTGTCCTAATGGTTATTCTTTATACACTTGTAGTGGTTCACCTTATTGTATTTACATAGATAAAACTGACATAGTTAATTATTGTATTCAAAATACAGGTTTAGGTTACGATGATAACTATGTTTATGGGGGTATGAATGATGCATATTCTTATTGGTCAGGTCAAACAAATGGTAAAGTTATTTATTTTTCAACAGCTCAAGGTACTTGGTGTTTATCTAACACACTTAATGGTGCTTGTCTTTTAAGTGGTCCTTATCCTTGTTCATCCACTTGTCCTGATTTATGTGACACATATGTTTTTAGTGGAGCATGTCCAACACCAACTCCCACACCAACGGTAAATTGTTCAGTTTTAGATTTTACAGCAATTTTTGATTGTGAAGTTACACCAACTCCAAGTATAACACCAACAATTTCAGTAACACCAACAATAACTCCAACACCGACTCCAAGTAATCCTTGTGGTGGTAGAGCTGTAAGTGTTACTATTTCGGGTTATACTCCCACACCCACACCAACTATTTCAGTTACACCAACAATCACACCACAAATAACTAGACCTTGCGCCGTTTCAGGAACTGTAACATTCAATCCAGTTATTGGTATGTTGGAATGTCCAAGTAGTAAAAAATTCCAAGATTGTGCAAATGGTACACTATATTATGCTGTTAACCCAATAGTTTTACCTTCTGGTGGAACTTTGAATCAATTCGATATTTTTCAAGCGGATGTTAATACTATATCGAAATGTGTTGTATTTTTGGGGATTGAGCTGGATATTGTTGGTTCTGATTTAATTGACATTACATCAGGTCCTTTGGGGAATACTTCAGCAACAACTTGTAATATCGTGTGTACACCAAATGTATCACAAACTCCGACAGTTACACCAACACCAACAATTACACCAACAATTTCTGTTACTCCAACACCATCTGTAGCTATTGGTTATTATGTTTATCAAAGATGTACTATACCTTCAGAATATATTATTCAAACTTTACCAGGTCCTACTTTTACACCAAATCAAGTATTCAGTACAACTGGTTCAACTTATTTTGGAGAATGTTGGAAATTTATTTCGTACTCTTCAACATATCCTACGTTACCATTGGGTTCAACTTCAAGTTTCTTACTTGGTAATTCATTTGTTAATAATGGTGCAACATTTTATTCTAATTGTACCGATTGTTCATTCATTATTGGTGATTCAGGTCTGTCATAATATTTATAGTTATTAAAAACTATAATGACTACTTTAGAATTTTCATCCATTTTTGGTCTTAATTTTCCCTATACAGTTTATATTTGTGATGTATATGGCCTTCAATGTGTTTTGGTTGCGTACATTGATACAAATGTACCTTTAAATAATTTATTTGCACTTCCGCAACAATTTAAAACAGCACCAGCTATTGGTGTTAAGGTAATTACGAGTGATGGTTGTGAGAAATTCAAAGTTTTATATTGTAGTGATGATAATAAGGACTTTATGGATTTACAAGATTTCTTTTTTATGGATGGTGTTCCATATTTCTTTATGTCCTAACTATTTATATAAAAAAATAAAATGGCATTTCTAACCGATAGAACTTTAGCAACAGGAGTAACATTCACTGATTTAATACATATTGTTAATACCAGTGATACATCGCAAAACCCAGCAGGTTCATCATATAAAGCAACAATCCAACAAGTAACTAATTTAGTACAATCAGTATACATTACTGGTGGTACTTATAATTCCTCAACAGGTGTAATAACATTTACTAACAGTTCTGGTGGTACCTTTTCAGTTTCAGGATTTGTTACAGGATTTACAGACACAAGTGTTACCGCTTTTACATATAATAATAATACATTTACTTTATCTGAAAGTGATGGAAGTTCATTTTCTGTAAATGTTAATATTATGACTGGTTTAACAATTAATGGAAATTTATCAGTCACGGGAACAACTAGTAGTGGAACAATATCAGCAACGACATATCAAAATTTACCAACAGACATAAGGGTTACTGGTGGTACATTTTCGGCGGGAACATTAACACTTGTAAATAATACTGGTGGTACTTTTAATGTAATAGGTGTAGGTACTTCCACTGAATCAACAACTGGTATATCAACTTCAGCTATTACATTAGTTACTGGTTATAGTTATAATGGAATAAGTTACTCAGGTAATGTTGATGTAACTTTATTTTCACCTTCGGGTATTAATGGTTATAAATTGACAATCAAAGACGAAGGAGGTTACGCAAGTACTTATAGAATAAGAATAACACCATCTTCAGGTACAATTGATGGGAACGCTTACGTTGATATGAACATAAACTATATGTCACTAACACTAGTGGCAAGAAATAATAATTGGTGGATAATATAATATGGCATACATTTTCAACAACGCAATAAAATATTCAGATAGTCCTAACCTAGACGCATTTGGTAGATTAAGAACTGCAGCAGTAACTAATCTATTGGACATCAAACATACATTTGATAAAAATCCTCTTCAGGTAAGTGAGGTAACTGCTGGTACTGCAACATCCGTGTTTAGTCAACAATACGCGAGAGTGAGAATGTCTACCTCAGCAAATAATGATTTAGTTATTCGTAAAACGAAAACACATCCAATATATCAACCAGGAAAAAGTCAACTAATTGAGGCTAGTTTTTCTAATTTTCAAATTGAAACCAATGTTATTAAAAGAGTTGGGTGTTTTCAATCGACAACTGGTTCACCTTACAATTCAGTTTTTGATGGATTCTTTTTAGAAAGTAATGGGGTTACAAGTGCCGTTACATTTAACATTTACTTGAGTGGTTCTTGTACTTATAGTGCTAATTCAACTACTTGGGCTTCAACTCAATTTAACCCAAATAACTTAGATTGGTCAAAATCCAATTTAATGACTGTAGATTATCAATGGTTAGGTGTTGGGAGATTGAGATTTGGTATGGTTTTATCAGGTCAAACATTTTATTTCTTAGATTTTACCGCAGCAAACAATATACCAACTGTTTATATGTCATCACCAAATCAACCAATAAGGTACGAAATAAGACAAGTTGGTGTTGGTTCAGGAAATTTTGATATGATATGTTCTCAATCTTCAACTGAAGGCGCATTGAATGGTTTATATTCTACAGTTTCTATTCCTCACACTGCAACAACTACTATGGCAACTTCAGGTGTTAAATACCCTTATATTGGTTATCGATTGAAAGAATCCTACATCGGTGTAACATCTCAGTTTGACTCAATTAGTATTTTAAACACTTCAAACGATAATTACTTATTGACGATGGAATTCAATCCAACACTATCTTCAACACCAACTTGGACTGACATTCCAAATTCACCTTTTCAATATTCGTTAAGTGATGGAACTCCAACAATAACAACCCCTGGACATATAATGACATCTCTAATTGGTGAGGCTGGTACATCTGCTTTAACGACCACCAAATTAGATGATAATCAAATAAGGGTTGGTTCAAATGTTAATGGTAGCCGAGATGAAATGTGGTTATGTATTACACCTTTAGGTGCAAATGCTACTTTCATTGGTGCTGCAGATGTTTTATATTATTTATAAAGTCAAATAATTCTCTATAATTTTGTATTATGGAGGATTTAATTTTTGTATCAGCACAACCAGATGTTCCTTACTTTCATTGGCAAGTAAGAGTTTATGTTCACAACTTTATTGAGATGGGAATTAACCCTAATCAAATACACGTTGTGTTTGCAATGGTTCATGGTAATACTAACCCAACTGAAGAGTCTTTGTGTTTAAAAGATTTAGGTATTAATGTTCATCATTATTTAGACGATAGAAAACAAAAACATTATATACCCAATATTAAACCATTTTTAATCTATAAACTTTTGGAGGAGTTTCCAAATTTGGGTAAAAAATTATTTTTACACGATGCAGATATTGTTTTCAGGAGACTTCCTGATTTCGGAACATTATTGCTTGATGAAATAAATTATTTATCAGACACGATTGGTTATATTGGTTACGATTATATTATAGATTGTTGTAAAAGATATGAAAATAAACACCCACATTCACAAAAAGGACAATTGATATCAGAAATGGCAAATGTTATTGGTATTGACGTTGATATAATCAAAAAAAATCAACTTAATTCAGGTGGTGGTCAATATTTGTTAAAAAACACAACAAAAGAATTATGGAAAAAAATTTACGAGGATTGTACACCTCTGTATGACCAAATGTTAAGTTACCAAAAAAGATTTCCGATAAGTCCTGGTGAAATACAATTTTGGACAGCAGAAATGTGGTCATTGTTATGGAATTTATGGTTAAACAATTTCAAAACGAAGATATCTGAAGAATTAAGTTTTTCGTGGGCTACAGATACCATAGAAATTTACAATCAACACCCAATTTTACATATGGCAGGTGTAACTGATGATTTAAAAAAATCAAAATTCTACAAAGGGGAATACATTAATGTAAATCCATTGAAAAAATTGAAACAAAATATTAATCACTTTGATTACATAGACAAAAATAGCTCAACAATAAAATATATTGAAATAATGAAAAAAATTATTCAAAACCATCAATAAATCTATTTATATTTAAAATCCTATTAATGAGTTGTTTTTGTCCACCAGGTTTTTCCGCTACTCCATCAAATGATCAGTGTATAAGTATATCTTCTATAACTGCTACTTTTTCAGGATCTCCGTTACCGGTGATTAATAGTCCATCTGATGATCCTATATATGCTGGATGGGGAACAATTTTCTATGATGACATCAGTAATCTACCAAAACCACTGAAAACCACAGGTGTAACAGATAATTTACTTACGATTAATGGTAATTACTACAATAC
>SXGQ01124851.1_pt1 | contig 16626 bp, 30 predicted proteins | sample 3178371 | NCBI WGS metagenome assembly SXGQ01 (sample SAMN11356859, study PRJNA531348) | freshwater metagenome | isolation source: freshwater sample F1-20 | place: China: Fuxian Lake, Yuxi | collected 2017-12-25
AAGTTCGTAGAACTCCTCTTCGACATACGCCAGTTGTTGCTCACGCTGTTCATTATCAGGATTGGTTAACTGGTCCGCTCGTTGCATCCAGGTCCGAACTAATTCGGAATTGGAAGTGATCATTGTCAACAACCTCTTGGTAAATGTTCTTTTGGCGTTGAGCCCATTTGGCATCCCACTCTTCTGATCGTTTAATCAATCGATCGAGATACCAACGAGCTTTCTTGAGATCCTCGGTACCGTTCTTGTGTTGATACCGAGTGACGTATTTAATAACGTTGCCTTCAATAAAATCAAAGGCGTGGCTTTCAATGTAATCAATACATTCAATTACTCCTTCGTCGAAAGCGTAGTGGCTGGGTCGGATGGGATCGAAATCGGGGTCCATAGTTGAACTTCATCGAATGTGTACTCAGTGTCACGGAGGATGCGAGCAAGGCGGGCTTGGGTTAGGGCGTAATCAGCACCTAAACCTTTCTTCTTGTATTGCTGAACTACAGTTCTCCATGCGGAGGCTTCGTTAAATTCAGCTTCCTCGATAAGTCTTTCCGCTGTTTTCGGTCCCACCCCAGGGCAACCAGGATAGCCGTCAGTGGAATCACCGGTAAGAGCCTGACGATAAAAATAGACATCAGCTTCAAGTTGAGAAATGTGAAAGATGTTGCCTTCGTTATCTAGGTGAAGACCGGGAATCTGTTTAAGATCCTTATCTCCAGACCAGATAACTGTTTTGTATGGATGACGAGTACCAAGGATGCCAAGAACATCATCAGCCTCTAATCGATACCAACATTCGGAAGGAAACTGTTGTTCAGCCCAACGTCGTACTGCTTTGTACCCCACAGGTTTGCGACGATCGTAACGAGTACGGTGTGCTTTATAGGTGGGTGCAACGTCCTTACGGAAGTTTTCAGAAGCAGTCCAACAAAGCGTGAATCGATCAGCTTGTGCTTGGTTACGTTTGGTTTCAAGTAGCTCATTGAAAATGAATTGAGCTTCTTTAACAGGAAGGTGAGTTGTGATGATGTCGGTTGACCATTCAATCTCAACTTCAGCGGAAACGACTGCTTGGAACAGCAGCATGTCTGCGTCAAGCAGCAGCCAAGTCATCAGGACCTCCTTGATGGGCTCCTAGCTTATTGACCTTGGCTAGGTAATCCACTGCCTTTAGGACGCCTTCGATATTGTCCCCAAGTTTGCCGATGCCAGTGTTGCAATTGTTGCAAATCCAACCTCGATGTTCATGAGTCTCGTGGCAATGATCCCAATGCAGCTTTTGTTCAGTAGATCCACAACACTCACACGGAGTACCAAGCGGAGGAACTTTATGTTTCTTTCTAATGTGGTAATACTCTCTGAGGTGCTTGGCATAACACTCCAAACACTCAGGGCGTTTCCAAGTGCCGTTACGACCAAACAGGTCTAAAGGTTTATCTTGCTTGCAAATCTTGCAAGTCTTAGTGACACTCGGCCCAGTTGTCTCCGATTTTGAACTCCGAATCGATTGCAATACGGAGTCCAAGTGCATCTCCTGCCAAGCCAGCAGACCTGACTGCAATGTTTCCAAGCTCTTCTGCGCGTTCTGCTGCGACAGCGAATTGCACCTCGTCGTGAATATGGGCGAGGAAGATCCAGTCAACCCCGTATTCAAATCCGGCTTTGCTGAGCTCATCGAAGCAGGTGATGTACCAAAGCTTGCTAATGATGGCACCTGCGCTCTGAAGTAGGAAGTTCAAAGCGCTATGTGAGGACCGGATTAATATCCGTCTACCGTCCAAAGCTTTAACAAATCCTTCATCTTCTGCTTTTGCTACTACTCTTTTAGAAAGCGAAGCCAAAGCGGGCATATTGCGGAAATACTTCCGCTTTAGCTTTGCTCCATCCTGACCCGTAATCAGACCTAGCTTCTCTGCCCCTGCTCCATACATCAAGGCATAGAAGAACGTCTTTGCCTGGTCTCTGGTGGCGAGTCCTGCGGCCTTTTGATTGGCCGTATGGATATCGCCGTTCAGCACTTCGTCTGCAAACTTACCGTCATCAAACAGCCACAAGTAGTGGGCTAGGCAACGTGCTTCGATTCCACTGAGGTCCACGCCAACCTGTTTGGTGCTTCTACCTCCCCCGAGGCGGCCAGGTCCAAACAGAGCTCGGCACTCCGGTCCCAGGACTGACCTGACAGCAGGTACCTGGGCCATGTTGGGGTTGACGTGGCTACAGCGAGCGGTGGCGCAACCAACAGTAATCACACTGCCGTGAATCCTGTTGTCACTTTCCACCAGTTTCAACCAAGCATTGTTGCCAGTGCTGAGTTGACCCAATCGCTTTTGGAGCGTGAAGTGTGAAACAAAATCTTCAGCCCCAGGAATCTTCGACAGAACTGTTTCATCCAATTTGGGTTTCCCCTCTTTGGTGAACTCCTCTGGCTTCCACTCCAGAAGTGTCTGTAACACCCAAGCAACATGATCCCGAGAGTTCGGATTAAGGTTCGTAAGACGGCACATTGCTGCACCACCTATATACCCTCTGGTTTTGTTGTCTCGCTTGGGCGTGAAGAGCCCTCCGTCAACGAACGGGAACCGTTGTCTCAATCGTTCGCTGAGAATATTCAGTTGTCCGTTGATCTCAGCTTCAAGTTCCAAAGCCCCTTGAACATTGAAACCAAAGCCAGATCGTTCCTGCAGGGCGATGAGCTGTGCAAAGCGCATCTCAAGGTCAACGGCACAAGGGATGTCGTCAGCCTTCGGTTGCAACCTGCGCCACAGCTTAAGGTTTAGTTCAACATCACAGACGCAGCGTTCAGCCAGTTCATCAGTCAGCACACTGAAGTCCTCAAGACCAGCGTGGCGTTTGCTATAGCCCAGGCGAAATCCGTAAGCCTCAAGGCTGTGGCGTCCATAAAGCTGTATTGGCATCCCCTCCCATTTCTTCTTGAAATCACGGTCAAGAATGTCTGGGTAAAGCATCCGGCAAAGGATCAACGTATCAATGACTTTGCCTTTAGGTTTAAACGTTGGATAAACCTGCTGTATCGCTGGTATGTCGTACTGAATGATGTTGTGACCAATCAGTACGTCCGCATCTTCAAGAATCTGAATCCACTCTTTTGGGTTTTTGTACAGAACTGTGTCCGTGCCGTCAGATATTGCACAGCAGTGGACTTTAGTAACGTCCCTAATCTTGAGAGCATTGGTCTCCACGTCGAACGTTACCATCGAGGTAGACCTTGAGGTTTCGGCTGTAGCAGAAGCCAAGGAAGCCCTCAAGCTGGTTGTAGGTGAGTTGATTGCAGGCGTCATTGGACTTGAAAAAGGACTGACACACACGCTTGGCGTTTTCAGTGGCAGCAAGGGCTGTCACTTTAAGGGAGTTCATTTCCGAGACATGAACATCAAAAGTCGGATTCAAAATGATCATCGAATTGTTGTGGCTTACTACCGCCAGAAAGCTCCAACATTCTGCCCGTAGTTTCGTTGTATTTCACAGTGCCTGAAACACCGCACCAACCTGTGAAACGATTTTTAAGAACTCGTACAGTTGTTCCTTCTGAATCGTTTTCAGACTGCTGATTTCGTTCAAGACCAATACAGATGTCACTAAGTTGGCCGATAGCAGCGCTACCACGAAGTTGTGAAAGGGATGTTTGAGCACCGTTCTCGTGACCTTTGTCACCGGTAGGGCGGCGTAAGTGTGACACCAAAAGCATCCCGCAGCCTGTTTCTTCAACAAAGCTTCGGAGTTTTGTCATCGTTTGATCAATCGCCCTCCGTTCGTCACCTTGGTCCAAACCTGAGACAAGAATCGAAAGGTGATCGAACACAATCCAATTACAGCCGCACCCACTAACCAAATGGCGTATGCGGTTAAGCAGAACGGTAGAGTCAAGAGAGCCAAAATGATCGTACAAAAATAGCCGACCCGTTCCGAGAGTCCGATTGAACGCATCTTCAATTTGTTCATCAGTGAAGTGACCTCGATCAATGTGGACAGGATAATTAAGATCCATACCGACGAAGCGCCTAGCAGTACGTCGAATGTTCTCTTCCAAAGCGACATAACCCACTGTTTCGTTTTGTCTCGTAAGCAGGTCATATGCAATCTCAGAAACAAACGTACTTTTCCCAATACCAGAGCCAGCCGTGATAGTAACGAGTTCGCCCTTACGCAGCCCGTGAAGCTTGTCGTTTAGGAATTTGTAGGGATACTCAGCACTAAGCGTTTTAGGGTCTTCCAGGACCATCTGAAGCAACTTGCTGCCACTGATGATTCCATCTGGCTCATACTCAGCAGCAGTCCAAACCATCTGCATGATGGCTTTACTGTCTCCAGCTACAAGAGCTTCGTTGGCATCTTTGTACTTTTCAATTTTGCCAACCTTACCCACGCGAGGCGGAAGTAGTTGGATGGCGTTTTTCGCCGCTTTTTGACCATGATCATCACTGTCAAAACACAGGATGATCTCTTCAAATTTCAATAACCAATCGAGATTGTTTCGTATCGACTTTTCCGCAGAGTCAGCGCCATTAGGTAACGAGACGCACGGCCAACTTTTCCTGACTGTGGCGTAACTGAGGCAGTCGTATTCACCTTCAAAGATAACCAGCAGTTTGCCTCCACTCCACTTTTCCTGACCGAGAAACGTATGGTCAGGATTGGTTCCATGCTGGACAAAGTTCTTGTTTGGCTTACGAATCTTGTAGCCAGTAAGACGACGCTCTTTATCGTAGATGGGCCAGAAGTAAGCCTCACTGTCGCCATAGGTACCTTTGAAATATCCAAAGAGTTTGCACGTCTCTTCGTAAATACCCCGACTTGGTATGGCGTTGTATGAACCAACCAAGGGTTCAATTTCTGTGTGCGGATCATGGGAAGCAAAGGTGGACATGGTGAAAGAAGCGGAAGAACCTGAAACGTGGTAAGTACAACCAGGAGTGAAGCAATGCTCACCACCGTCGTCGTACAGAGCAACGTTGTCGCGTGACCCACACTTGGGGCAGTTCAACCTGCGGACAACGCGGGACATAAAAAGAGACCTCCAGGTAACCATGCACCCCGGAGGTCTCGGTGTCCTTTCACTTGTCCGGCAGAATCATAGCACTGCTACGACCAGCTAGATGGGATGATCGGACCCTCACACCAGGGCACACTGTATTTGTCACACCAACGGGCGTAGGTCATACTCCCTGTTTTGGTGAGCTTTTGATGCGGTTTTTGTAGGACCATTCGGATGTCAACTGATGGATGCTGCTCTTTGAACAGCTTGATCAGCCTCCGATCTTCCGCATCAAAGTAACCCTTCACCTCAAGCACTACTCCATTACTGAGAACGAAGTCAGGGGTGTAACTGCGAGGAATCAGCAAGTCGTATTTGTACTGCTCATACTCCCAGCTAACCCCTGCTGCGTTGAGGTGGTCGGCTACTTTGCCTTCAAAGCCCGAACGAAACCCATCTGCTTGGCGTTTGCCGTACTTATGAAATCGTCGGGCCACTTACTCAAAAGTCAGGATCTTCGCCCGACACAGTAGCAAGTTCTTTCAGATTTGGTTTGGATTGCTTAAACCCAGACTGCTTGGTAAAAGCTTTGGTGATATCAAAATCACCACGATCCTCACCAGCAGTAGTCACAGCCTTTAAAACCTGAATGCCTTTGGGACACAGTCGAATACCACCCCGAGGTGCTTTACGAGGGATGTACATCGGCTTGATGGCTACGAGGATCTCAGAGCCCTCACGCAGTTTCAGATCAGGAGCAAGAGGCTGAAGCTCAGTGTCTACCACAGGCAGAGGGAACTCCCCATAGCTGGGCTTTGCAGTCAGTTTGATTACGGCTGAGCCGTCTTCAGACATCTCAAACGGAGCGTCATAAAAACTTTTCTTCCCCGTCTGGTCACGATACCAGGCACATGCTGCGTCATACGCCTCAGAGATTTCTTCAACAATCTCTTCTGCGTCTTGCACAAGAACCTTGATACGGAAGTCGCACGGTTCATTGTTGTAGGTAGGGATTTCGGTGAAGCTGGGGATCCAGCCAGTCAGCGTGCCTTGAATCTGCACAGGACTCAGTGTCAAAAGGACCCACAGAAGGTACCTGCGGTGCATACGCCAAGGAGAGGCTTTAGGACAGCTCTTAAAGTGGCCCCTTTAAGTGGCCCTTTAAGGGCTCTCTAAGTACCTTTAAGTACCTTCTTAAAGAGGTTCTTAAAGAGGTCTCTAGCCGTCAACTTAGAGGGCACTTAAAGAGGCACTTAAAGAGTCTTCTTAAAGAGGTCTTTAGCCACCACTTAAAGAGCCACTTCATGACTCCTCAAGATCCCAGTCAGGTTCCAGTAACCATGACTGAAGAAGAACTAGCTGAGTTCTTGGATGAAATGTTAGAGCGTATTGAAGCTACAGAAGATGACCAATACGATCCTGATGTTTGGGAGCAGAAGTGAAATGAATAACAACAACAGTCCTGTGACTATTGATGTAGAGCTAATCCTTGATGAATATGATTACGCTTGTGATCAATACAAAAAAGCTTTTGGTGATCAACAGAAAGATTTCTGGGATGGATATTTAGCTGCTATTGAAAAGCTTTGTGGGGAGGTAGTGATTGGTGAATAATCAATACACCGAGGAAGAACTCAACCAGATGTGTGACAAAGCAGAGCTTGATGACCTCACTAATCGCTGCCTCGTGGCGTATTGGGACAATGAGAGGTTCAACAACTCTTTGATTGATGCCCCAGAGCGTCTCTACGCCACTTGGACGGTGCTTTTGGGGTGGATGGAGCAGGTCGGTACTCAGAGGGCCTTAGAGGTCCTCAGAGAGGCCTCTGTCGCAGCTTGCTGCTCCTCGGGTAGGGTGGATGGTTAATCAGCGTCAAAGCCCCTGTTGGATTCCTCATCCTCATACAGCGATTCCAACTCACCTTCTTCATTTAAGAAGGCACATCGACTGTTTCTAAGGCGCTGGTAGTCCTCTTCAAGGAGATCGGCAAATGCACCGACTAACGATTGGCACATCCCTGCTTCTACTACTGACTTATGAAGGACGGATTGTGCCTCTGCAACAGCAACTATTCGCTCTGCGTCATCCATCCATACCAACTCTCGCTCCTCATCTTCCTCAGCATCCAGAAACTCAAGTGCCTGATTGGCTCGATTTTGTAGCACCGCCATTCGTGCCATCAGGAGTGGGACATACTGAGCTGCCACTTGCTTAAGTGGTGCGTAGAACTTCTCCTTGGCGTGAGCTGGGACTAGCATTGCCACCGACACAGCGCTAAAAGCAATTTAAAGGAAATTTAGCTGGTGTCCCGTGGCGTGCCTCGTGGCGTGATAGTAGTTAAGCCCGAACCCAGGTCTGGTCTAGTTGATTCTGATTCTCATTCTCATCTCTACCTGTTGCTATTGCGAGTCATTCTCAACTAGACCTACCCTACCCCTACCTGCTATTGCAACTCATTCTCAATAACACCTAAACATAAAATAGGGCCCCTATTTAGGAGCCCTTTTGTTGTATTTAGTTTGCACGCAATAGGCCTAGAACAGTGAAGAGAACAGGGATAAAGAAGAGAATTAAGTAATAAAGAAACCCCATTAGTGCTGCTTAAAGCAAACAATAAAGTCCCTGTTAGATCTGGCACATAGCTTACAACTGGCGCAAGTAGCAGAGTCGGTATACTGTTCGGGGCAGGGAACTACTTTTATCAGTTCACCGCAATAGTTAATCTTTGTGGGCAGTTTGTATTGCTTAAGGTTATTAACTGCAAAGTTAAACAAACCAGTGTTAGTAATTACTACGTCTAACCCTTCTAAGTAATACTTAGCAGCTACCCTAATCTTTTCAGTTGAAGCGTTAATAACAAACCCAGGCTGATTGAATCTTTTAATAACATCCCTGTTAGTTTGTGAAACATTCCAGTGGGTATAGGTATAAAAATTAACCTTTGCGTTAGTTGTTGCACACTGCAGTTGGTCTAGTTTTACAGTATCTAGAACGCCATTAATAGTAGGAAGATCACCAGATACGTTATGCCTAAACAAACTATTAGGTTTCAGTTTCTCTACATCGGAACAGAAAGTTAACCAGTCTGTTCCCCTTTCACCCTTTGTAACCTTATTCCAGTGCCATGATTGTGGACCTTTCTTTGCATAGCAAACATTAAACAAACCACAATCAGTAGAACAACTGTTAGCACTTGTTGTTGATGATGCAATCCCTCCTAGCTTTTTGTTGCTGGACTTTTTAGAAAGGTGAACAGTAAGCATGGTTCAGTAGTGATAACGGGACATTACGTTGTTTGGATCGTTGAACCAGTCTGAATCTTCGTAAGATTCTTCCAATTCTTCGTTGTCTAGTTGTTCATCTTCGTAGGCCCATTGTTGCTGCAGTAGAAAGAAGTCGTAGTTAGGTTCTTTGTTCACTTAAATTCCCCTTTCACTAGCTTGAGACTGGTTACCTTTAGTTGTTTGTTGTAGCGAACCACAACAGTCTTAATACCCTCGCTAACTAGTTGTTCTTTGTTAATCAGTGCAGGGCTAATACCACTGACATAAAAGTCTTTATTAGCGTTAAGGTCTGAGGCTATGTCTGCTTTCTTTTTATAGTCACGACCGTAAGCAGGGAGAAGAGTAGGAATCACAGGATTAGAGAAGAAAGAACAGTTAATTACATCTAGGCAAAGTTGTTCGTATGTCACTCGTAAGAACCCTCATCAACTGCAGACAACAGAAGATAAATGAATTCAGAATGATTAGGAAACTTTCTCAGTGTGATGTAAGCAGTGTTAATTGCTAGATCTAGGAAGTGTTGATCGGGTGCAGTGTTCATCGGATTAGTTGCTGAGAGCCGCTGTGAGTGGTTGTTATTGCTGCTAGTTGCTGTACTGCCATAAAAGACAAAGCACCGATAGCAGCGCAGGAGAACAGAAAAAGTTTCATATCACCACAAGATGCTTGGTTGAATCTCAAATCCGTCACGATCAACACACCGATACCCAAGGCCTGCAAAGGTTCCTATGTCTTGAGGGAGTAAGGTCTTGGACTTAGCCAGGCGGACTAGCAAGATCGCTGTTTGATCTATTGGGTAGGCTCTAGTCCTGCCGTAACTAGATTCAAGTTTGAACGTAAGGTCTTTCATTGGTCAAAGGTGAAAGGAAGGGCCAGGGCTGCGCCAAGGCTGCGCCTGACAGGGCCAAGGTAGAGCCTGAAGCTGGCAAAGCTAGAAGTTTGTTGTAAAGCGTTACAAAAGCCCTGAGAGGCGCTGTAAGGGCCCTGGAGAGGCTTCTAGGTATGGCAGGCCGTAGAGAGGCTTTTAGAGGCCCTAGAGAGGCTTCTAGAGGCCTGTGGTTGTGGCATCGCGCGCGCGTATACATGCCTCCAAGCCCAGACCTCCCCAGACCCTCCCTAACTCATACTCATTCCGACTTAAGACCCCCTAGACAGCCCTGCAAATGCGACTCATTCTCATTAACAGGCCGTTAAAGGCCCCCAAGGGGGGTCGAGGGGCGGGGCCAAGCGCTAACTAGGGCTCAAAAATCTGAGATAAAACCCTTTTACCCCTTGACAAAAAAAAAAAAGCAGGCCTCAAAAACCTACTTATTCCTGCTTCGGTTCACGCTAGGACTCTGAATCCTGAGGTTTGAATGCCCGTTGTTCTTAGGGTTCCCATCCTTATGGTCCACATCCTTACCCCTAAGGTCATACCCAGCCTTTTTGAGCTTCCTACGAGCTTTATTCCGACTACTACGGTTCTCTCGCTGCTCTGGCTTTGAATGGTAATTGTCGTATTCCTTGCGGTAATTACGCTCAGCCACAGCTAGACCCAGTTCAGTGCTTTACCAATAGTAGGAAACTCTTTGCAAAAGATCCGTTTTACCTCGTTAGCAATATTCATATGTTCCATTTGAGTCCCATTTTGAGACCGTAAATCTATGTAATGAATCCAACTCCGAACACTTCCAGCCATATACATCCGAGTCGGAGTAGCCAAAGGAAGTACATCCCTTGCACACTCTTTAGCAATACCAACAGAGACCATCTCTCTGTACAAGTCTTGAGATTCTTCAAACAGTTGATTAATACGTCTGTAAAAAATTTGAGTTTTATCAGCAGTTAAATCATCAATACTGTTTTGCCTATTAGTACTGTCTTGTCGTCTGAGGTGAGGTGCTCTAGGAGAACCAAGAAGGTTTGTATCTGCGTATCTCTGGCTGAACTCTTGAAAGCTAAAAGACCTATGCCGAAGGATTTGAGCAGCAACAGACCTAGTGGTTTCAATCTGTACCACCATATGAACCATTTCAAACGGAGACCAATGTTTGTGGTCTATGAGGTATTGGATAAGTCGTTCTGATCGTTGACCTACGCCTTGATTAACTGGGTTAGAGACTCTAGCCATGTACACCAGCAACTCCTCTGCATCTGGTGTCACAGTGATCAAGGCTACGCTAGCCATTCTCATTAGTAGTTAAAGAGCACCTAAGAGTACTACGGGACTCTTTAAGTGGCCTTTAAGTTGACGATTAAAGACCTCTTTAAGACCACTTTTAAAAGTGTCTTTAAGTACCTCTAAGTACCTTAAAGAGGAGACTGCTAAAGACCTCTTTAAGACCACTTTTATAACTGTCTTAAACCACTTTAAGAGGGCTCTTTAAGTGCCTCTTTAAGTACTTTTAAATACACTCTAAGCACCCCTGTCAAGAGGCTTCTTTGGCGTAAGTCTCAAAGGGGTCTGTTTGGTGTAAGCCCCTCAGAGGCCCCTAGAAGGCCCTACAAGGCCCCTCTAGGTCCTTTTAGGTATCTAACCAGTTACAGGACCCTGAAGAGGCATACAGAGCCTTCTGGAGGTCTTCTAGCGATGTGGCGTATCCAATGGCATCAATAGACAGTCCTCCATCACCTTGAATGAACTTACGCTCTAGCTCCCACTGCTCTCTAAGACGTGTATCAATGGCTTTTTGCTCTGTAAGGGCCATGGACTCTGTAAAGTACTGAACCGCCATTGCAAGAGCGTCGAGCCTGTCGTCATGTCTGAGGCTATTTTTCTCTTTGGTAATCCGAGTGAGTTGAAAGAAGAGCTGGTATTGGCTACGAGTTTCGCTTGGGTAGCTTTCCGTGGAGGAGAGGTCATGAAGGATTACGTCCGTATCGACCATGAGCCGGTGTTGGTTAAGGACAGGCTCAAGGGTGTCGATAATGCGGAGTTCCTTTTGCTTTGTATGTCGGACCTCTTCAACGCTGCAGGGGTAGATCGTGCCGAGGTAGCGCTTGAGAAGCTCAGAGAACATCCCGAGGCCGAGGTTACTTTCAACCAATATTTGCTTGACTTTGTACTCCTTAGCGATGAGAGCAAGCTTCTTGAGGTTCGGTTCGCTGTAACCACCCCGAAGGCCACCGCTAGCAAGAAGGAAAAGGTTTCCGTTCAAATATGCAACTACCGCGTAGCCAAGCTCATCACTGCCGCGTCCAGAGGGGTCAACGGACATGACAACCCCGGTATATTCAAGAAACTCATCCCCTATTTGGGCAGGTTTGTAGAAAAGATCACCATGAAGGCCAACAGAAGGTAGATCTAAGGCTTTATCGCCATTAGCCATCCACACGACCTTATTAGGGCCTTGCTCACGATTTAAACGGAACACACAGAGGTCTCTGAGTTTAAGAGGAAACCGCTCCTCATCACTTAAAGAAATATCCAGCAGGAACTGCAGGTTGAACGTTGAACGACCGATAGAAAGCTGTCTAGCTTCCAGTTCGTTCCAATCAAAACGCTTTGGATCTACGGGGTGGCCTGCTAAACCAGGATCCTCCGCAAGGTCTGCTTTGATCCTGGGGGCCAGGCGGTCACCGTAATAGTCTTTGAATTTCTTATTAGTTGGATACAGCGCAGGCCAAATCCTGACCTCGTAGCCAGAGACCTCAAGCTTTGCGTAAACACTGTCTTGAGTATGGGGAGTACCGAGAAACACGATCTCCCCACCTGGTTTAATTACAGAGTCAAACTCTTTAATTGATTCCCGGAGCTTGTCTCGTATTAGCTGGGTTTCACAAGACTGTGGAGTTTCAACGTCGTCTGCAACGATAAGGTCGGCACGAGAGCCGGTAATTTGTCCAAAGATGCCACTAGAGCGAACTGAAGGCGACTGGTCAGGTTTTGCACCGTAAACATCGAATGCAACTTTTGAGAATCGCTGAGTGTCGCTTGGGAAAAGATCCTTGACCATGAACCAGTTACGAAGAAGGTCATGGCAAAAGACACTGAATGCGTCTGCACGGTCTTGAGCTGCTGAAATCACCAACACCTTACAGTCTGGATCCCTACGCAACCTCCACAGCACATAACCAGCCGTCAAGAAACTTTTACCACAGCCCCTGTACGCCATGATGATGCGCCGACTAGGACCCTCTTGTAGGTAGTCAGCAACTTGATATTGAACTGGTGTAGGGCTAGGAAGCCGTAGGTAGTGCCAAAGGTGAGTAGCAAATACTGGAAAGCTAGCTACAGCATCCGCAATAATTTGCTCAGTCTGTTTTGAAGTCCTTGGCATTGTGAGCCCACTTAAATACTTGGCTCAGGTTATTCTGCAGGATCAAATTCATTTGAATGAAGTGAAGCAAATACTTTTCCAAATCTTTACGGTCTGTATTTGGAATATCCCGTTTCATTCGCTCCACCCGTAGTTGCTGTTCTATGGAGAGATTGAGATTGGGCATAGGAGGTAGTTCGTCCATTGCTCGATTTGCGTAGCTCGCTCCTCACAATAGTCAGGGGTGCTTTGAAACCAAGTTTTCCAATGAAAACTACCTTTCTCATGGTTACAACGCTTACAAGCTGGAACAATATTGGTTGCTAAATCCTCACCACCTTTGGTTTTGGGGTGAACGTGATCAAGAGTTAATTCAGAACTTTGAACCCCGCAATAGGCGCATTTACAGCCAAAAGCTTCTTTAATTGACTGTCTCCACTGCTTAACCGCTTCACGACGCTGGAGGGCTTGAAGGTTCGCCATAGCAGCCTCAGGGGTCATATAGACAAAGCCCCCGGCAGGCGAACGAATCACCATACCGAGGGCTCTGCTTTGTACATAAAGGAAGGGTTAGTTCCTAAGCACTAATATAAGACCTAACTTTCTTGAGATCGACTTCTGGCAATGCAGAAATCATTTCAGAAATAGCAGAAACATCACCACCGTTAAGAGCAGTAATGCCTTGGTCTTTAAGAAACTTAATTGCGTTGGCAAGGTCAGATGCTTTCACATCATCACGATTCAACTGATCAATTAGTTTGGTAGCAACTAGACGATGAAGAGAATAAAGATCATCGTCAGAAGCCAAACCTTCAGTCTTATTTAGAGACTTTTTTGGAGCGGCTGCCATAAATCACACGGAAGAGTTTCAACCCCAATTGTACGAGGCTGTTTTCTTTGAGAGAAGATACGGCAATAATTTCAGAAGCTGCAAAAGCACTTAGCCAAAAAGCAGCTTGTACAGAAGGATCAGAGAAGTCCATAATAATTAGGACGGTTTCTTGATAAAGATAGCCCAACCTGAGCTAGGTCCTTCAACAAGCCAACGTTTATTCCAGTTCTTTTTGGAATACGCCACTCCTTGTCCTTTGGTGTGATTTACATAGCCACCTCGAACCATATCAGCTTCACCGTTGGGATCGTGGTGAATCCAAGCACCTTCTGTGTAACCAATAATTACGGAATAGTGCCCAGAGCCGCTAGGAGACGCTACAGGGCCTTTGTGGAGCCAACCGACTACTACAGGCCGACCAGCGTCTATCTCTTCTCTGAGAGCCTCTGGGGTGCCGTTCTGAATAAATTTAGCGTCCAGTCCTAGATGCTTTAAGGTTTTGAGCTGTGCATCAGCGCTAGTTGAGTCTCCATAGCGGCTACGAATCTTGTTGTATTCGTTATCGGTTTTGATCTTGCCGTAATAATCAGCCACCATGGCACAACTAGAGCTGAAACACTCCCGATATCCCGTAGGCCCATTGTCTAGTTGGTACTCGTAAGGTACCTTTAGCAACTTTCCCGCTTGTTGTACCTCCAAAGGTTTAACTTGACGGTTAAGTATTGATACAAGTTTGTTGACGTAATTAGGGTCAGTTGCGTAACCCTGAGCTACCAATTGTTTTGCTGCTTCTGTGGCACTTTTTGAGTTATTAATACCGACATATTGTTTGTAATCTTTGTACCATCTGTCAACGAGGTATTTAACGCACTCTTTAAGAGAAGAGAAATTAAGAAACCCGTCCCGAGTAGAAATAGGTACTCCATTGACATACTCCGCCGTTGTAGTTGTTGTACCTTTACCTTTTAGGCCGAAATAATTGTGAGTACCAGATGTATTTCTACCCCAATTACTTTCAAGAGCCCACTGAGCAGCTACTAGTTCTGGAAACTTGGCTCCGGCTTCACGAGCAAGCTCTACTACACCATCCCATGAGCCGTTACTTGGGATTGTATTTTTTGGACCTGACCGCCATAAATCAGAAAACTTTGCCAAAATTCCAGGAGCAACGTGCTCTTCTAGGAAATCCAAGGCAAAGTTTTGATGTTCTTGATTGTTGTAGTACTTAGCTACATCACGGAGTGAGATGTCGGCCATTGAGAAGAATCCGGTCGAGCTTTTCGTCGATGTGTTGGATCTGCTTGTCGATCCGGTCCATCATCGGCATTAACTCGTCCTTTCTAACAAACTCTTTATGAACCGTCATCTCAACTGCATCAATTCGCCGGTCAAGTTCCATGTGTCGCTTATGAGACCAAGCAAAAGCGCCACCAGCAACGCTAGTAGCACCAAGGAAAAGTGAAAGGAGAAAAGAAGGGTCCATTAGGCCATACCGTTAAAACCTTTCTTCATCTTGTAAGCAAGACGGACAGCCTTTACATCAATTGACCCAGGCCGATATTGATGACCAGGAGGAAGAGGTTTGGTTTCTTGAATAGAAGGAAGTGTTGGACCACCACCGCTAGGTTTTTGACCTTCACGCTTGATTTCAAATGACGGCATGACTATTTACCTTTGGGTACACAGTTAGGAACAGGACGACCACCTTTATTCTTCATACCAACCATTTCGTAACCCTTCCAGCAGGGTCCTTTCTTTTTGTCAGCCATTATTCTTCTCCTTTAATTTTGGTGTTGTACTTACGGCCTCGCCAAGAGAAGTCTTGACGACCAGCTTGGCGAGCAGCAGAAAAGGCGTCATCAAATGAGCCTTTATCCATTTTCATTTGCTCGTTACGAATTTCAACCTGCCGCTTAGCTCTAGCCTCGTCGTAATACTCACGCTTTTGCTGCTCAGTAAGCCCAGGAGCTTTCGCAGCACCCGCAGAAAGGCCTTCGTAAGCTGCAACTAGGTGAGGAACAACCATTGAAAGGCGAGACAACATACCGCCTCCAGAGGCCCCTGCAGCGGTCCTAGCAGCACCTGAAGTTGTTACAGTGCCAGGCATATTGGCCCGAGGAAGTCGAGCCGTTTGCATAGGCCGTTCACGACCAGTAGGAGTCGGAAGATTACGACCCCGTTGAGTGGCTCCTTGACCTTCAGGAGCGTAGCGACCCGCATTACTACGAGTCTGTCCGCCACGTTTAATGGGCATAGCAATTACTTGGTTTTATAACCTTTATTCATTTTGCCTCCTTTTTTGATCTGAGGCTTACCAGCAGCTTTTGCTTCCTTAGACCAACGTTTAGCAATCTCAGGATGTTGAGAGTACATATAACGCATTTGCTTTTCAGAACTAAACGGCATACAAAAACAAAACTCTTTTCAAACGTTAACAACAAAACAGCCCCAGGATTACTCCAAGGGCTGCAAATAGAATTACAAGTTTTTTAAGGTTTACTTTCCTTGACCCCTAAAAGCCTTTTTATTGCCTTTAGGTTTGCTGTTTTTAGAAGATCCCTGAGTCGTTTGTTTGGGTTTGGATGGGAGTCTCTTCGCTCCCGTTAGGCTCTTCTTGGGTTTCATGGAGTTGCGGCCAAACAGGATACTCTGTACCTGTAATATAAGCAGCTAATGAATCTGTTGTTAAAAGTTTTTCAAGTTCTGAAATCTTAAATTCACAACTAGTTCTAATAGCTTGTCGCCAATCTTTAATGTTTAGTGGACAAACAGTACCGTTGTCGTATTCACGAACTACATACCAATCAGTAGGTGCAAGAAGGGTTCCAGCAGTAGTCCTGGTTTGAGCTGTCCAAAGAGTACGAAGTTGATCAGGATCTTTAGGAATCAAACTACCGTCTTCGCGCCTACCCCAGTAGAACCGCTCATCGTAGGGAATTGGGTCTGCCTGCTCTGTAACACCAGCTTCCAGTCGCTCTTCAACAGAAGCCAAACGAAGCCAATTTGCAGGCCTTTGGATATCATTGATATCAATAAAAGCAACATCAGGGCTTAAAGGCGCGTTACGGAGGATAAACATGGGTTTAGGTGTTTTGGTATTAGTTTAAAGCGGGTGGCTAGTCGTGTTCACTACTCACCTTGCGCGGGCGTATTGGAAAGGATTTTCAGCCACGGCGTAATAAATAAATGTATCGCCGCTGCTATTGGTGTCACCATCAGTGCCTCGGCACTTAAATCCGTTCGACAAAAGATCAATCGTATTCAAGGTTGTAGTTTGCTCC
>SXGQ01801858.1_pt1 | contig 16622 bp, 14 predicted proteins | sample 3178371 | NCBI WGS metagenome assembly SXGQ01 (sample SAMN11356859, study PRJNA531348) | freshwater metagenome | isolation source: freshwater sample F1-20 | place: China: Fuxian Lake, Yuxi | collected 2017-12-25
AATGAGAGCCGAGAGTTGAGCAAGCGCTTTGATGAGTCACTTAACCAACAAACAGGTGACCAAACACACAAGTTTGTATTGAAAAGGGTCTTGTTGGGCAGGTTTCCCATCATGGTTCAATCCGATTTGTGTATCTTGTTTGGTCTTCCTAAAGAAATGCGGTACAACATGGGAGAGTGCAAAAACGATTTGGGCGGTTATTTCATCATTGATGGGAAGGAAAAAACGTTTACATACAAAGTCGAACATTGCAACAACACGTTGCGGATTGAAAAGTCGTTCATCGAGATATGCAGCGTTTCTGAGAACTACTCGAAGCCCAAATCTACCATAAGAATCAACCATTGTGAAGATAAGTGCCTAGAAGTGACGATGCCAAACCTTTCAAAACCAGTCCCTTTGTTCATTTTATTTCGAGCACTTGGGTTGGTCTCTGACAAAGAGATTATTCAAACTTGTATATTTGATCTGTTGAAACACGAAGATATATTGGATGTATTCACACACAGTGTTTACGCCGCCGCCAAGATAATGTGTCAAACCGAGGCAATATCATACATTGCTGATCTCACCGAAGAAAAATCGGCCGCGTATGTTTTGATGCTTTTGTCTGACTACTTGTTCCCTCACATTGGAGAGACAAATTATGTGCAAAAGGCATTTTTCCTAGGCCATATGACAAAATGTTTGCTTTATAGGGTCGAGAATGCGGAGGAAAAACGCGTGACCACAAATTGTTTCAGCAAATTGTTTGCGAATTATTGCGAGAAACAGTCGAAACAAGTGTCTATCGCGTTTCAAAATATCTTGTACAATGAACAATCAAACTATGAAGACCGATTAGACTTGTTGGTGCAAAACCATTACAGAGAGATCTTCTCTAAATCTGAGAGTGTAGAACAGGAATTTAAAGAATTAATATGCGAACCGCTTGATCGCACATCTTACGTTTCCATGCTCGGACATTTGCGCAAGATTGATGGAGAGTGCAGGATGGGGGTTGTTGATTTCATCGACGGCGACCAGTTGTCTCTCTTGACACACATAACTACCCACATACCAAAAGAGCACATGATCAAATGGCTGTGCGAAAATAATCAAATCTATTTGCTCGATAACTGCACGCACCAAATGTTGTCGGTTCTTACCAAACTGTTTGTAAATGGTTATTGGGTCGGGGGTCTCGAGAATCCGATCGGAGTAGTAGATAAAATTAAGTTCTATCGACGCATTGGACTGATTCATCCTCTCGTGAGTGTGTATTTTAATATCCCTCAAAATACGATTTTTGTCTACACGGATGGAGGACGATTGTCTCGTCCTCTCTTATATCGATCTGAATTGCCGGATAAATACACTTGGCATGATCTTCTTTCGGGATTTAACGAGAGAAAGACGGAGCTCTATGGATTTTACAAGTTTAGCGAGTTATATGATGTAGAACAAGATGCGGACCCGACAAAGTTGAAACGATTTCGCGAGAAAAATGCGATTATTGAGTACATTGATCAAAACGAGGAACACTCGGTGGTTATTGGGGGATCCTATCATGAGATACACGAGTCTCTTGTCTTGGGTGCCCTGTCAAACCTTAGTGCTTATCCACACCACAACAGTCCGGACAACATTTTGGCATCATTGGTATTTGCAAAGAAGGCCGCCTCTTTATATTCGACAAACCACAATATGCGTCTCGACCAGTCAGCAACCATCTTGAACCAAGGACAAAAACAATTGGTCAAATCTCGGTATGCTGATTATTTAAATGTTGAAGATAACGTTTATGGAGAGAACGTAATTGTTGCCATCGCTTGTTATGACGGATACAACGCAGAACACGCAGTTGTTATAAACAACGGCTCTTTGAAACGCGGTTTATTTCGAACTACCGAATTTACCACGTACGACGCAGTGGGTTATCCTGGTATAATTCGAGAGGGATCGGAAATACATGGAAATATAGGGACAGCAATAATTTCGCAAAAAGGGATTGTTCACAAAACGTTTGTTTCACATGAACACAAGCAAAATTTAAAGATGTGTGTTCGCAACGAAGTTGCGCCCTCTATCGGAGACGTAATATCTTCTCGTCAAGGATTATGTTGTGGAATCGGACTAATCGTTGCAGAGGCAGATATGCCATTTACGCGAGATGGAACTCGACCTGACATCATCGTCAATCCTCATTCTATACTCTCCAACATGTCGGTAGGCCAATTGATCGAAATGATTGTTGGAAAAGCTTGTCTTCAATATGGATTTCACGGCGATTGCACAGCGTTTAACTCGAACGGCAGTCAAATCGGCGACTTTGCTCAATTGCTGGTTGAGTCTGGGTTGCACTCTTCTGGAAACAACATCTTGTACAATGGAATGACCGGCGAGCAAATGGACTCGGAAATATTTATGGGTCCGACTTACTACATGTTTTCGAAACATAGAGAGGCAGAGTATCGCGCGTCTGCTGCGAAAGACTGTGTAACCAGACAGGCGGTCGAAGGGATCGAGTTCGGTGAGTCTGAACGCGACGCGATCATTGCACACGGCGCGGCCGAATTCTTGAGAGACACGTGGGACGACAACTATTACATTGCGGTTTGCAATAAAACGGGTGGTATCGCGATTTACAATGAAGATAAAAACCTCTTTATAAGCCCTTGGGTTGATGGACCAGTGAAATTCGTGGACTCTCTCGATGGGAAAAACAAGAATATTGAACAAATCACGAAATTCGGCCGCAGTTTTAGCGTGATTCGTGTGCCGTATGCATTCAAAACATTTATTCAAGAGTTGCAAGCATTGAACGTCAAGATGTCGATCATCACCGAGGACAATGTGAGCCAATTTGATAATATGAAGTTTTCAAAAGTTAAATTGGTGTTGCCCGTAGAAAAAGAAAAAGAAAAGGAAAAAGACGAGTATTATTTCACCGACGATTCTGACTACGACTCCATCTTAGACGCAGACTCTGACGATGATCCTCCGCGCATCACAATCGAAGATGGAGAGGTTGCACCGAAGATCAAATTCGATACACTGCCCGTTTTACATGACGATAATATTTCTTCGTTAATTTCACAATCAGATACAGAGAGACAGTCAAGAGAAGATGCTATCACCAACAATGTATTTAACGTGGGAGATCCTGTACATTTCAACGGCGATTTTAACAAGTCGCGAGTATGGACGGTGGAGGAGTTCGACAAAGGATTTGCAGTGTTGAAGACCGCAAATACGGAAGGGCTCGAGACCAATATGAAAGTAGTGCATCTGAACGACATTGTGCCAGCGGTTCCTGAGCAAATACAAGTTCAACAACCGGCCAACGAAGAGTCGCCTGTCAAATTTTCTCCAGTGTTTAACATTGTGACAGGCAATGACAACAAAATTGAGGCACCATCTTTTGCGAAAGATACTGATGCCCCCGCAGAAGAAGATGCCCCCGCAAAAGAAGATATTTTTAGCAAACCGTTGATCAAAAAGTCGGTCAACTTTGCCGAAGAAACGCAAGCCACCAATGACAACAAAATGTTATCGAGTGGCGGCGCCATCGTTATTAAAAAGCTTTCATAAATTAAATTACACTAATATATAAAAAAAATGAATTTCACAAATACAGATTTAGTGTCCATATATAATTCCAGACAAACCCTCATTGATGTGATGCAGGGTCGCGGATACGATGTATCCAGTTACAATAATTTTAATATTAACGAAGTAGAGGCCATGGCGAAAAACAATCAATTGGACATGTTGATGAAGAGTCCACATCATTCAGCTTACGTGAAATACTTGTTGAGTAAAAGCGCAGTACGTCTTACCACAATAGACGAATTGGTTGAGGAACTCTTTGAAATTGAGGCCGTTCTCACGAAAAAGGACACACTAATCATTGTTGTGAACGATGAACCCAATGATTCTATGGTTGCGAAACTCAGATACCTTTTTGATCACCGCGGTGTCTACGTCGTTGTACACAATATCAAGCGACTCCAGCGAAATATTTTGAAGCACGAGTTGGTCCCTAAGCATTCGGTAGTAACCGAGATTGAAGAGTTGAAAATCGAATATAGTTTAAAAGATTTGTCCCAATTGCCTGAAATCTCGCGATTCGACCCCATCGCACTTCTCATCGAATTGAGGCCCGGCCAAGTTTGCAAGATTGATCGCAAAAGCATCACTTCGTCCGAGTCAACATACTATAGATATTGTGTTTAGTCTATATATAATGGAAGCTTTTAGCACAAACGATGTATATTATACGAGGGCTACGTTGAGTAATGCCTCTGGCAACGAAGTATCGTACAAAGAAAATGTCGATAAATTGAACGGATTAAAAGAGTCTTACCAATTGACGCAAAAACAAAATGGAGATTTAAACATCAGCCAGAATGCACTAATTTTGAATAATGTAACTTTAGGAGTCGGAATTTTCGCCATGATGGTGATGGTTTACAATAAATAATATTGTTATAATGTATAATTATGTATAATAATATTAAAAATTTCATAAATCCGCGTTATGCGACTTTATTTTTATTTTGTATTGTTTCGTTGTTGATAATCATATTTATGAAAAGCAGAAGCTCTGTCGAAAAGTTTGTCGGAAATGATTTGAAGAAAATAAATAGAATGACGGATGATATTAATGATTTGGAAAAAGAAAAGTTAAACAAAAGCGAATTCAATAATAAACTTAATGATATTAATGGGCGTTTGGATAACAAACTGAACAAGGATGATTTCGATAATAAACTTGATAATATTAATGGGCGTTTTGAGAACAAAGTGAACAAGGGTGATTTCGATAAAACAATTACAGATATTAATGGCCGGGTTAATAGCAAACTGAACACAAGCGATTTCGATACAACACTTGCGAATAACCAGAAATTTAAGGATAAACTGAACACAGGTGATTTCGACCAAAAACTTGCAGATAATCAAACTATTAAAACGTTGCAAACCGGCTTGGGTAATGTACCGACTTCGACCAGCATTGGTACTCTTGTAACCAATGAAGTGGACAAAAAAGTTGGCGACATAACCAAGGCAAATACCGATCTTGGAAATGCATACAGTCAGTACAATGTTAGCATGGCAACTCAATATAGCGACTACAATACTAACGCAAGCGCGAAGTTAACTACGTTTGATACTAACGCAAGCGCGAAGTTAACTACGTTTGATACTAACGCGTCAACAAAGATTGGACAGCTTACTGATTTGAACTCGGTGGCAGAAGCTGCGAAAACCGCGGCAGAAACTGCGAAATCGGAGACTCAAAAAATGTACGATAATGTTTTCAAAGAAGTATCGGGTCGCGTAGTGACGCAATCCAATGTTTATCGAGATGGGTTGAAATTCAATCCAATTACTGGTTTCTACGAGCGGTTTGGAACGATGTATGAGGCATTTGAAACAAGAGAAGGATTTAGCGATGCCGTTTTTAACAAAGAACGTGAAGTTATCCAGGATCTTAATGCTTTCAATACTGCGTATTATGCATGGATTACATGTAAATCTGGCAAATGCCCTACTAACCCTTTAAAAACTGAGGCACAGCTACGAACCTCACTTGTAACTGCAGCCGACAAACTTGGAAATAGTATTGGCGAGCTGAAAGGTCTTTATCCAACAAGTGAACAAACCGATGGTACCCAAGCAACGATAGACAAAGCCCATGAAATTGACGCATTACGAAGAGATTTAGACACAAAAATGAATGCTATTATAAAGTCGAAAAATCGAATCGACGAACCGGCAATCGAATATGACTCGACGGTTTATGCCGGAATCTTGTGGTCAGTTCTTGGAACATCCGTGCTGTACTATATATTCACTGAACTCTAATAATAAAGGAAACCTACGGTTTCCTTTTAATCCTTCCCTTTATTTGATGATTTAAGGGAAGGGACTAAAAGGGAATGAACGGCTTCGGAGCGTAGCGACGCACCTTATAGCGGGATCCGTAGGTTTCCTTAAAAGGGAATGATCATAAGGAATGAACGGCTTCGGAGCGTAGCGACGCACCTTATAGCGGGATCCGTAGATTTTTTTAAAAGGGAAGGATCATAAGGAAACCGTAGGTTTCCTTAATAGGGAAGGATCATAAGGAAACCGTAGGTTTCCTTAATATGTATATATAATATAAATGTCGAACCAGTTTTTGCCCAAATTGAATTTGAAACATTTACAAGATATTGAGGATTATAAAAAAGTACACGAGAACGATTTTAGTCAAGTTTATTTTAAACCCGACGCAAGTAATATAAAATCCGAGAAGGTTGGTGTTTACATCAAAGACATGAACAACCAAGACCGTGTCACTCCATTTAAACGCATGACTGGGCTGCATACCGAAGAATCGTGCAAACTGAACGCCGCTGTAGTTGCCAATAGTCAAATCGATTACAATTCGTCAACTGATTATAAACCAGGGTTGCTCTACACGATTGTAACAGGCGATTTCGGTGGGTCATCTAATTATTTTTTATCTGCAGCGCCACTTCGTGAAGAAACCGTTGTTCCAAGCGATTTCAAAGGAGCCAGCGCAGATACATCGGTAGAAGTACGCGGATATATTGCCGCGCAAAAACCTGGGTCATATCGTATTGATCTCCGAAACAAAAACCTGCCCCAAAACGTTTTGATATGGATTGGCAACAATGCGTTGAAAACATATCGAAAGGAAAATGCAATTTTTGTGGTCGAGGACTATGCGATCAAAATAGATAAAAAAACGAATTTGGTCGTGGGCGAGTACACTCCGTTTCGCATGCAGTACACAGGAGGAGACACCGATTTGAGCGTATTAAATTTGATCTACAATAACGAGAATTATCCAATTGAAGTATTTGCTACAAACACCTTGGAAAATAATTTGTTTTACTATTCATTGACGCCAACTGCACAGCCTTCTTACTATGAGTGCAACATTTACAAGGGCGAAACTCTAGAAGCACAAAATACAGATGACGTGCAACAAGTGATTAAAGTGTGGTCGATGTATTTGCCGAATGAAACGGATTCGGTTCGTCTCGACATGGTCGGGAATTTGTGCGCTTACGATCGTGATTTAAGTAAAATCGGCGAACCCTTGGTTCAATTGCAAAATGTTCAAGTGCAAAATAACGTAGCCCAAAGTGTCAATCTAGTATTGGACGACACTTTGCAGACTCCTCTTTACATTACGAATGGAACAACTAACACAAATGTAACAGTCAACAATATTACAACGGTAACTGTGTCGAACGATAAATGGAAAAGGCTTGATAAGAAAAAATTATTGTCAAATGTCTCGGTGCAAGTTAGCGTAAACAAAAAAATATCGGTCGATAAAATCACGGAAACTGAGCCGATGATCTCTGAGAATTCCAAGTTCAAAGTGCAAATTATGAAGGATTCGGGAGGCCAAAAGATGCTGGTTCTGTTGGCAAGTGTGGCGGATAATCGAATATTTTACACAGTTGAGCCAGACATAAAAACGAACAAGCTGTTTTATGCGAGCACATTTGCCAACAACAAATATTTGAAAGAAGTACCGCTCGAGTTGAAAGATTATGCGAATTCGACTTCGTATAGCATGTACACAGAGTCTTATCCCGACCCAGATAGTAGTTTCGAGACAGTTGAATGTTCTAGCGTCGTTAAAAACAAAAATTACTACTACAAAGTAAAAGATTCGACGAATGTCGAAAGATGTTTCGAACCAACAAGTACGGGCACTAATCCAGTGTTTTTGCCAAAACAGTCTGGGTCGCAGTACACTGCATCCACTCTGTACATGAAGAACCCACAGATCCGTACTAGTGATGCAGCCAAAAATAGCGTATACAACCAGACCAGTTACATTTCGAACGGTTTTGATCATCAGATTGAGTTGGGTTTTAAAAGCTATCCTGTAGAGAAGGATCCTTTAAGCGTTTCGGATGTTCCTGGCACAATGGGCACGTCTTATGTCGCTAAGTTGATCAATAAAGTATCCATTAGCACAAGTGGTCAAACAAAAATATATAAACCTATAGAAATAAAGCCAATGATTGCAGGCAAAATTGAGAAAATTGAGAATTTTGAAGGACCCACTGTAAATGAACAATCGTTGAAAACATTGGATAGTACCTCTAACAACTTGGGGAAGTACATAGTTAACCAAGAAATGGTTAACACAAATCACGGCGCGATTGGTACTAAAATTGCTAACATTAACAACTTGTACACAGATATGTCGGGCAATAACGCAAAATATGACTTCATTGGTAAAAATATTTCATCTTTAGAGGAAGACCGAGGGTTGCAAGCAGCTCTTACAAAAGACAATGCCATCTATTTAGCCGAACAAAATAACTTGTATCTAGTAGGAACTCTCACAATGGCAACGTTGTTGATAACTGCAATTTTTGTTTCGAAATAATTTTGTATATACTATAGAAACATTGTTTCTGTATTATATATATATAATATGCCGGTTCCTGTTTTTGATTTACCGAACATTATTGGATTACAACAACAACTAATACAAGATTTATCTGGAAATGATCTATTGATGAATGAACTTGCAGTCAAGGTCGTGGAACTTAATAATTTAGCTTCTTTACAAAATAAAAGCATAATACCCACATTAACCAAGCAGCAAGATGTCAATGTAGTCTTGACAAGAGAAGAAGCGAGGTTAATAGATCGTAAACAGGCGATTGACTCTGCAGGTGATGAGCAAAAAAGACTTGTTGACTTAACCAAAAACGCTACACAAAGAACCCGATCAATTAACAATATGTATATTGTTGCGATTGTTGGGTTGGTAGTATATTTAGGAATACGTTTGGTGTCTGGGTTCCTTCCCGAAATGGTTAGTGATATTATGACGGTACTTGTAATTTCAATTACAATTCTTATGATTTTGAAAATGTATGCCGATTACACTCGACGAAATAATATGGACTATGACATGATCAATTTAGGTGAACCCTCTCAAATGGTCGGCAAGGCTTCTGGATCTTCTGGATCTTCTGGATCTGTTGGCGCAGGCTTAATCGAATCGAGAATTGGCGGAGGCTGTGTTAAAGACGCGTGCTGTCCGGAGGGAACCAAATACAACGAAAAGTACGCAATTTGTGTTCCGAATGAGGCGCCTTACAGTAAAGTTACAGCTAATACAGCAGCAATCGATTATGCATACTTTATGCCAAACAAAGAATGGAAACTAAAGAGTAGTTGTACAACAGCAAGTGAAATATATTCCATAGACGAGCTGGGGTGCATAAAACCGCCAGAACCATTTACTACGATGAAGACAAGCGACATGGCCAAGGCCAACGAGCCGTATGAGTTTGCGGATTATAATTTGTACAAGTAAAATATAATGGGCAACTACGAAGACCAATTACAACTTGAAAATGAAAATTTAGAGAACGAAATAACTAAATTAGAAAACGAATTTAATCGGTACGGTCGCGTGAATGAATATTATGTACAGGATGAGGTCATGTTGGTATATATTCAAAAATTGTTGACGGTCTTGTATGCGGTGATTTATTTTGGATTTCTTTACGTAATTGTGATTTCAGAAAAGCACGTGGTTCTCAAGATTTTTTGGGCAGCATTGTTTGCGACGTTGCCGTTTGTAGTTCATATAGTTACCGCATACTTGTATTCTACTTATTTAGAAGTGTTGGATTGGTTGAAGATCGGAACGGTGACGCGGCTCTAATTAAGGAAACCTACGGTTAAGGCGGTACGCCTTCGCCGTTCATTCCTTATGATCCTTCCCTTTTAAGGAAACCGACGGTTAAGGTGCTGGCGTCCTTTTTCCTTTTATTAGTTCCGACTCTTATAATGTAACAGAGTTCACGATTTTCATTCTCTCAATCGATTTTTCGAGCTGTCGTTGTTTTTCGAGCCCATTGAATAAATAGTCGGTATTCGGGCTCTCTTCATTTTTCTTGATTTGACTATAAATATTATTGATATTGTTTATTGCCAATTCCACAGTTCGCTTATTCGAAACCAACTCTACATTTGTATCGTAGTGTTCTGTACAAAGAGAGACCGCAAAGTATAGCATATAGCGCCGTTTCTTGCAGCACGCGTTTGTATATTGTAGACAAAAGAGCGTGAACAGAGACTTCATGGTTTTTTCGATGAAAGGATTTTGGAGCTGTTGTGCGTAATGGAAAAGAGTGTCCCAAATAATCCAAACTAAATCGCATGATAACTTGGGTTCAACGTTCACAAATGGTCGTCGTACACAAACACAGTTGGTTTTTCTCTTTTTGCAAATCGTCTCAAACTCGAGGATCCATTCGATCCAATAACACGCAAAAACGGTGTTTTTCTTGTTATTCGATACATTAAATGCGAACTCGTTCATTGGAATGAAAATCTCTTTCGGGTCTTCTTCTTTAAAAACAGGCTTGATAAAATCCACACTCGGCGCCTTAAGACGATCTGTCATTTGCGTCATATCAAACTCGGTCTCTTTATTAATTTTGATAACCTCGAAACTATGTTTTTTCGCGGACAAACACAAAACGCTTACAATTTCTGCAAACAAATTGCGAATGGTTTGATTGTTCCGAAGTTCGATAGGTGCAGTGAAGTGGCCTTCATTCATAATAGTTTTAAAGATTTCGTATCTTTTCTCCAAGTAGCAAACCAATTTAGGATTACCGAGATGAATGTGTTTTGCACAATAGTAGAGGATATTTTCCCACAGTTCGAGAAAGTGGCCGGCGCAAACAAGTTCGGCCGCCCAGTTGCAAGCAGGTTCGATTTTCCCATTTAAAAGGTTTTCGATAAATTCATCCTTGACATCGGTCTTTTTATATTTTGAGAAACTGATTCCTTTAAATGCGGATTGTTGTCGTATGTCATTGATTTCCGAGGTATTCATTGTTTGTATATATTTTATGGAAGGAACAAATCCTTTATTAAAATATATAACAATTTTATATAATAGAATAAATGGATTTAGCATTTGTAATTTTAGGAGTAATTCTTATATTTGTACTTTACTACTTTTTAAACAGCGACGGTTCGACACTGCTGTCAAACAAACTCGATTTGGGTATTAAACAACCCGACATTCCTGTGGCTACTCTCGGAACCACTGCAACCGCTACTAGATATTCTTATGAAATGTGGATGTATGTTTATCAATTCCCAGGCACTTCAACGTATATCATATCAAGAAGAGCGAAAGATGCAACAGATAGAGTTCCTGCGGTTGCTGCGGTTACAGACAACCCAGCAACTACTTCAATTAACGAAGATGTAGCAGCAGTAACAGAAGTACCAGCAAATATTTTTCAGAACATCGGAATCAAGATTGATGGAGCCGCGCCAAAACTCTCAGTGGAATATTCATCAAATAAAGCCAAGAAGGAACACTTAATCACCGATAATTTACCTCTTCAAACATGGGTACATTTAATCGTAAGTATTGACAACACATTTGTTGATGTTTACATGAATGGAAAATTGATTAAATCATTCCAAGATAAAATTGACGCCCCAAGCGATACAAGCAATATTGAGTATGGACAGATAAACTGTTATTTAGCGAAATTGACCCGAACTACAACAGCAACTGATCCTCAAACCGCATGGGATCTTTACTCGGCTGGAAATGGTGAAAATCCGCTGGCCAAGTATTTAGCCAGCTTTGGACTTTCAGTAACTTTACAAAAGAACAATCAAGACTATAGTAAAGTCACTGTATTTTAATGGCGGGACTTTATACCAGAATGCGCCCCCACCCCCACCCCGAAGTAGGGCGGATTGGTTTCCTTTGTTTTCTCATATATAAATATATATAGTACAATGAATCTTGAAACACAACCTGATACAAATAAATTAAATATGACAGATACCATCTCAAACGGTTTCACCAATACTATTCAAAGTTTGAAGAACACTGTGGCCGAAACCAAAAATACACTTCGACAATCAATCGAAGAGTTTTCGTCCAAGAGTGCCGTCGATGCTGGGAATGAATTTTTAGAATCAAATTCGATCATTGCAAAGTTCGCATTTATCATTCTCGTGTTGTTTGGGTTTTTGTTTTTATTTAGAATCGGCATGTTGATTATCGCTTATATTTTAACACCAACAGAGTCACCCTATTTGATCACTGGTATGATTCGCGGAGACAATCCAGTGACGATTTCCCAAAACTCGAGGAACACTTCAGCCCTTATTAACTATTCCGAAAACCAGCGAACTGGACTTGAGTTTACATACAGTGTGTGGTTGACAATCAGTAAACCGGTCGATAATGGTACTGGAGTTAGCTTCTCAAAAGAGGCACATATTTTCAACAAAGGAATTATAGATGGAACCACAAGTGTTCCACAATCAAATGCTCCAGGACTCTATGTGAAATCGGGCAGTAGCACCAACATCTCAGGTGTATCCAACACTCTCCTTGTTTATATGGACACTTTTAAAAGTGCTGATATTGAAGTAACACAACTCGATGACCAACGAGAGGCGATCGAAGTAACTGGAATCCCATTCAACAAATGGATGAATGTGATAATTCGCGTTGAGAACCGTATTCTCGATATTTACGTCAACGGCGTTTTAACACAACACAAAGATTTAGGTTATGTTCCGAAACAAAATTTCAGCGACGTGTATGTTTGTCAAAATGGAGGATTCTCAGGTTCACTGTCTGATTTGCGATACTATCCCAAGGCGTTGAATGTATTTGAAATCAATACTATTGTTGCATGGGGACCGAATTTGTCGACAAGTCCTTCTGCATTGGAGGCGAAAACCACGTCCGACTCATATTACTTATCCTCCATGTGGTATAAGGCTACACAATAAGCGGTAAAAACATGCACACGACAATGTAATATATATAAATATGTACCAATTATATATTACATAAATGCCAACTCCATGTGAAATATTTCAACGAAATCGTTTAAATCGTGTAATGTTTCCAGGAATTCGGTATACGCCAGTAAACCCATATGAAATCGGATTCACGCAACAGCAACTGGATATGCGAAGGAAAGCCGAGATCTTACAATACAATAAAACATCGAATGGAAAAATCACGAAAAAACAGTCGTGGGTGAATTTAGTAAAAGGTTATACTCAGCGAAAACAGTATTCATCTTATTACATTCGACAATTAGAAGAAGGAACATTGAATCCAGACAATGTATGCCCAGCCGATAAATTCATCCCAACGTCCTCTAAAAATTCGGATGTTCCGGGACCGGCAATCACGTTGTTTTACGACCCGACTGTACCGCTTTACAATTATAACACGATGCAATTCGCATATGGAACGCAGAGCACGGATACACAGTTGGAAAGAGATTGGTTGGTCAATTTTGATACAGACATCACTGACAACAACCTTCAAAATATATTCACATTGAATATCGGTAAATTAATCGAAGCTCCTTCATACAATTACACGTTTACTACATCAGTAGGGCTCTACATATCTGGGTACACATATCAAACGAATGCTACATTTAGAATGGGTATTCCTCTAAGCAACTTGTCTCTAACAGTTACATATGGCGGTCAGACAGTGCCATTGCAATATACCCCTACAATCACATACTCACCAAATTTTGTACAAAGCATTTCAGGAGAGATCGTATCTCCTCCTGCAACTTTTGCGGGCAAAATATACATGGGCGAATTGACGTTTTCAAACATTTTGTTAAGTACACCTCCTAATTCTACCTATGATTTTTTCATAAATTACATACCAAGTTATGTAGTTGACAAAATAGACAATGTTGCCGTGTATATTATAACAAATTTTAAATCCAGCTCTCAAGCGGCACAATTAGTGTTTAGTGCGCCCCCTTCTACAGATATCATTGAAACGTTTAGATTGTCAGGTGCTCAGCAATAAATAAACGATCATTGAGTTCCGGCAAATTGATAATTCCCAAATCAAAAATGATTTCGTCCTCTCTATTTATCAAAGAATATATGGAGAGTTCGAATACTTTAAACACGTTGTCGAGACATGATGAATCCGATTCACGACTATATTTAGTATTTTGTCTCTCGGATGGTATGACTCGGCGATCAAAGAATGTGTAGGGTTTCGTAAAGATGAGTTCACAATTCACACAATTTTTGTACATCGCATGGATTTTGTTGATCTGGTCTCTTGCTTCGTCGACTTCTCTATCAAACTGTTTGTATACGCGGCTCAAGTTATTCATGAGAGCGTAGTAACGATCCCAAATTGGAAATAAATTTGTCAACGGGAGTTTCGATGATGCTAATCAACCATTTCAACTCATAAATGATGTCTCGATTGATTCGGAAACGCTCTCGATCCTTTGTCAATGTATTGTGCAAGTGTATTGATTTCTTGATCGATGCTATATCATCATTGGTGATTTTCGCATCATTGGTGATTTTCGCATATTTGTCTCTTCGATTCTTTTGCTCATTCAAATCAAAAGCAATAAACTTGATTGCGTTCGAGATTTCATCCTTTTCAGCTTCTGTAAGTTCCCAATGTTTGTATCTTCCGCCGCGAATATTTTCGACGCCATGTTCGTGCATGTACTTGTGCACGAGTCCATCGATTTGCCACTCCACTACATTGTATTCAGTATGATGCAATGTGACGATCGGATTTGTTTGCACAATATCTGGATAAAGGAACGCCGATAAATTGTGCTCTTCGTCGTGGATGGAAAAACCAGGAACCATCAAGAATTTGTATCCCTTTTGTAATCTGTAGATATAGATATTGCAGCAGCACATAATATCTGTATATGTCTATTAAATCTTTATATCAATTTTTAGTTGTTAACGTTGTTGAGGTGGCTGTAACAAACATTGATCTTTCGACGCGTAAACTTGGCCTGACAAACATTTGTCGTAATCATTTACGGAAATGCATCCGCGTTTGCCTTCATATTCTCCGACTAAGCACCATCCAGTTTTTCCGGAGGTGATTGGTTTTTGAATTGGATTCTCAGACGGGGTTGGAGAGGGCTGTGCTACATCTATGTCCATACTTTTAACATTCAAAGCATTGTCTAGACTGCTTGTTGCACGCGAATCCACATGGGGTCTACTAACGTCTCTCAAAATGGTTCCGACGGATTGGACCGATCCCTCCGCAATGTCGACGCCGGTTTTCGCCACGTCGCCTACTACATCAGCGGTTTTTGTAATAATGCTTCCTGTTGTGTACCCAAAGATGGAGATAATTTGCGACACGAGGGGCCCAAAAATATCTAAGATGGTTTTGATCAAATCACCGAAAATGGTCAAGAGATTTATGCCTAAAAACGAGAGAGAAAGCAAAACTAGCAATACGATAATAATGGTTTTGTTGTCGATTCCTCCAGTTTGATTTGAACTAAAAAATGAATTCGCTTGAATGGGTAGTTGATCCATGATTTGATTTTTATATATAAAAGATATAAAAAATAAAAATATGATATTCATTATAGATGACTGTGATTCTGATTATGGCAGGCGGTGTTGGAAAACGCATGAATTCCGATTTGCCCAAAGTATTGCACACATTACACGGCAAGCCTATGATCAATCACGTCGTGGATTCTGCGTTAAATCTAGACGAGAGTTCGATTATTTATATTATCGTGGGGAAACATAGTAAACTTATTCAAGATGCGATCCCGTCCAATCCAAGGGTTGATTACATTTACCAAAGCGACCCGCTTGGTACAGGACATGCTATCCAGTGTTGTAGAGACAAATTGTTAAATTATGGGTCGGAAACGCGCATATTGATTTTATCCGGCGATGTGCCTTTGTTTTCTACTGTATCAATGCAACAAGTTTTGTCAAATTCGGTGTCTTATGACGTAACAATCGTTACCACGCATTTGGATAATCCGATCGGTTATGGACGTATAGTCGAGACAAATTTAGGTATAAAAATCATTGAAGAGAAAGATTGCAGCGAGGAAGATAAACGAATTTGCAAAGTGAACTGTGGAATTTATGCATTTTGCAATCAAGTGTTGTGCGACCGTTTACCGATGTTAAATAATAACAATGCACAGAATGAGTATTATTTAACGAGTGTAATAGACAATTGTCCAAATGTTGGTATGGTTGAAATATCAAAAGACAAGCAGCACGAAATTATGGGTGTTAACACGGCGGAGCAATTGTGCCAATTATCGATTATTTGGTGATGGAGCTGGAGCTGATGATGGTGATGATGAGCCAAATGCTTGTCCAAACTGTAAAAGTGCGTATATACCAACACCGATCCATGCCAGTATGCCTGCGGCATCCATACCACCATGCTGTAAACTATGTCGTCGTTTGTTTGTCCGGTTTTTCATTGGTCGAGCAAATAGGTGTTCAGTTCCTATGGCGGGAACATAGCCGTCTTTGAAAAGCGGTTTGAACATTTCGAGAACGGTTTTCCCACCGACTTTGAATCTCAGCGGTTTGCCATTTCCTCCTAAAATTGGCACTTTTTCTCTCAAGTTTTTGTAATTTTGACCACCTATGTGTAAATAGTGTTTGATCTCTTTTGTGTTTAATTTATTTGTAAAATCAGTCACACCTAAATGTTGTAAAAAGTTTGAATTTTTTTTTAAATGTTTGATTGTTGGCATATATATATATATATATAT